>Ga0209829_10001954_pt1 | contig 16129 bp, 15 predicted proteins | sample C_140205_EF_Meta_FD_187311 | JGI IMG/M metagenome (GOLD analysis project Ga0209829, IMG submission 187311) | Freshwater microbial communities from Lake Croche, Canada to study carbon cycling - C_140205_EF_MetaG (SPAdes) (version 2) | ecosystem: Environmental > Aquatic > Freshwater > Lake...
CCACGGCCCCATTGGTGAAATGCATCTCGACGCCATCCTCGCGCTCGATGAATTTCGCGCCGCGATGGTTGAGGTGGATGAGATCGGGCTTCAGCTCCTGCGCCTTGGCGGCGAGGATTTCGTGCAGGTCGGCCCGGTGCAGCTGGGTATAGGGCGCGCCATGCTTCTTCAGATGGTCTTCGGAGAGTTCGAAGCGTTGCAGCACCTCGCCGGTGTCATGCAGGCGGAACACATAGGCGCCGGGGCGCACGCCCACCGCGTCGAGCTGGTCGCCAAGGCCGAAGGAGCGCAGCACATGCATGCAATTGGCGCTCAGCTGGATGCCGGCGCCCACTTCGCCAAGCTGGGAGGCCTGTTCATAGACCTCGACATCGTGGCCGGCCTTCAAGAGGCTGATCGCCGCCGCAAGCCCACCCAGCCCCGCGCCCACGAGAATGATCTTCTGGCGTTCCATGCAAATCCCCTCGAACCCCGGCGCCCCCAGCGGGAGCGCCCCTTTGCTCATCTGTCAGAAGTAGCCTATTTAACCACGCGCACGGCGCCGGTGGCGGCGCTGGTGGTCAGCGCGGCATAGGCCTTCAAGGCCATGGTGATGTTGCGGGCGCGCTTCTCCGAAGGCTTCCAGGCCTCGGCGCCCCTGGCCTCCATGGCGGCGCGGCGGGCGGCCAGAGCCTCGTCGGAGATGGCGATCCTGATGCTGCGGTGGGGTATGTCGATCTCGATGCGGTCGCCCTCCTCCACCAGAGCGATGGCGCCGCCCTCGGCGGCTTCCGGCGAGGCGTGGCCGATGGACAGGCCCGAGGTGCCGCCGGAGAAGCGGCCATCGGTGATCAGCGCGCAGACCTTGCCGAGGCCCTTCGATTTCAGATAGCTGGTGGGATAGAGCATTTCCTGCATGCCGGGGCCGCCACGCGGACCCTCATAGCGGATGACCAGCACATCGCCCGCCCTGATCTTGCCGCGCAGAATGGCGTCCACCGCCGAGTCCTGGCTCTCGAACACGCGGGCGGGGCCTGCGAAGACATGGATGCTCTCGTCCACGCCCGCCGTTTTCACGATGCAGCCATCGAGCGCGATATTGCCCGTCAGCACCGCGATGCCGCCATCCTTCGAGAAGGCGTGGGCGTTGTCGCGGATGACGCCTGTGGAGCGGTCCATATCCAGATCGTCCCAGCGACGATCCTGACTGAAGGCGGTCTGGGTGGGGACCCCGCCGGGGGCCGCGCGGAAGAAGCTCTTCACGGCCTCGCTGGCGTCGCGGGTGATGTCATAGCGGTCCAGCGCCTCGCCCATGGTGGGCGTGTGCACGGTGGGCACATCGCCATGGATGAGCCCGGCCCGCTGCAATTCGCCCAGAATCGACATGATGCCGCCCGCGCGATGCACGTCCTCGACATGCACATCAGCCACGGCGGGGGCCACCTTGCACAGAACCGGCACCTTGCGAGAGAGCCGGTCTATGTCGGCCATGTGAAAGGGAATCTCGCCCTCATAGGCGGCGGCGAGCAGATGGAGGACCGTATTGGTCGAGCCGCCCATGGAGATGTCGAGCGCCATGGCGTTCTCGAAAGCCTTGAAGCTGGCGATGTTGCGCGGCAGCACGCTCTCGTCATTCTGCTCGTAATAGCGACGCGCCAATTCGACGATCAGGTGGCCCGCCCTGATGAACAGGTCCTTGCGGTCAGCATGGGTGGCCAGCACCGTGCCATTGCCCGGCAGCGACAGGCCCAGCGCCTCGGTCAGGCAGTTCATGGAATTGGCCGTGAACATGCCCGAGCATGAGCCGCAGGTGGGGCAAGCAGAGCGCTCGATGGTCTCAACCTCGGCGTCGCTATATTTATCGTCGGCGGCGGCGACCATGGCGTCGATGAGATCGACCGAGCGGGTCTTGCCCTCGTGGATATATTTGCCAGCCTCCATCGGCCCGCCGGACACGAAGACCACGGGGATGTTGAGGCGCATGGCGGCCATCAGCATGCCGGGCGTGATCTTGTCGCAATTGGAGATGCAGACGATGGCGTCGGCGCAGTGCGCGTTGCACATATATTCGACGGAATCGGCTATGATCTCGCGCGAAGGCAGGCTGTAGAGCATGCCATCGTGGCCCATGGCGATGCCGTCATCCACCGCGATGGTGTTGAATTCCTTGGCGACGCCGCCCGCCTTCTCGATCTCGCGCGCGACGAGCTGGCCCAGATCCTTCAGATGCACATGGCCGGGCACGAACTGGGTGAAGGAATTGGCCACCGCGATGATCGGCTTGCCAAAATCGCCATCCTTCATGCCCGTGGCGCGCCAGAGCCCGCGCGCGCCAGCCATATTGCGGCCGTGGGTGGTGGTTCTGGAGCGATAGTTGGGCATTGGGGAAGTCCTTGACGGTTCAGTGCTGGGGCTGCGCGCTTATAGGCCATCGGGAGAGGCGCGGGAAGCCGCCAACGCGCCTCACCGACTGCCAACTGCCGATTGCCGACTGCCTTAAAGTTCCGTGATCTTCTGCGGGAACTTGTGGAGGTGCTCGACCTTACCGTTCTCGTCAATGAGGTAGTTGTCACAGACCCAGCTATAGGTCCGCGCCGTCACATAGGTGGGATGGACGGCGAAGAGCATGTTGGGGGCGACCTTGAGAGTCTCGTCGTGGCGGATCAGGGGCCGCTCCACCATGTCGTAGCCCTGGCCATGGGCGTAGAGGCGGGTTTCCTCCGGGCGGCCATTCTTGCGCATGAAGGCGTTGTAGCGGGCGAAAATGTCGGCGGGATCGGCGCCCGGCTGCAACAGATCGAGGGTGAACTGCTGCGCCTGCAACACGAAGGCGAATTCGTCCTGCATCTCCTGCGAGGCCTTGCCCAGCACCCAGGTGCGGCCAATCTCGCCATAGAAGCCGCCCGGGCCGCTGTTCTCGATGAGCATGCAGAACTGGTCGCCTTCCTTGATGGTGCGGTTCTGCAAATGGGGCGGGCCCATCACCGCAGGCGTACCCACAGGGCCGGAGGCGGCCATGTACCAGCCCTGCTCGCTGCCCAGCGCCGTGCTGGCGGAACGGGCTATCTGCACCACCTCCATATCCCGCATGCCTGGGCGCAGAGCTTTGGTGACGGCCTCGGCGGCCACGTCCTGCATGGCGGTCATGCGGCGGATGAGGGCGATCTCCTCGGGGCTCTTGATCGCCTTGATGGCGTCCACCAGCGGCGAGGCGTCCACGAAGGTGGCGCGTGGCAGGCCCTTCTTGAGGGTGTCCACCATGGCGTAGGAAATGGCCGACGGCCCCAGCAGGCCGATGGTCGCGCCATCGTAGCCCTGGAGGGACTTCAAGGCGCATTCGGCGTCATAGGCGGCGGTGTAGTGGATCGCCACATAGCTGGGCGAGCCCATGACCCGGCCCACGCCGCGACGGATACCATCGCCTGCCGCGTCAAGGCGCAGATCCTGCCCGAAAGGCCCCTGCCCCACCACGGTCATCAGATCCTCGCGCGGGAACAGGACGGTGAAAGGATAGCCGTTGGTGGCGGGCAGATCGGTCAGATATTTCACATATCCGCCCATGAAATCATTGTTGGCCTGCGCCAGCAGCACATCGATCTTCTGCGCCGCCATTTCGGCCCGGATCAAGGCCCAGCGACGCTCGAGTTCGGCGGTCGAAATGGGGGTGTTCACGCGTTCGTTCATGCTCGTCGCCTCCCGTACCGGCATCAGGTGTTGCGCGCATTTGAACGCAGCGGGAGAGAAGCGCAAGAGGGGGCGTCAACCACGCCGCCCTCGCCTGCGCCTTCGAGCCCACCCCCTGAGGCGGGCTCGCCGTTTTCATTTCATGCCGAATTTCTTGATGAGTTGACCAGCGGAGGCGCGGTCCTGTTTCAGGAAGTCCTGAAACGCGGCGGGCGTGCCGTTAGCCAACTCCAGAAACTGCTTGCCCATGAATTCGCGCGCCTTGGCGCTATCGAGAACAGCGTTGATCTCCTTATTGAGGCGCGTCAGCACCTCGTCGGAGGTTTTCGCAGGCACGACAACGCCCCACCAGGGGCGGCCCGGATAGGCGCCGATGCCCGCCTCATCCATGGTCGGGACATCGGGCAGATCGAGCAGACGCTTCGTGCTGCGCACCGCCAGAATCTTCACCTGCGGATCGTTCAGATAACCCGCCACATTGCCAAGACCGATGCGCGACACATCGATCTGATTTCCGATGGTGGCGTTGATGATCTCGCTGCCGCCCTTGTAGGGGACGGCGGCGAATTCCGCGCCCCAGGTCTCGCTGAGCCATTTGCGGAAAGTGTCGGTGGTGGAGCCCGGCCCCAGCGTGCCGAAATTCAGTGCGCCTTTCGACTTCACCGCGAGGTCGCGCATTTCGGCGACTGTCTTCGCCGCATTGTTGCGGCTGGCGATCAGCCCCTCGATGACGAAATACATATTCGTCACAGGCCGGAAATCCTTATCGGGATCATAGGACATCTGGTCGAGGGTGAAGGGATTATAGGACATGGCGTCGGCGCTGGTGACGCAGATCGTATGTCCATCGGGATCGGAGCGTGCGCATTCCTGCGCGCCAATGACCATGTTGGCGCCGGGCCTGTTGACGACCACGACAGGCTGCCCCAGCGAGGTCGTGAGTTCCTGCGCCAGAAACCGCGCCGCCACATCGGTCACCGATCCCGCGGCTATGGGCACGATCATCTTGATCGGCTTCGATGGGAAGGTCTGCGCGAAGGCGGCGCCGACGTACAGACTCGAGGCGACGCTCGCGAGCGCCGCAATGGCTGAACTGGTTATTTTCATGTTTCTCTCCCGTTTGTTTTTATTCTTCCCGGCCCCAGGTCACGACCACCCGCACCTTGCGTCCCGGCAGATTGGGATGGGGCATGGGCGCGCTGACGATGTGCAGGAGATCGTTGGTTTCAAAGCGCAGGAAGCGCACCTGCTCGCCGCCGACCCAGGACTCGTTCCAGGCGGCCTCGACTTTGGTGACCACCTTGTCGCCCTCGACCCGATAGCGCCCGGTATAGGCGATCATGCTGCGCATGGCTGTGACATGTTCGGCCTCGGTGGAGGGGGCGATGCGGCCGCCGCCGGTGGCCAGCGCCAGCCACCGGCCATCTTTCGTCGCGATCTGGCGCCCGCGTGGGGAATCGCCGAAAATGGGCACGCGCTCGCCGTTGTCCACATCCTCGTAAACCTGTGCCACAAGGCCCCAGACGCCCACGATCAACTCTTGCGACACCAGCAATCCTCCCCTTTGATTTGCCTCAGGTTAGGCATAGTCTGCCGCGCAAGCAAGCCGACCACGCAGGGGGAAACATGACGAGCGCCGCAAGACATAGCGCACGCATCCGGGAACACATGATTCCGACGCGCGGCGGCGGTCCCTATATTTTATGCGAGGGGCCCGATGGCGCCATCTGGTTTTGCCTGAGCACGGCTTCGCGCATCGTGCGCCTTGATCCCGCAACCGGGGCCTTCACCGAATTCCCCCTGCCCCACCCCGACGCCTCGCCCATCGGCATCATCGCGGGGCGCGACGGCTGCCTCTGGTTCACGCAGAAACAAGCCAACCGCATCGGCCGCCTCACCATGCAAGGCGAGTTGACGGAGTTTGACGTGCCCACCAAGGCCGCTGGGCCTGACGCCATAGCGGTGGGGCCGGATGGCGCCATCTGGTTCTCGGAGACGGACGCCGACAAGATCGGCCGCGTCGACGCGAGCGGCCATATCACCGAATATGCGGAAGGACTGGCGCCGGGCAGCCGCCCGCTCGCCCTTGTTGAGCGCGACGGCGCCTTGTGGTTCTCCCAGGCCGGCGGCGGCCGCATCGGGCGCATCGACCCTATGGGCGCCATCAGCAGCTTTCCCATCCCCAGCCCCGATAGCCAGCCGCGCGCCATCGCGCTCCATCCAGCGGGCGGGCTGTGGTTCGTCGAGACGAGCGGGAATGCGCTGGGCTGCGTGGACGCGCAGGGCCATATCGCGGAATTTCCGGTAGGGATCGACAACGCCTCCCTGCGCGGCGTCACGGCGGGCGCCAATGGCGACCTGTGGTTCACCGCCAATTTCACCAACCAGATCGGCCATATGACGCCGGAGGGGCTGATGATGGGCGTTCATGATTGCCCCACGCCCGGCAGCGGCCCGCGCTGCATCATGAGCCATTCCAGCGGACGGCTCTTCTATGGCGCCTTCGATGCGGGGCTGATCGGCGAGGTTTCGGTCGGGTGAAGCGGCGCTTCGCCCGAGACTTCAGACCACCTCGCCCCTGCCCTGCAAGACCATGATCGGCGCGCCGCGCGCCACGCGGCTGTGGAGGTCGATGATGTCATGGTTGCACAGGCGAATGCAGCCGCTGGAGACGGCTTCGCCGATGGTCGAGGGATCGTCGGTGCCATGGACGCGGTAATTGGATTCCTGCCCGTCGCGATAGATATAGAGAGCGCGGGCGCCCAGCGGGTTGTCGATGCCGCCCGCCATGCCGCCGCGCACGGGTCCATAGCGTTGGGGCTGCACAGCGATCATGTTGGGCGTCGGCGCCCAATGGGGCCAGACCGCAGTGCGCCCAATCACGCCAGCGCCCTTGAATTCAAACCCCTCCTTGCCGACGCCGCAGCCGTAGCGAACGGCCTTCTTGCCCGCCAGCACGAAATAGAGGTGACGGCGCGGGGTGTCGACAACGATGGAACCCGGCTTCTGCGCGCCATTGTAGTCCACGATCTGCCGCAGGAAGCGCGGGTCGATCTCCTCAAGGTCAAGCGCAGGAATGGTGACCCCGCCATCTTCCAGCTCGGCATAAATGCCAAGAAACGACGCCGATGAATTCTGCGACGGCAAGGCCCCTTCGCCGCCGACGCAGCCTGCGACCGCAAGCGGGGCGGAGGCCAGAAACATGCGGCGGGTAAAGGCCAGGCTCATGGGGGACTTCATCTCAGCTTTGACTTTCCTGAACAGACGTCTGGAGCCGAAAGCACCAGACAGTCACTGCGGAACACCATGGCGACCGCAATAACTTCTGCTTATTAAGCTGATTCTTCCGTTACGGTCGAATGACGGAGCTCCCCATTCGGGCGAAAAAGCCCGCATTTCAGCTCAAATCGCCCCAAACGCACCCAACCTAAATTTCAAGCCCAAGGAACTTCGCCGCGTTCGCCCCAAGAATGTCCGCCTTGACCTCGTCCGAGAGCTTTTTGGAGCTCATCACGAATTCCACAGGATGGGTCTCGCCGAAGGGGAAGTCCGAGCCCAGCATGATCTTCGAGGCGTCCACCTTCGTCGCCAGAAACTCGAGCACGTCGATGTTGAACAGCACGGTCTCGTAATAGAAGGATTTGAGATAGGTGCTGAAATCGTGCTTCATCTGGGGCGTCGAGCCCCGGCGATAGATCCAGTCGAAACGCCCGGCGTAATAGGGGATGAAGCCGCCGCCATGGGCGAAGGCGATCTTCAGATCGGGGCAATCGTCGAGCACGCCGTCGTAGATCAGCGAGGTCTGCGCATAGGCCTCCTCGAGCGGCTGGCCCAGCGAGATCAGGAGGCTGTGGCGGCGCAGGCGCGGGTCGGGATTGCCCGCTGGATGCACGAAGACAGGAACCTTCAAAGCCTCCGCCCGCTTCCAGAAAGGCCGCAGCGCCGGATCGCCCAACTCCATCTCGTTGACGCGGGAGGCGACGACGACGCCCTTGAGTTTCAGGTCAAGAACCGCGCGCTCCAGCTCCTTGATAGCTAGGTCCGCGTCCTGCAAGGGTACGGAAGCGATGCCGATCAGGCGATGCGGGGCCTTGGCCACCATCTCGGCCATATAGTCATTGTTCAGCCGCTCCAGCCGCAGGCCCTCGGCGGGGTCCACCGCATAGGTGCATTGATGCAGGATGTTCGGGCTCACCACCTGAATATCGACGCCCATGGCGTCCATGTCCGCGAGGCGCAGATCAAGGTTGACCATGCGCTGCAACAGATGCTCGGGCAGCGCGCGCACGGCCCCGCCCGCCTGCGCGCGAATCTGCCCCAGCACCGAGAGTTCATAAGTGGCGTCAAAGACCTCCTGCGTCATGGAATGGGCATGGAAATCGATCACGACGGGCTTCTTGCTCATGGGATGTCCCAACCTCTGGAATTTGAAAGAATGGATCTTCAGTCGGCGCCACGAACGCGATCAACGAGCGCAAACGGATCGGTCGGCGCCCCATCGCCGCGCCAGGCCACATGGCCATCGGGACGCACCAGCACGAAGTTGCGCTCATAAAGCGCGCGCACGGCGGGATCGGCCAGCGCCTCCACATGCAGGGGAACGCCGCGCGCGGCGAAGGCGGCCTGCATGGGCGCGCAGGCCGCGTGCTCGCGGGAGAAGTCGAGCAGGACGAAACCATCGCCGAACAAATCGAGCGTCGATTTGCTTTGCGGCAGCCAGGCATGGGGCGCGCGCACGCCCGGAAAAGTCGAGGGGAAATAGTCGCTGACGTTCTCGGGCGGCGCGGGATCATCGCTCAAAGCGCAGACCGGCGAGCCTGCATAGCTATAGCCCAGCGCCAGCCCATTGGTGACGAACTTCTGTTTCAGCGCCGCCGCAATGCGCTCGGCCATCTCGGCTCGGGCCTGCGCGCCTTGCGCTGAATCATCCACGATTTCCGCAGGCGGCTTCTGGCCCCGGTCGTTCTTGTTCATGCGCTCGGCATGGGCGACATTGCGCGCGGCGATGGGCCTGCGCTCGGCCTCATAGGAGGGCAGCAGCCCCGCCCCGCCCCAGCCAGCGATGGTGGCGGCCAGCTTCCAGCCGATATTGGTGGCGTCGCCAAGGCCCGTGTTGAGCCCGAGGCCGGAGGCGGGATGGTTGAGATGTGCGGCGTCGCCCGCAAAGAACACGCGGCCCACCTGATAGCGATCCGCGACCACATTGCGCGCAGTCCAGCGGCCCACCGAAATAACCTCGAATGGCGCCTTGTCGCCCGCCACTTCGCGGAACAGCCTGGGGACGTCGATGGCCTCCGGGTTATCGTAGAACTCCTTGCCGCGCAGACCGAAGCGATAGAGCTCGCGACCATCAAGCGAAACGAGGTTGCGCCAGATGCCGCCGGCGCCGACGAAGTTGATCATCGCCGCCTTGCCCATGGGGTGGTGGTCCCACAGGTTGGGCGCGCGCAGATAGGCGCTGACGTGATATGTCATGCCCTCGCCGCCATTCAGCGCCACGCCCAGCGCGCGGCGGATGGGCGTATGGGCGCCCGTGCAATCCACCACATATTGCGCCTCGATCACATGGCGCTCGTCTCGCGCCAGATCGAGCGCTGTGACGCGCACGAGATCGTCCGTCTGCTCAAGCGCCTCGAACTTCCACAAAAAGCGCACATCGACGCAGTCATGGCTGCGGGCGCCCGCGCACAGGATCGGGTCGGTCCAGATCTGGTTGCAGCGTTGCGCGCTTTCGGGGCTCACAGCCGTGGAGCGAGAGCCGCCATGATCAGGCCGCTCCACCCTTGCGATCTCGAACCCGTTCAGCCCGGTGCAATAGAGCGCGGTATGGGGAAAGTCGGGCGGCGCAGCGGCGGCGCGAATGGCGTCGCCAAGGCCCCAGCGGCGCACGAATTCCATGGAGCGCGCATTCAGCGCGGTGGCGCGCGGATGCTCGGCCGGTCGGTCGCTCTGCTCCATAACGAGGCAGGGAATGTTGCGCGAGCCCAATTCGATCGCGGTGGCGAGGCCAACGGAGCCTCCGCCGACAATGAGAACCGGCGTCTGGATGACGGAATTTTTCATAAGCTTTGTTTGTCCTGCATGGGCCGATCAGGGCATGGAGCCGGGTTCGCGACCATAGGCGGAGCGCACCTTCTCCGCGACCGAATCCGGCGCATCGACGATGCTGTTGACGAGTTCGCTCAGGCGCGCGCCGCTCATATAGCGGATATCGAGATTGGTAAGCTCCGCCTCCTTCAGAAACTCGGGATCGGAAAGCGTGGCGTCAAAGGCCTTGCGGATGGCGGCGACGCGATCAGCGGGCACATCCGGCGGCATGAAGAAAGGCCGCCCGAGCCCTACCGACGCCGACAGGAGCATGAGGGCTTCGCGCTGCTCATCCGTTTTGGCGAGTTCGTGCATGAGCGGCACGTCAGGCAGGCTCGCCTCCCGCTTCAGGCCCGTCTGGAACAGCACATTCACCTTCTTGTCGCGGATCCAGTCGGGATGTTCCAGCAGCACGGCGGAGAGGCTGAAGCCGGCGCGCGCGCTCACCTCGCCGCGCTCCATGCCAAGGTCCGCCTCGCCGCTGGTGCCATAGCCCGCGACGATCTTGAACTTCGTGCCCAGCAGAACATTCATGACATTGGCGTAGAGAAACCCGTTGGAGCTGACCCCCGTCGCGCCTGCGATAACCTCGCGCGTCTTAACGTCGTCAATGGTTTTGGCGCCAGAGGTGTGCCAGGCCATGGTCAGAAGATTGCTCAGGCCCGCAGAACCGATCCAGTTGAACTTGCGCACGTCAAAGCGCACGGAGGGGCCGGTGACGAGTTGCTCGAGCGGGATGCCGTTATTCACCACGCCCAGATAGGTTCCATCGCGCGGCGCCTGCGTGAACATGAACTGCGTCGCGCGCATATGGCCCGCGCCGGGCATGTTGCGCACGACGATGGAGGGCGCGCCGGGAATGAACCGCGGCAGATGTTTCGCCAGCATCCGCGCCGTGGAATCGAAGATGCTGCCCGGCCCCGTGCTGACGATGATGTTGACTGTCTTGCCCGTATAGAAATCCTGAATAGGATCGGCGAGGGCCGAGCCGGCAGGCGCCATCAACAAAGCGGCGGCGAAGGCGCAGAGCGCAACCGCCGACCGGCGCGAAACAGTCGTCACGGCGTTCTCTCCCATTTTCATGCTTTCTCTTCCAACAGCAGATCAAGCCGCCGCAGCACTTCCCGGTCACTCACAAAAAACAATGTCGCATGGTCAGACAGGCATTCGTGCGACACCGCATTGTGGCCAGGCATGGTGAAGACATCATGGGCCGCCCAGTCGAAAACCTGATCGCCCACGCGCGAGCGCCCATGGCCGCTGACGACAAAGCAGGCCGCATTGGCGTTGCTGCGTATCGCCGCCGTCGGCTGCCCTCTGGCGATGCGCATCAGGCGACAATCCATCAGTGGCATGGCGGGAGCGCCAGTCAGCGGATTGGTGATGCGGATGCTCCGCGCGCCATCGCCATGGGCGGGCGCAGCCTGCAAGGCGTCCTCCCATGAAGCTTTCGGAAAGCGGAACAGCGGCGAATAGGCGGGCTGCGGGCCTTCCAGCACCGGCGCCAAACCTGCGCCCGCAAAGGCGGAATCCGCGATGGTGGGCGGCAGATCATGCACAGGGCCAGGCTCGAAGACCTGGGTGCCCAGATACTGATGCAAAGGCACATCCAGCACATCGAGCCAGACGAGCGTCCCCTCGCCCCGATGCGCATGTTCGTGCCACGAGCCGCCCGGTGTGATGACCAGATCGCCCGGCGTCATCAGGCATTCCTTGCCATCGACCGTGGTGACCCCGCCCGAGCCCTCCACGACGAAGCGCAGGGCGTTGGCGGTATGGCGATGGGCGCGGGCGGTCTCGCCCGCAACGAGCACCTGAAAATTCGCGTTGATATTGGTGGCGGTGTTGCGCCCGCCGCGCGCATCGGGATTGTTGAGCGCCAGCACGCGGCGCTCTGCGTTTTCAGTGGTGGTGACGGCGATGGCGTCATCAATCATCGGGCGGATGGTGGACCAGCGCCAATGATGACCACGCGGCGCGCCCTGCGCCACCCGATGCACGCCCGTCTCCCACAGCGGCGTGACGCTCGCCTCGACCCATGAGCGGCGAACCGCCTCCAGACGCTGCGCGCTCAGTCCGTTCTGATTTTCGCCTTGCGACTGGCTCATGTTTCCCCCGAGGCCGCGAACCTATAGCCCTCAGATGCGCGGGTCCATAGCCTTGAACCCGAGCCGCACGGAGCCATAATTCAACGCCTGAACGTCCCACACAAGCGCGATATGCTGGGCCACCGCATGCACATCGCGCCAGGCGCGTTGCAGGGGGTGCGTGCGCTCGAGCCCACGCCCGCCCGACAGGGGCAGGAGGCGCTCGACCGCCTGCACGGCGAGCTTGGCGGCATAGCCGGTGTTGAGGCGATATTTCACGCGCTGCTCATAGGTGGGCAATTCGCGCGCGCGCGAAGCCGCCACGATCTTCATGCGGTCCACCGCCAGCACGGCCCTGGCCGCCTCGATCTCGGCGGTGGCCTCGGCGACGCGCATCTGCACGCTCTGCTGCTGGGCGAGCTGGACCTGCCCGGCGGAGCGGCGATCCACCAGCTCCTCCAGCACCACATCCAGCGCCCCCTGCGCGCCGCCCACAGCCGCGCCCACGAGGCTGTGCGCGAAGGGGGCGAAGAGCGGCATGTTGTAGAGATCGCCTTCGTTAAACGCGCCGCCCGGGCTCATGGCCTCGCGAGTGGTCATCACATCCAGCAGGCGATGGTCGGGCACGAAGGCGTCCTCGACCAGCACATCATTGCTGCCCGATCCCGTCAGGCCCACCACATTCCAGGTGTCCTCGATGCGATACTGATCGGCAAGCAGCATGGCGAAATATTGCTTGGGCGGCGCGCCCTCCTGCGGGACCATGATCAGCAGGATGCAGGCCTGGCAATGGTCCACATTGCTGGAGAAGCGCCAGCGCCCGCTGACCTTGTAGCCGCCCTCCACGCGCTCCAGCTTCACCTGCGCGGGCAGGAAGGAGCTGGCCACCGTGCCATCGGGCGTCGCTGTCCACAGATCGTCCTGCGCCTGCGCGGGGAACATGCCCAGAATCCACGAATGGCAGGAGGTGACGCTATAGGCCCAGGCGCTGGACACGCAATGGCGGGCGATCTCCGCCGCTATTTCCGTATGGGCGCCATAGGCCAGCTCGTAGCCGCCAAATTGGCGGGGCTGCAGGGCCTTGTAGAAGCCCGCCGCGCGAAAATCCGCCTCGGTCTCGTCGGGGATGCGGCGCAGGCTCTCGGTCTGGGCGGCGCGGGCGCGCAGGGCGGGGCCAAGGCCGCGAGCGAGCGCGATCAGGGTCTGCTCAAGCTCCAAAGCCTGCGCGTCCAGAACCGAAGCCGCCGAGGCGTTGATCGCCGCCACCATGTTCATCGCCCCTCTCCCCCCATCCTGTGTTTGCGAAGCTACCCGGATTTTCCCGGCGCAACAATCAAAATTCAAACAACCGTATGACTTTTCAGTGAAGACCCACCGCGCTGATGAAAACCGCCGCCAGATGGGGCGCCAATTGCGCCACCCGCTCGCTGGAATAGCCCTCCCAGCCCAGCGAGCGCCACAGCACCCGCTCACTGGCGACAAAGCCCAGCATGAGGCTCGCCACCCCATGCACCCGGATCGACAGGTCCAGAGAGCCCGGCGCAAGCCCCTGCGCCGCCCCGATCAAGGCACCCAGGGCCTCGTAGAGCCGCCGGTAGAAATGCTCATAGATGATCGGAAAAGCGGGCGTGGGGGACACCAGCTCCATGGCCAGCACTGGCAGTCGCCGCTGCACATCCTCATTGGCCAGCACCAACTGCGCCCAATCGCGGATGAACCCCTCCGCCGCCGCCCGCAGCGCCGCCTTGTCGACGCCCGCCTGCGCCACCGCCAGCTCCAGAGCCTGCACAGGCGCCCCGATCAACCCGCCGATGCGCTCCATGAGCGCTTCGACCGTCATGCGGTAAAGCTCTTCCTTGCCGCCGAAATGGTAGGTGATGGCGCTGAGATTGACCTTGGCGGCGAGGGTGAGCTGGCGCACGGTCACGCCCTGATAGCCATATTGACCGAAGAGATCGGTGGCGACCTCGATAATGAAATCCCGTGTCGCCAATCCACCGGGCGTCTCCTTGCTGGAGGCCGCGGTTTTGGGATGCTCGCTCAAGGAGGGGACTGGCGACGTGGGGCTTGACATGGCGCCAAGGTAGCGCGTGGGGGGAAGAGGTCAAATGTGAGCAGCAATTGCAAGCGATGCGCGCTTGAAACGCAGCTTTTCGCTTGAACGAGATTGGTGATGGTGATCGCGCTGGGACTCGAACCCAGGACCTACAGATTAAAAGTCCGTTGCTCTACCAACTGAGCTACGCGATCTCCGGGCCCTTGCGGTCGCTTTGTGAAGCGGACCGCCCGACCAACTCTGGGTCAGCTAGGCAGTTAAACCGAAAATCGGTCCAAAAGCTGCGTCGACCGTATGCGGGAATGAACATATCGCCCCGTGCAGAGTGCGCGTTGAGTACCCGTCCGTGGCGGTTCGGTCAATAGCGGCGGGACACCGCAGTGAATTGCCGCCCGGGCATGGGCCATGCTAGGCAGCGCGTTGAAATGATGGCGTGAGGCGCTATGAGCGATCAGCAGGACAGCAGCGATTCCAAAAAGGTGGCTTCGCCGTTCTGGCGGTTCTCCCTGCGCATCTATGGCGCCGAAGGCGTCCCCGCCGCCTGCCTCACCTTGCAGGATGGGTCGGGCGTCGACGTCAATGTGCTGCTCTTCGCCCTTTTTGCTGCGTCGCAAGGCCGTCAACTCGCGCAGGCGGACTTGGAAGCCATCATCGCCGCCATCGAGCCATGGCGCCTCAACGCGGTGGTTCCGCTCCGCAGCGTGCGCCGGTTTCTCAAGGAGGCCCCTGGGGGCTTCGAGGGGCAGGACATCCCGGCCCTGCGCCAACGCGTCAAGATGCTGGAACTGGAGGCCGAGCGGCTCCAGCAGGAGGTGCTGTTTTCCTCATGGACCATGCCGGCCCTTGGCGCACCCGCCCCCGCCTCGCAAGCCGCGCGCGCCAATGTGGACGCCTATGCGGCTGCGCTTGCCGCGCAGTTCGATTCGGGGGCCGTGAACGCCCTTCTCGACGCCTTCGTCAAAATCGGAGAAACCTCCAAGTGAGCAAACCCAAACGGATCATCGTCGGCATCAGCGGCGCCTCGGGCGTCGTCTATGGCATTCGCGCCCTGCAATTGTTGAAAGCGGCGGGCGTCGAGACGCATCTTGTGGTCAGCAAGGCCGCCGAGATGACCATGGCCTATGAATGCGACTACACGATCAAGGACCTGCGCGCGATGGCGGACCATCACCATGCGCAGGTGGATATCGGGGCCTCGATCTCTTCGGGCTCGTTCCATACGTTGGGCATGCTCATCGCCCCTTGCTCCATCCGCACCATGAGCGAGATCGCCACGGGCGTCACAGGCTCCCTGATGAGCCGCGCCGCCGATGTGGTCCTGAAAGAGCGCCGCCGCCTGGTGCTGGCCATTCGCGAGACGCCCCTGCATACGGGCCATCTGCGCACCATGCTCCAACTATCGGAAATGGGCGCAGTAATCGCCCCGGTGGTCCCTGCCTTCTACAACAAGCCCGAGACCCTCGATGACATCGTCAACCATTCGGTTGGCCGCATGCTCGATCTCTTCGACATCGACATCGGCTCGCTGAAGCGCTGGAAGACCGACGAGTAAGACCTACTGGTTCGCCATATACCACCAGAGGCCTGCAAAGAGCACGCAGGTGACGGCGGTGGTGATGGCGGCCTTCAGCAAAAGCCTGGGCGCGACGGGAGCGCCCGGGTCCGTACCGGGCGTCATGTCGGCGTCCTCGTGCTGGGAGCGCACGCCGAAGGGCAGCACGGAAAAAAGTACGATCCACCACATGGTGAAGAAAATGGCGAGGCCAATGGGCAGCGTCATGGAGCCGTCTCCTTGCAGTTTGTGGTCCGAAACAGACCTACACCTGCTCCAGTTCGATCAAGGTTCCGTTGAAGTCCTTGGGGTGCAGGAACAGCACGGGCTTGCCGTGGGCACCCGTCTTCGGCTCCCCGTCCCCCAGCACCCGCGCTCCGCCCGCCTTGAGCTTGTCGCGGGCGGCCAGAATGTCATCCACCTCGTAGCAGATGTGGTGCATGCCACCATCCGGGTTCCGCTCCAGGAACTTTTCGATGGGGGACGCTGCGCCCAGCGGTTCCAGCAGTTCGATCTTTGTATTGGGCAGTTCGATGAACACCACAGTCACGCCATGCGCGGCCTGGGCCAGCGGCGCGGAGACCTTAGCGCCAAGCGTGTCGCGATAAAGCGCCGTCGCAGTGGAAAGATCCCGCACCGCGATGGCCACATGGTTGAGGCGTCCGATCATCCCTGCCCCCCGAA
>Ga0209829_10001955_pt1 | contig 16116 bp, 9 predicted proteins | sample C_140205_EF_Meta_FD_187311 | JGI IMG/M metagenome (GOLD analysis project Ga0209829, IMG submission 187311) | Freshwater microbial communities from Lake Croche, Canada to study carbon cycling - C_140205_EF_MetaG (SPAdes) (version 2) | ecosystem: Environmental > Aquatic > Freshwater > Lake...
ATTCATTTTTGGCAAAATGTTGCCAGTTGGTCAACCAAGGTAATTCCCTCTTATCAAAAGAAATCTGAACCCCTAATTGCTTCTTTTCGTTCCATAAACCACAATAAACCTGGTGATCCGCATTTGCCTCAGGCTCGATAAATACGACAGATTCCCCGGGTCCATCATGTAAGGATAAAGGGTTTGGGCATTTCTTGATGTCAGCAATTCCTAAAAGCTTAGGATCAGAAGCTACTCGATAATTGCCTTTCCAAATAATATCAGTTCCTTCGTCAACTAAAGGCCAACCGAAATTAAAATGATATAAAAGCATCAATGGAGCCGGCGTATTTCCTTCATTCATCACCTCATCTTTGATTGTCAAACCAGCCTGACCTAAACGTCCTGAAATAGTTCGCTTCAGTGTCAGACAAGGTCCAAAAATTTTATGTTGGCGTATAATCCCTGTAATCGACATATCCATTTGACCAGCGTTTGGATCTGGTTGCTGAATGGAAATGATTTCAGCAGGTATGTTGCTAATTAAACCATGCACTCCACGTGTACCATGCGCATCTTCATCAGGTCCACCCACATGATCTAAACCACAAGTAACTAAAAGGCCTCCACCAAACGTACGAAGCCAATCTATACCTTGGTTCGACATCGGTTGAGGCCCTAAAACTCCTACGTGGCTTATCCACGCAAGACTATGTTGGTTGAAAAATGCCTCCGCAATATCCATGGCCCGATCAAGCACCACTTTATAACGAAATCCTGAACCCGTATCAATCCAAGCAATTCGGACTCCTTTACCTGCACCGTTATCTAAAACGGACGTTTCAATTCCTCCTAATTGCTTGTGATTCGATATTTTATCGGTCCATTCCGGCATAATTCATTTTACTTTTTCTTAAACATTGCGTTACTTTCGCTTCCACCTGACATTAAATAAGCCATCAAATCTTTTAATTCTTCACCGTTTAAGCTATTAATTAAACCTGGCAACATACTAGATACAGGTGAGTATTTAACTGAACGAACGTTTTTCTTTAATACTTTTTCAATTTGCTCTGGCGCATATGGATTTTGAGAAACATAATAAGCCATTTTATCTTCATTAGTCACACGTCCAATCACAGAAGTACCGTTTCTCAACATGATTTGAGTAGCAGCATACTGATCAGAAACTGTTTTATTTGGATCAATGATGGACTCTAGCATATCCTTTTTAGAAAAACGAGTTCCCAAATTAGTTAAATCTGGACCCACATTTCCACCTCCATCACTGCCCATAGCATGGCAACGAACGCAAGTTGTTGCAGCAAACATCGATTTACCATTTTGGAAATCACGGTCAACTAAAGGTGCGTCTAATAAGGCAACCGCATCTGCCAACTTCCATTGTTTACCAGGACCCTTTGGATAGTTAATCGCTACGATATCATTTCCATTAGCAGAAAGCATATCTGCTCCACCTAATTTATCGTAATATGCACGCTTAGATTCTGCGACATTCTTCAAAGCCAATTTACGGGCACGGTCAATAAATCCGACATAACTACGTCCTCCTGAAAAAGCAAAAGCTTTTTTAAACCATGAGAAATAACGCTCATGTTGTTCTGGAGTCCAATTAGTCTTAGCTGCTGATAACATAGTTGCCATATACGTTTGTTGTGCCGGTGGAATTTTCTCCAACATCTTAGCAATATCCGTACCGTATTGTGGATTACGCATAATTAAATCCGCAGACGAAGTAGCCGTTTCTACGCGATATGCTGTAGCACTAGCCGTATCTTTAGTTTCCATTATTTTTAAAGTACGCTCAATCACTTTTGGAGCTTCCAAAGGAATCAATAAGCGACTAAGCGCGCGATCCATATTCATGCGATTTGATGGATATGATGCATCATATTTAGCGATAATTTTAGCCGATGTAGCAGCATCTGGCATTCCCAAACGCAACATAGCTAATTCATAAGCACGTAAAATATCTAATTTTTGTGATTCACTAAATGCACTATTATCAACAGCTAATAAAGAAGCATAAATAGCTGATTTTAAATCTGGCGTACTTTGACGAATTAATCCAATTAAAGCATGAGTTGCAGTGATTGGATCTTTTTCAGTTAATGCCTTATTTTTCCACTCGTTGATGGGCTGGTGCTCTAACGCTAAACGCGCTGCATAACGAATAAAACGATCTGGATGCTTTAAATATGGCCAAGCAAATGCAACGGCCGCTGGATTAGCTCCGTTATGGAATTGCTCAATCTTACGACGTGTTTCATTCAACTGATTCGGGGCACCCACTAATGTTTTTGCACTAGCTTCTTCATTACCCACATAAGAAACGCGGTAAACATCCGATTCTAAACGACGACCACCCGCCATAAAATAAAGCGCTCCATCAGGTCCAATTACCCCATCAGTCAATGGAAGTGGAATACCCGAAATAAACTCTTCGCGATCTGCCAAGAAAGTAGACCCAGAAGGTCTTAATTTAATTAAGTGACCAATACCAAAGGTCCAGTCAAATGCCAATAACGATTTCTTATATTTAGCTGGAAACTTAGCATCCTTCAAAGACAATAAACTGGTTGGTGATCCTTGTCCAATATTCAATACCGGAGATAAGTTATCAGGATAAGTAGCAGACCATTTGCTGTTACCTGTTCTCCAACCATACTCAGAAGCACTTGTTACGTGACAAATACGGGTTGGACGGTACCAAGGTAAACCGAAATCCCACTCCATATCCGCATCATAAGCAAATAAATCTCCTGTTTCATTAAAAGCAATATCAAAAGCATTTCGATAACCTGCAGAAACTAATTCCCATTTTTTGCCATCTGGATCAATATTCGCAATCCATCCTCCTGGAGCATAACGATCATTTGCATGTCCACGTGGGTCTTTTATCAAAGGGAAAATATTATCTTCTTGCCAGTTTTTAGGCAAACGATAAGCATCCATTTCTGGCACATCTGTATGATTTCCTGAAATTAAGTAAATAGATTTCTTATCTGGTGATAAAATAATACTATGTGGACCATGTTCTCCTTCGCCTTTAAATTCTTTCATTAAAGTGATTTTATCAAACTGATCATCACCGTCTAAATCCTGGACACGATACAATCCACTTCCTCTAGGTGTAAAACCTTGTGCAGGTCCTCGTCCCGGAGCCGCACCTGGTTTTGTTGCTCTGGCATTCACCATCACATAAAGGCTATTGAATGCATATAACATACCATGTGCATTTCCAATTCCTAAAGTATCAACACCCTTACCAAATTTCAATTTCTCAACCTTTGGCTTTACACTGGCTGATCCTATTGCAGGAATGGTCAAACGATATAATCCACCATATTGATCCGAACAAATCATCCGACCTTTATCATCAAAAGTCATGGACACCCAAGATCCCATGTTTTCATCGGATGGGCTAATCAAATGTTCAATCTTAAAACCAGGTTGTAATCTGATTTTATCCAATTTAGGATTGGCACCCTCTACGTGGGCAGGTTCAATCTTAAATAAACTGTTGTAGCCAGCACTTCCTAGGCCAACTACCGCAACGAGCGCTAATAAATACTTAAAAATTGGTTTCATTTTATTTTAGGTTTTTGATACGAATATTCCTGTACTCTACTTTCATCGGTGGTCCTACGTGCACTTGCACGCCTAACCAACCTTCTGATTTCCCATTAACTTGATCCAAGTCAGTGACATCACTCATTAAAACTCCATTGACATAATGTAAAAGATGATTCCCTTTTACAATCAAATGAATTTCATTCCAATCCTCTGACTTAATTTTTGTTTTCAAAGAATCTGAATTTCCTAATGAACCGGTAACCTTACGAGGCAACCAAGCATTACGAGCTGAATAAGCACGAAGGTTATTTTTAACTTCTGGATCTGTTTGCTCATTCACGTTAACTATCTCACCGCGGTAACCCAAAGTGGTGCGCCCACGTTCCTCATAGTTTTGACCCGTGTAACGAATAGCGCCGTCGATATCGGCCTGGTATCCTTTCAAGGCAAAAGGCAAATCGGGCAATAACTCCTCTGAGCGATAATTGATTCCTGTATTACCTTCTTTTGTGATTTTAACTTCGCATTTCAATTCAAAATCAGATGGCTTTGCATCACGGTAAATAATGAAGGTATTGCGCTTCAATAAAGTTGCCGGTGTAATTTCACCAACTATGCTTCCATTTTCAGCTTTCCAATACACAGGATCTCCTTCCCAACCTTTCAATGTTTTACCATCGAAAATTTTCTTAAATCCCTTCTCGGACGCTTGAGCCTTTTGGGCAAAACTCGGACTATAAAATCCAAGTAGCGGAACAAATAACCAGATAAGGTTACGGTAATTAATTTTCATATGTATAGGTTTAAAAGTTTAAATTAATTTAAAATAAATTGAAATAAAAGGATTGACTATTTTTTATAAAATTAAATTCGTTTAAACAAAAACACACCCTTTTTATTTGAAATAATAATGTCATTTTTCTTATCCTTATTCATATCCTCCACAAAAAAGTTGATTCCCGCTCCTGAATCAGTATCTATTACATGAGAAATCCAATGCGGCGAGGGTTTAGGTTGAAACTCATACCATTGTAAATTTGCACTTTCAAATTCTCCCGGATCTTTTCCATTATGAGCCATAAATCGCTTGCCCACAATAAAATCAGGATTCTTATCCCCATTTAAATCAACGAATTGCATCGAATGAGTCTGGGAAAGGGACTTGTCAATTAAATGATTCTCTATTTCACCTGTCGCTAAAGACTTCGTTTCATTCCACCAAATACCATAATCATGCGCCGAAGAAGATAAAATATCCATATCTCCATCCTTGTCAAAATCGTACACATACATTTGTGCACAATCATATTTAGTTGACAGTGCATGGAAAGTCCATTCAGCATGAAGGTCTTTAGGCATTTCAAACCAACCTTCCTTAATAATCACATCCTTGCGGCCATCGTGGTTTAAATCAGCAAAACCTAATCCATGTGTGTACTTGTGGGTACCAATTTTAGGATTAACTGAAATAGTTCGAGCGACCCAAATACTATCTTTTGAAGAAGGTGCCTGGTACCAAACCACCTTTTGGTTTTTAGAATCATTTCCAATCAAATCCTTTTGTCCATCTCCATCTACATCTTCAAATAGTGGAGACTCATTTCCTAAGGATGCACATAATAAATGTCGCTTCCAAAATCCAGATTTATTTAGATTGTTTTCAAACCAATAAACCGCCTCACCTGGCAAACCTACTTTAATCACATCGACCCAACCATCTTGATTAATATCAGCTGAAAAATTAGCAAAAGAATCAGCATACCCCTCATCTACCTTAAATACATGAGATTCTGGAAATGGTTTCAATGATTTGTCATACCTAATTTCAGCAGAAAATTGATGCTTAACCCAGGTAGGTGCTTCATACCAAAATGCACCCGCAATAATGTCCTTGTTCCCGTCCTTATTGATGTCACCGACACAAACACCCTCAGAAACAAACTCAGCAGAAATAACGATTTTTTGAAATTCTACCGACTTTTTTACCCCTAGATTCTCATTAGAAAACCCGGAGAAATAAGCGTAAAAAAGGGTAATTAGGCTAAGTATGCTCATAATTTAGAGAAAAAAAATAGCCGCCAATTCCTTGGCGGCTATCAATTACAATTACTTATTTAATATTTGGATTCAAAGCAGCCTCATCTGCAGGCAATGGATAGTATTTCTCTATCACTGTAAATGAGTTACTACGCAAAGTATAACCTTTTTGGTAATAATAAGAGAAAGGATTAGCCTTAATTCGAGCTCCATAAGCTGCGATAACTTCTTTAAATGTATCTGTACGAGCTAAGTCGTGCCATCTTTTATTTTCGAAAGCTAACTCAACACGACGCTCATTCATTAAAGCAGTACGGAATGCCGCTTGAGTAGAAGCTGTTGTTTCAGCTAAACCTGCACGCTTACGTACTTGATTCATAAAAGTAGCTGCCTCAGCCGTTTTTCCTTGCTCATTCAAAGCTTCCGCTAGGAACAATAAAACTTCAGAATAACGGAATATAGGCCAGTTCATACCATGGTTACCATTTAATGAATGTGGTCTTACATACTTATTGATCACTGGATACGTTTTACCTTCCCATAATGTGGTCGCACAAGTTATATATTTAATAGACGCATCTTTTCTCAAGTCTCCAGCCTCATAAGCTGCAATGATATCTGGAGTAGGAATGTTGTTACCTTCACCAGTTTGAGGCTGCGGATTTGAAGTACCAGATAAAGTCTTCAATTCCACCTCTGTCATTGGACGTGGTAAGAAGTTATAAAAGAATGACCCGTTGTATCCATTAGATCCTTCTTGGAATTGAACTTCAAATACACTCTCAGCATTGTTCTTGTTAGCAGTACTTGTTGAAAATGCATTATTGTAATCAGGCATCAATGAATAGCTACCCTCAGCAACAACCTCTCTACATAACTTCTCAGCACCAGCCCAGTTTTTCTGAATCATGTACAAATTAGCTAATAAAGTTTTAGCAGCACCGGAAGTAGCACGACCTGGTTCTTGAGCCGACTTCGATTTCAAACCTGAAATAGCACCTGTTAAATCACCAATGATAATTTTTGCTAAGTCATCAGCTGTACCCACAGGAGCTGCAGCTTCCGCACGATTTGGCACCGCCGTTAAGTGAATAGGCGCTCTGTTGAAATAACGATACAATTCGAAATAAGCAAATGCACGCATAAATTGTGCTTGACCTTTTAAATCAGCCTTCGCCGTTGCATCAAAATCAGCTTTGTCAATAACATCTAAAATTTGATTTGCACGAGCAATAATCAAATAATCTTGACGGTATTGGTTTAATACATGCGTGTTGGTAGTTAAATTATTCGATACTGGTATCGAAAAATCCGCCAAATCCTCTTGCTGCTCAGTCGCACCAAATGCCGTATTACGTGCATAATACGTGTTATCTGAATGCATTTCAGATAAATAAAACGAACGGTCATTGTAAATAGTTCGTAATGGAACATAACAAGCATTCACTGCTTGAGTAAAATCGGCCTGTGTCTTAAAAAACGTAACCGAACTTAAATTCGTTTCTGGAGTTATTTCCAAAAATTTAGCTGTGCAACCTGATAATCCTATGGCTAACAAACAGCTTAATATGATTTTATTTTTCATTTTTTCTAAAATAAACGTTTAATATTTAGCTAATTAAAAGTTGAAGTTTGCACCAAGTGTAAAAGTTCTTGGAACAGGATAGTTGGATAAATCCACGCCTGGGCTCAAGTTACCACCGTCACCGGCACCGTTAGATTGAGCACTTGTTTCTGGATTTGGTCCACCCCAATAATTAGTAAACACATAAGCTTGTTGGCATGATGCATACACACGAACCGACTTATAAACCTTAGTAGGCTTAGCAAATGTATAACCCAATGTGATGTTACGAATCGTGAAATAAGATGCATCCGCAACAAAACGGCTATTCATCCAGTCACGCTCGATACCCGTAACGTTACCACCACCTACAGTTGTACCATACATACCTAAACCTGGATTAGCCTCAGAACGGAAACGATCCTTAACTCCTACTACCACGTTAAATGGTAAATCTAGATTAGCAGTTGAATATAAGTGACGTACTAATAATTGATTACCATATGAACCAGATCCAATAATATTGAAATCCCAGTTTCCATAAGTAACATTATTTGTAATACCATAAACAAAATCAGGGAATGGATTTCCCATGATCACACGGTCATCATTGTTTCCACCGTAATCAATAACCCCATTACCATTCGCGTCCTTAAGTTTGATTGAACCAACTACCGAACGACCAGGTACCTGAGGTGAACTAGCTAAGTCAGCTGCGTTTTTATACACTCCATCAGCAATAACGCCATAAAATTGTCCAAACGGTTGGCCTACTTTAGTGATGTGGAAAGTTCCATATACACGGTCAATACCTGGAGCTAAAGCAACTACTACGTTTCTGTTAAAAGAAATATTCGCATTTGTTGTCCATTTAACTTTACCCATCGTATTTTTTGTGTTGACAGAAAACTCATGTCCCCAGAATTTAATCTCTCCAATGTTATCATTGAAGTTACCAAAACCTGATTCTTGAGCAATTTGAACCGCATATAATAAGTTAGTCGTATTTTTTGTATAAAAATCATATGCAAAATTGATGCGATTATTAAACAAATTTAAGTCCAAACCTAAATCCAATTGCTGAGTAGTTTCCCAACCTAAGTTTGGATTCGCTAATGAACTTACTGCGGCACCTGTTGCTACTGTATTTCCAAAAACACCATTTACTGTATTATTAATTAAGGCATATGAAGTATAGTTACCTAAGTTATTATTACCAATAATACCCCAGCTACCTCTTAACTTCATAAATGATACAGCTGGTAAATCAGACATAAATGCCTCATCAGAAACAACCCAACCAGCACCTACTGAAGGGAAAGTACCCCAACGATTATTCGCACCAAAACGAGAAGAACCATCACTACGAATCGCAGCATTTAATAAATACTTTCCTTTGTAGTTATAATTCAAACGAGCCAAATAAGATGTTAATGTCCAAGCTTGTACTCCTGAAGTAGTAGCACCTCTATTGATGTTAATCGCTCCTTGTATCGTAGGAAGGCGGTCATCTGAATACGTATCTGCTTGAACTTGAGTAGACTCTTGACGGAAATATTGGTTTGTGTAACCCCCTAATAACTCAAATTTATGATCATCCCATAAAGTCTTGCTATACGTTAACGTATTCTCATTCAACCAAGATAAGTTTTCCACGTTTTGACGAATGGAAACCGCAGTAGTTGGAATAGGTACGTTAATGGCTGAAGTTGCAGTAGATGGATTAAAGAAGAAGAATTTCGTTCTCAAAATCTCACCATTCATAGATGATTTAAATTTCAAACCTTTAATAGGTTCAAACTCAATAAATGCATTTGACAATAAGTTTGTTGTAGTAGTCTCATTAATCAAAGCGTCAGCAGAACGCACCCAGTTGGCATAAGCAAAAATATTACCTGTAGATGCTGGGAATTTATTGTACATCGTCAATGTCTTGCCATCAGCCTCATAAATAGGCATAATAGGCCAAGTATGCAATGCGTTAAACAAAATACCTGTTCCACGATCTCCATCCGTTCTTGGTGTATTATCATAAACCATTTGAGGAGCTACGTTGAAACCTACCGTAACTTTATCAGAAATATCATACGTAGAATTTAAACGCAATGAATAACGTTGATAATCTGTATTTCTCACCACACCCTTTTGTTGCAACACTCCAGCAACTAATGAAGTTCTAGATCTTTCTTTATTAGAAGAAATAGATAAGTTGTAACTAGAAAGTGGTGCATCTTTATTTAATAAAGCATCATACCAGTCATTATTTTTTCCTCTATACTGAGTAGGATCTTGAAATTCTACCGGAACGGGTTGTTTTGCATCTTCATAAAATTCCTTTTTTGTCTGAGCAAACATTTCTGCATCCATCATTTGTACACGACCTTTCATAGGAACGTTTTGAACTCCAGTGTACGCATTGAAACTTACAGTCATTCCTGTACCCTTAGCTCTTTTAGTTGTAATCAACACAACTCCATTCGCAGCACGAGAACCGTAAAGTGAAGTTGAAGACGCATCTTTTAAAATAGTAATGTCTTCAATCTCATCTGGGTTCATCGCACCAATTGTACCTGTAATAGGAAAACCATCCACTACATATAAAGGATCACTACCAGCCGATACCGATAATTGGCCACGAATACGAATATTCATACCCTTACCCGGTTGACCTGTAGTTTGGTTAATTTGAACACCAGCTAATTGGCCTTGCAATTTTTGACCAATTTGAGTTACTGGCAAATCTTTTAAATCCTTATAAGCGACCGTTTGAACTGCTCCAGTAATCTCTTTTTTGTTTTGACTACCGTAACCTACAACCACAATCTCATTTAAGGTTTTGTTGTCTACCGTTAAAGTAACATCAATGGACTTCTGTCCGTTGTAAACTACATCTGCAGAATTATAACCAACCGATGTAATTCTTAATGTTTCATTTCTGCTAACATTAATTTTAAAATTTCCTTCTCCGTCAGTAGAGGCACCACGGGAAGTTCCAACAACAGAAACAGATGCGCCTATTATAGGTGAGCCATCTGATCCCTTCACTTTACCTGAGGCAGCTTGTTGTTGCGCCATCAAGGATGTGGACAGAATTAGAAATAGTCCGAGGAATACTCCCCCAATCTGATTTCCAATCCGGTGTACAATAGAATTGTTTTTCATAAAAAATAGTTTAGGTTAATTAAATAATAAAAATAGGTTTAGAGGTGTCAAAACAAATTAATACTTATTTCAACACAACAAGTTTAACATCCTTTATATAATTAACTATCCTTATCGGCATTAGGATAGTTAAATTTTTTATGTATTTATTTAAATTAAATTTTCACTTATCCTTTTATTTAAAAATAGATAAATCCAATAAACATGGTATATTTATATTAAACTTATCTTAAAATATGCAATCAACTCGACGATCCTTTTTGCAAATTTCTAATTTGGCACTATTAAGTGTGCCAATAATGCAGTACAGTAAAGTTTTTTCAGAAAAAAATACACTTAAATTATCAGAAGTTCCATTAATACAAAATGAAGAGCGATTAGTCCGTATTCAAAAAGCACAAAATCTATTACAGCAAAATAAGATGGTTGCTCTGATTTTAGATTCGGGCACCAACATGGAATATTTTTCAGGAATTCGTTGGAATTCATCAGAAAGGTCCATGTTAGCTATCATACCTGCTACCGGAGAGATTACCTATATATGTCCATCTTTTGAAGAAGATCGATTCCTTGAAGTCAAAAAAATAGGTTCCCAAGTTCATACTTGGGATGAGCATGAAAATCCTTTTAAACTAGTTATTCAAGTATTAAAAAGTTTGGGTTATAGTCATGGACAAATAGCCATCGAGGAACAAACTCGTTTCTTCATTTCAGACGGTATAAAAAAAGCAGGAAAATCATTTGAAATTGTGAGCGGTGACCCTATTACGATTCCTTGCAGGCTCATTAAATCAACAAGCGAAATTGCCTTACTTCAAAAAGCGAATGATATCACAACAATGGCCATTAAATACGGATTAACCTTTTTATCTGAAGGAATTAATCCAATGGTTATTTCGCAGAAAATTGCAGCTAAACATGTAGAATTAGGTGGTCAGCATCGTTTTGCTTCCGTAACTTTTGGGGTAGCAAGTTCATTTCCACATGGAAGTTCCAGAAAACAAATTCTTAAAAAAGGTGATGTGATCATGCTAGATTGCGGTTGCAGTTTTGGTGGATACGAGTCAGATATTACAAGAACCGTTGTTTTTGGTACGCCGACTGATCAGCAAATTAAAATCTGGGAATTAGAAAAAAAGGCGCAATCAGCAGGTTTTGATGCTGCTAAACTAGGTGACCCATGTGAAAATGTCGATTTCGCCGCCCGGAAAGTTATTGTTGATGCAGGTTTTGGCCCTGGATATAAATTACCTGGATTGCCACACCGAACTGGCCACGGAATTGGCATGAATGGACATGAATGGGGGAATATGGTTAAAGGCAATAAATTGAAACTACAAGTAGGTATGTGTTTTAGCATTGAACCAACAATTGCCATTCCAAATGAATTTGGGGTTCGTTTAGAAGACTGTGTATATATGACTGAAAATGGACCAAAATGGTTTTCAAACCCAAGTCCGTCGATTGAACAGCCTTTTAGTTAACGCTTGCTTCCAATTTAAAGTGTTGGTTTACACATGAAGGAATATCACTCGCATAATGAGACACATAAATTAGCGTGGTTTGAGAATTTGAACAGATGTAGTTTAAAATTTCTTTGACCCGCAGAATTTGTTCCTCATCCAATCCTTGACATGGCTCATCCAAAATCAATAATGGGGGATTCTTAACAAGCGCCCTGGCTAATAAAACCATTCGCTGTTCCCCAGTTGAAATTTGTTGAAACATCCGATCGGATAAATGAGAAATTCCAAAAACACCTAACCACAAAGCAATCCGCTTGTGTTGATCTTCTGAAATTTTCCTGTATACACCCAAGGTATCGAATAATCCAGACCCAACAACGTTAAAAACGTTCCCAGGTTCTTTAAAATAAACATGTAGTTCTGGACTGACATACCCGATTCGTTTTTTTATATCCCAAATACTCTCCCCAGTCCCTCGCTTTCGGTCAAATAAAATAAGGTCTTTTGCATAGGCCTGAGGATTGTCTGCGGTAATTAAACTTAATATAGTGGATTTCCCTGCCCCATTAGGTCCAGAAAGGGCCCAATGATCACCAGATTTGACGTCCCAAGTTATATTTGATAAAATCACTTTTTCTCCATATTGAATCGATACATTTCGCAGGTAAATAGCCTGTTGAAATGGTTCAAAAACCTTGGCCGAGGTAATCAAATCATCCATCATGGTGTAATTCAAAACAAATGTGTCAACCTTTCGGAATGATTCATAAGCAGAAACCGGACCATTCCAAGCAATTCGACCATTTTCCAAGTAAATCACTTGATTGACACACGCAGGCAAAGCTTCCGGAGAATTAATCAAAATAAATGGAATGGAATTTTCACGAAGCTTTTCCAAACATTTGGACAATATCTCTCTTCCCTCCACATCAAGTCCCAAAAAAGGATTATCCAAAATCAACCAATCCGGATCCCTTAAAACAGATTTAACCAATTGCAAGCGCTTATTTTCCCCATTTGAAAGTGTGACCAAGGGCTTATCGATCAAGTGATCTAAGATAAAAAAGTCCAACCAAAATGTTAATGGCAATTCCTCTTCATTGGACAATTCCTCACGAATCGTATATGCATCTCCTGCATCAGCGGAATTGAAACGCTGCTGAAGATAGAAATCCTGCATATTACTACGGTTTTTAAAATGATGCTGCTGCTCAACCAATAAAATGCTAGGATGTATTCGAGTAGATCTCGATTTGAAATAAACAGACCCCGTTCTAAATAAACGACCAGACAAGGCTTTGGCTAAGGTTGTCTTGCCTGAACCAACGGGTCCAACAATAGCCAAACAATCATTGACTTTAAGCGTAAAGCTAATATCTGACAACACTTTGTTACCTCCATAGGAAGCATTTAGGCAATCGATAACAGCTATAGGTTCCCCCATCAAATACGCTCGTCTTTGATTTTTTCTACCACCGCAGGATCCAATAAAGTAGACGTATCCCCTAAATTCGAAACATCCCCTTCGGCAATTTTTCTTAAAATCCGACGCATAATCTTTCCGGATCTAGTTTTGGGTAAACCACTAACTATCTGAATTTTATCTGGTCTAGCAATAGCCCCAATCACCTTGGTAACTGTTGCTGAAATATCCTTTTTAATTTGGACTTGATCATGGTTTGCATTTTCCATAATCACATACGCATAGATTCCTTGTCCCTTGATATCATGTGGATAACCCACAACAGCTGACTCAATTACTCCAGAATGCATATTAATGGCATTCTCAACCTCAGCGGTCCCTATTCGATGACCTGAAATATTCATCACATCATCCACTCGGCCAGTAATTCGGTAATATCCATCCTCATCACGCATGCAACCATCTCCTGTAAAATACAAATTTTCATAGGTGGCAAAATAGGTAGTCCGACATCTTTCATGATCCCCATAAGTGGTTCGTATCATTCCAGGCCATGGAAATTTGATGCATAAATTACCAGAAACGCCGTTTCCAACGATCTCATCACCCTTTTCGTCCACCAAAATGGGCTGAATTCCGGGTAAAGGTAAAGTGGCGTAACATGGTTTGGTCGGTGTCAAATCAGCTAATGGCGAAATCATGATTCCACCCGTTTCTGTCTGCCACCAAGTATCTACAATGGGGCAATTTCCCTTTCCTATATGTTCATGATACCAATTCCAAGCTTCCTCGTTGATCGGTTCTCCTACCGAACCCAAAACTTGCAAAGTACTTAAATCCTTGTTTTTGACGTAATCTAAACCAAATGCCATCAATGAGCGAATCGCCGTAGGTGCAGTGTACAATATATTGACTTTGAATTTTTCAACTATATCCCAAAAACGACCCGCATCTGGGAAAGTTGGGATACCCTCAAACATCACACTCGTTGCTCCCGATGCTAAAGGACCATAAACGATGTAGGTATGACCTGTAATCCAACCGATATCCGCGGTACAAAAATAGATTTGGCCTTTTTTATACTGAAATATATTCTGAAAAGTGTAAGTCGCAAAAACCATATACCCTCCGCAAGTATGAACAACGCCTTTAGGTTTACCCGTAGATCCTGAGGTATACAATATAAATAAAGGGTCTTCAGAATCCATGGCCTCAGCCTCAAACTCAGTTAATCCCAAAGATTCCATGCGCAACATTTCTTGATCATAAAATACATCACGCCCCTTTTCCATCGCTATAGCCGATTTTGAACGCTCAACCACGATAACCCTTTCCACAGAAGGACAATTAATCAGTGCCTCATCCATGATATTTTTTAAATTAATCTCTTTGTTCCCTCGAAAAGACCCATCCGCCGTGACGACAATATTGCACTGCGCATCTTGAATTCGATCTGAAATAGATTGCGCAGAAAATCCTCCAAAAACGACCGAATGAATGGCACCAATGCGAGCGCAAGCAAGCACGGCAACTTCCAATTCTGGAATCATGGGCATATAGAGGCAAATTCGATCTCCTTTCTTTGCTCCATTTTGTTTCAACACATTTGAAAATGTACACACTTGTTGGTGTAATTCGCGATATGATATTTTTCTGGATAGCTCTTGGGGATCATTTGACTCCCAAATAATCGCAATATCATCTCCATTATTCTCTAAATGCCGATCTAGACAGTTCTCGGTAATATTTAATTTAGCCCCTCCAAACCATTCGATGTTGGGTTCTGAAAAATTCCAATTCAACACGCGATCCCAATGTTTTTTCCAAGTAAAATGCTCGGCGATATTGGCCCAAAAAACTTCAGGCTTATCCACGCTTAATTCATAAGCTTGTTGGTACTCTTCAAAAGACTTTACTTGTAAATTCATCATTAAGGCTATTTAATCGTTACTATTATACTCATTTTGCAAAGCATACACCCCAAAGACACACATGCCACCGGTCAGCAAAGGCGCTAAAATAAAGGTATAAATAATAGCAGGTACCAGATTATCCATCCCTCCTTTTTCAAACAACTTTAAAGATTGTTCAAATACCAAAAAGTATCCTGCCGCCAATCCTAGCAAGATCCATACTATTCCAAAAATCCGTCTAATTGCATTCATCATTAATCGTTTATTTCTTTATCTTTTCCTTTCACGTACAACAATCCTATCACAAAGCATACACCGCCGATAATAATAGGATACCATAAACCTTCCAAATAAGGTTTAGAGTATGGAATTGCCTTTCCTGCCGCCACCGCAACTTCATTTGCCGTACTAGCTTTTGCGGCTAAATACGTTGCCACTGCAGGAAGCAATCCTCCAAAAATTCCATTTCCAATATGATATGGCAAAGACATGGAGGTATAGCGAATGGCGGTTGGGAACAACTCAACCAGAAAAGCGGCAATTGGCCCATACACCATAGTCACGTACAAAACTTGAATAAATACCAATAAAATCAAGAACCAAAAACTGGAATTTCCCACATGAACAATTCTTTTAACTTCAGGCTTTTTAGGGTTTTTTCCAGGAAACATAGTAGTCAATGAGGATTCTTCCAAAGTCAATTTAGAACCATCTGTATAGGAAAATTCTGTCTTCATTGTTTTCTTTAAATCCACGCTATTAGGAATCATCGCGTAATCCGTACTGATCACCTTAGATCTAGCCACTTCTGTTTTTAGGGACACATCAGCCGTCTCATACATGGCCTGATAAATGGGTCGGTAGGTACAAATGGCCAATAACATGCCGGTCAACATCACCGCTTTTCGGCCAATTTTATCGGAAAGCCAACCAAAAAAGATAAAGAATCCAGTGCCACCTGCTAACGAAGCGGCA
>Ga0209829_10001957_pt1 | contig 16114 bp, 16 predicted proteins | sample C_140205_EF_Meta_FD_187311 | JGI IMG/M metagenome (GOLD analysis project Ga0209829, IMG submission 187311) | Freshwater microbial communities from Lake Croche, Canada to study carbon cycling - C_140205_EF_MetaG (SPAdes) (version 2) | ecosystem: Environmental > Aquatic > Freshwater > Lake...
ATCTCCGCCGCGTCGTCTCTCGCAGTCCATACCTCTCCCGCAGACTCCTCTCCCATGTTCGCAGATACATCTGCCAATCTCGCAACCCATACGACACACGCGCCTCCCCGGCGTCCACCCAAGAAGCCCTCATCACCACCCTAGAACCCCCCGTCCTCGCCTTTCTCTCACCGCCCCCCAACGACAAACACTCCATCACCACCATCGTCGACACCGAAACTTACGCAAAAGAATTATCCTTCATCGTATCCATCCTCCCCGCAACCACTCTCTGCGACTGCTGCGCCGCCCGCATCCCCCTTTCAGAGCATCTCCAACATCACCTTCACACATTTCAATCACCAACACCCTCAACATCATCCCATGCTCAACCCTTTGAAGACCTCATTCGCGTCGTCAAGGAGTACCCGAGTCTAGTGGAAAACCCTTTCACACAGACCCTCGCAAATCTTGGCAACCATGTCATAGGCTCCGTCGTCCGCATAGACCCCTCTGCCGACACCGTCGCCAATGCAAAACTATTCATCATCACCGTCACCGCCATCACCCAATCCGCCTTTCCAGAAATCGTGCCCGTATGCACACCTCCTCCAGAATCATCCACCCAGCCCTGGTGGCTCTACAACAGATACCACACCACCATTCCCCTATGCTCATCCCCCTCCGAGTGCTGCACACCCCTGTCCGATTTGATGCGTCTCACACTTCTCATCACATCATACCTAACCCATCTTCTCGCTACAATCGGCCACGACTCCCCTGTTTTGCAACTGCCCGCAGAATGCAAAGAACATGTCATCTACTTCATCGACAATGTATTCCAAAAAGGATTTCACCTCGACAATCCAAAACTATCTCTTACCCTCATCACCCTTCTACGCGCCGTCCAACATCTTCAAAATCGCATCGCCTTTTCAACCTCTTTACTTCGTCATGACTGATCCACACTATGTCTATATATGTATAACCATCTATCTCTCACACACACACCCCGCAAATAATTAAAAACATGGATTGGGCCGCAAACCAAGACCATTTTGTACCCACAAAGGTCGGCATTCTCAATTTAGAAGACAAATGTCCAGCCACCGTCTTTCGCGCCCGTATACAACACATGATCAAAAATTCGCCGTCTGATCGACACCTCACCCACTTCTTCAAAATCTTGTCTCAACTCCAGACGGAAGCCATCACCACAAACACCCTTCTTGAACGTGAATTTCTATTTTACACAGACCCTCAAACACCACCTCTGGCCGCCCTATGCGTCCTCGTCACACACGCCACCATCCTATCGGCCGTTGCCGTATACGTCCTCTTACACGATGTTTTCAACGAATCCCTCCACGAAATTGACGATCTCAATGCTTCCCTTGCTTTCCTATTAGTCAATCACACACCACCATCTGCCCTTCTTCTCATCGACGCATTTACCTTGGATGAAACTGACTCCGACGGCAATCCAATCACTGCCATCATCTGCGATGCCATAAAATCAATCTCATCCCCTACAAGCACACGCGTCGCCGTCCTACAGGCATTGCGCGCTCTCGTCGACATTCGTGTCTATGAGTCTCCCTACAAAAAACACACAAACCTAGAAGCTCTCGCCGAAATCATCCACCTCTCCTATTTTCAAAACGACTGGTTCTTTGCCGGTGTCGACGTCCCCTCTCTCATCCACGCCGCATATCGCGCAAACATCTTCCAACATCATACACACAAACAACTACACGCATATCAGACATCTACTCTCGCTGCCCCTCCCAAACTCGCCACAAACCCTGAACTCGTTTTTTCGGAAAACTCCGCAATCTCTTCTGCCATCGACTCTCAAAACATCGCCATCGCTAAAGCTGCCCTTTGCAACCCCCCTATTTTTACAGATGCTCAAATTATCCTTACACACATCACACAGCGGGACATCTCCCAGATTCTACGCATCGATCTTAACATCTTTCCCTCCGTCCCCCTCGTTCAAAAATCCCCCTTTGCCGCCCCAATCCATCTAACACTAGACGACCTCGTTGTCGTTGCCTACAACCAGCCCCCGCCCGAACGCGCCATCCCCATCATCGATCTTCAACACTCTCTCTCAGACTTTGACCAACACGCCATCTGCCACATCCTCAACACCCCTGACGCATACACCACCGTCGTCTTCATGTGCGCCGCCGGCATCTACCAACCCCCGCGCCCACACCAAACAAAACCTCACATCCCATATCGCATCATCGCCCCATTCCCCATCATTCCTCACATCTGGAATCACATTCTCCTTGTCCAAACATCCCATGCATCTGCCCGTCGCGCAAAATACCGTCCATGCATTCTCGAAATCTCATCCCACATCATCAAAACTGTCTTTGCTTGGCAACAGGAGTTTTACAACGGAAAATCTATCCCCGATTTCATTGTCCTTCTTATTCAGTGTCTCTTCAACATTCGCAGATACGCACTCTCCGACTCCGCTCTCACAGATCAACTAATGCAACAAGCAATCAATCACATTGCCACCTTTCCAAACGGCAACCACAACATCGCCATTCACCATCTTCTCATGAGCCCCGCTACATCCAACATCATCACCGTTCTTGACCCAGATCTCTTTCAAGCCGACATCCGTCGCATCACCCGAAATCCAATCTCCCTACCACAAGACCTTGTCACCTTCACCGCCGACATGCATCACTGCATCACTACTGCCTTTTCCCGTTCTAACCCCGATTCTCAACTTGAAAACAGTCGCTTTGTCAAAAAATCTCTTCAAATCTCTCAAAAAAACATCAAAAACCCCCTCGCTTACTTCAACACCCCACACAACACCCTACCGGCTTTCCCAACTCTCGGTCCCTTTCCTGACCACCTCATTTCTAACATCGCCCACCACTTTGTCGCAAAACAAGCTCAACTGCCTACAGATCAACCCCCAATGACTCACATCTATTTTCGAAATCCGCCCTTCCAAGACCCGCCGAGCCCTTACCCATCTACATGGCCTGGCATTCATACCCCTCCTCCTCCACAACCTACCACCCCGGACCCGTCAAAATTTGACACCTCTACTGCTGCCGCCTTTGCGTCTTTATTTCATCTAGCCACCACACCACAAGGCCTCGCTACCGCACGCTCCCTCCTTTCCCTTCCAACAGCAACACCCATACACATCTTACAACTATGGGCTCACACAACACGCGGCTGAACTTCCTGGCGGCGCGTCTCCGCAATCTGGTTCACGCGCTTCTTACATTCAGCCGCAATCAAATCTCCGCACCGCGGAAACAGCAAATGTATCGCCGCCGTCAAATGCGCCTCCGTCAGCGTCGCCTTTCCATCCTGCCGCGCAATCTGGCACACCGTCTTAATAAGACGATCACCAATCGCAACAAGTGTATCATCCAACGCGCGAACGGCTTGTCCGCTAATCACGTTGCCCGTATTCAACTTAGCGTTCGCGCGTGCAATGTACGTCTCATACGTACGAACACACCGTCGCGATCGCACTTTTTTCTTGATGGGCGTTTCCATGTTTCGTCAACAACAATAACACGTGTGCTGGCCTTTATTAAACATTAAAACTTATTCCATATACTCATTTTACAACTCCCGGCCTGACAGATGTCGAATTCAGCGGATCTCAAGGCTCCGGATGGTCACCATATCGTAGCCATATCCAGGGACGTCGTGTGGGCCCGCAGATATCCCCAAAAACCCCGCGAATCACCACTTTCCCCATGTCTCTACAAACCAGAACCACTCCTCTATGCAATGATCCCCCAACATCCAACAGCAGACGCAAAACCTGTTCCGTTTTGGCATAAAACAACCCACAAAACAAACGAGGTCATTCGCGGCGCTGTCACACACACCGACGGTGGCATCAATACTATCTTCTTCTTCACAGCCAACGACACCGCGCACGTCATCAATCTACACAACTTCACAAACATATTAATGCCAGCCGAATCCGAAACATCGTCCGAGCGCATCCTACACATTTCAGAGTCCGTCGATCTCATGCCCACAGAGGCTCCACCAAACGCAGATGACATCCTCAAAATCCCCCACTGGAACAGCGGTCTCATCCCCCTTTCGCACAATGCCGTCATATGCACTGCAAACAGTGGCAAAAATCTCTACCTCGTTCGCTTCATCGGTCGCGACCTCAAGACAAAAAACAATCTGCACTCCGTCGAAGTTCTGCAAAAAAAAACAATCGGTGCCAGCGTCTTTTCACAGGCCATCAAAAATCCCCGTGACGACAATTCTGTCATCGTTGCCTTTCTCTCAGACCCTGCACCACTCGACATGCGCCTTTACCTTTTCACGTACTCCCTCGTTGAACACACCTACACAATTACCACGCAAGATGTTTACAACCCTGAATACTTACACGATTTCCGTTTCAACCCACCAAAATTCGACAAAACACGCGGCGAGATTCCTCTTCGCATATCTATCTCTTCCTCAAAAATCAAAGATATTTACCTCCACATCTGCTACGTTCACATCGTCTACGTTCACAACATCACCATCGACAAACTTTGCGCCTCCCTTGACATCGAATACGCCACCGGCTTTGTCAAAGATCCATTGAATGACAAGGTCTACATTGCAGATGCTCGCGGCGTCATCTTCTGCGCCCCATACATGTTTGAGCCAGGCCAGTCCACCCAATTCGACCACGTTGCCACGCACATGCGGCCCTTCAACTCAACCACATTCAACATCCTACAAGCTGCAAATCTGTACTTCACAGGCACCCATCTTGTCCTTCTTCCCCACGGTCAGTTGGCCGCTCTCATCGCCCTCGGCGACTGCCGGAAACCCGAGTCCATTGAAGACTACATCGAGGCCATCAAACTAGTCACCGACGAAGCCAAGGCCGAGGCTGCGGCAACGCGTAAGCAACAGACAGAGCCTGTCGACCCCTTGCCGGCAAAGCCTGTCGTCTCCGACACTCCGACGGACGCTACGCCGACCTAATATCTATAAGCATAATACGCACGCGCGCACGCACGCACAATGCCGTCTAATATTGAAACCACCCAGCATATCACATCCCTCTACACAGAACTACCTCACATCGATGAAAACTCCCAACCTTTGTACAATAAAGTTCTCCTGCACATTATCGACACCAGAAATGCGCCCCCGGAAGAACCCGTCGCCATGTTTGGCAACATAAAACCTGGCATGATTGGCATCAACCGTCTAGAACAAATCTTTCGCTGCATCGACATCATCCAATCAAAATGTCTTCCCGACAATGGCAAATTCACCAAAAACCAATGGGCCATGATAACAGATTTTATTTCTACAGCTCTCCCAAAAATCGTCACAACAGCAGAGTATGTTCTACATCGTCAAGAGTATCTCGACTATCTCAACATCGAAACAGACGGCAGATTCGCTGGCGTACTTGGCTCCCGCCAAATCGGAAAAACTACCTGCACAGCCGCCGTCGTCGCCGCCATCGTCACAACATGTCCAAACGTATCCGTCGGTCTTTATGCCTCAAAACTCGGCCAAGCAAGCATCCTACAAACGCGCATCGTTGAATTCATTGGCCGTCTTGGAAAAACCGTCGACTTCAACAAAACCGAGGGCATTGCCACCTTTCATCATGCCGGCCGCCTCACCAGCGTCGTTCGCGCCTACTCCATGAACACCGAGGTACGTTCCACCCCTGCCCTCTTTCACACCTGGCACAACACCCATTCGTTTCGCCATCAAAGACCGCGCTCCATCAACCGTCGCATCAAGGTTGGTTGCCCGTCCACACACAGACAGCCATGTTCGTACTCCGTCTTCATCGCCAGGCACCATGTTGTAAAATGATATATGTGTCTCTATCTCTTTATACATCTACGCGTACATCATGCTAACCGCAAATACTTACATCACCGTCATTACATGCATCCCCATCATTATCATGCTCGTCCTTTCCTTCTCCGCCGCCAATGCGCTCGCCTCTTTAACACAGCCACATGCTAGTTTGAGAGACACCATCTTCATATGTAACATCATGCTTTTAATTATCTTCACATGTATGATCCTCGGCTCTCACATCATTCTGCGCGACTACTTACCAAAACATCGCATCGCCGTCGCGTCCGTCTTTCTATTTCAAATCTTCGTTGGAATGTCCCTACACAACGCCGATCCATCCATCATCCTCATGTGGACCCTCATTGGCGGCATCCCTGCGTGGCTTGCCTTTGTTTCCATCATCACCCCCCATTTTACCGACGCCGCATTTTCGTGAGGATGCTTCGCAAACGCACAAAGAACCATCAACGCCACCCAAAATCCGCATCGAAACATGCCAAACCCTCCACTAACTTTCTCACGTTTGACGACTTTCCAACCTTTCTGAAAAATCTCGACGCATGTGTCCTTTTAGAACACACGTCCGAATCTGATATTCCCACCACCATCCCAGCATCCCTCGCAATTCGTCTATGCTCAACCCGCGACCACACGGTAGCATGGATCGACGCCCTATTTCAATACATTCAATCACTACCGCCCCACCACATCGCCCCATACATTTACAACATCTGCCATCAGACGATCACCGAACACGCGCTGCCCGTGATAACGCTCATCAACATCGCTCGCTTGTATCCACACCTCCTACCCGACGCCCCGCCTGAAATATTCACCGCATACGCCGCTGGCGACGCAGACACCTACGAAATCGATATTCCCATCCATCTCAACATCCTGCGCCACATATTCGCCGTCTTACCACAAACACACTGCATTGAAAATCTGATACATCAAACACACACCCTCTTATACAAACACCGCCACAACCAACACATCTATCCAGAAGCCATTGTCCAGTTTACTCAATCAGTCGCCCTTTTGCATCCCTTAGCACCATTTGGCAATCTCAAAGACATTGCCGCCAACATCATTTTTACAGATTTGCCATACATCTCACATCTCCTTCACACCTTCATACTTCCATCACAGCAACTCACATCCTTGTTTCTATCTTCCTTACCTCCAAAAATCGACAACGTTCTTTCCATTTTTTCACATTCCTAAATAAACATGCCTGCCGTGATTCCTCCACCCGGTACCTTGGTCCCAGAAACAAGCTGGCACCCCATTAAAATCACCATCAATCGCATTCGCGCTACCCACACGTACCCGCGAACGATCAATACTCTAACATCAATCGCCCACATTCTTCGTAAAAATAACATCCATCTACACATGCTGATAAACTACGCAACTCTCCACGAACCAGACATCACAATCGTTGTCCCGGCAATCATTCAATTTATTACACAACTTCAAAAATCAACACATCACCCCTACGCAAAATACGCAATCGCCGCTGCAAAAATCGCATGCTGGAACAACCACCAACTCCGCATTCTTAAGACGAAGCTCAAACTTTAGCTTTTGTAGTCATCTCTGGTAGTCGGATGGTGTTGCTTGAAAACACCAATTTTGCTGATGACATTATCCCCGCCGCCATCCCTGTAGGCGGTAGTGCCTTTTCAGGATCTGCAACATATGACAGAATCAACAATACAATTCGATAAACAAAATCCAAATCAAAACGCGCAGATTCTCGCAAAGTTCGTATTAAAGATGCATACACACATGCGCGCGAATGCAATTTGTCAGTCAATTCCCATGGTTTCTTTTTCGTCAACACACTGACACACAATGCAAACATCAGCTTAGGATCGGCAAAACTCGCGGCAGCAATCGTTGGTGTATCGCCAAGAACATCAAACAGATCAGACGGCCATTCATACGTGTCTACCCCAGACTCAATCACCATTGACCAGATCAATAACCGAAGAAGATTAGACGCCGCAGCTTCATCACTTCCAAACATCATATCAAGCTCATCACAGCGGTATTCTTCCCACACTGCCGGCACAACTAACAGCGCGTCTTCTACATTACTTGGGCGTAACACGCACACACGGTAATTACCACTAATTTGACAAAATCGAATAAACTGTATCCACAATTCCACCGCCAATCCTTGTGTCGTCAATCGCATTTTGGTTGATGACGACTTTGGTTTCAGCGAAAACGAGCAGATGTAAAAGCGCAAATCCTTGTATGGGGCCATCGTAACATGTGCATTCAGCTTGCCATATGGCTCCAATGTAGCTATCCCAGCCTCTTTAAACATCGGATTCGCATCTTTGCACGCAGGATAATACCAACAACCATCCACGGTCCCATTTTCACACAATGTCACATGGCCAGTATACGTAACCTCGGTCTTTTCGGATGACCAACACCCCCCGTCGTATTTGTATGTCGAGTCAAACGTCACGGCCGTGTTTTTAACACCGTCCCACGATGGTGCACGGACATTGGTGATTACATCAAGTTCAACATTTGTCTCAGTTGGCCCGAAAAAACACCAACGTATAATCTCTCTAATTTCCAACATGCTTCCTCTTCACCATAAACTACGTAACTTTATTACACTTATATTTACACTGCAACAATCGCCTCATCAATCATATTCACATCAAAATCAAGACTGTAGACTCGTGAAAAATACGAGCTTAAAATAAACAACATCTCCATTTGTGCATGTGTCATCTCGTGCAGCGCATCCTTACGCGTCATCTCTCGCACCATCTTCTCAACAGATTCCGGACTTATCTCCACCCCGTGTGCAAACAAACATCGCGTAAACGACTGCTTCAACGCAACACCGTCCGTATCCATCATCGCCCATTTCAAACACGAGTCTGTCCCATCTCCAAAGATCCACTCCCACATACAAAAACCAACCGACTCTAACATACTTCGCAGCGATGGCCGCGATGTCACATGCAAGTCCCATCCTGCATACACCGCACTCCCAATCTCACATGCCAAAATCCCATTCGGCGTAAGCTCACCCATCTCTTCATCCTTCTCCAGTTCTCCTCTCAAAATCACCCATCGATTGTGCTTCACAACTTCATATGCCGTCAAATCAGTCTCCGCATATGAAAGTCCGCCATCTACATACGGCGGCGCGTGCAAAAACAACATGGTGGGGATTAGTGATCCCTCCAAACACCCCATCTGCACATTATTTGCTCCATCTTTCATAAACACAGTCGGCTCAATGCGCCGGTGCACAACCCCCACAGACGCCAACTCCAAACATGCACGCGTACACGCTGACAGCCGTGATCGGAACTCGGCCACGTCAACACAACATCCAAGCAATGCATACGTCAGCGGTAGCACCGTAATCCCGTAAAAACCACCATCATCGTCAACCACACGCAGCGTCACCCCATCCCGCGTCACATGCTCCCATTTCAGCGCTGCGATATTCACACCCACATCCCCACTCGCATCAATCCGCAAAACTACATCCATCACATCCCGCACCGATGGCATATCTTGAGACAACTGCATCCGTGGCAACACATATCCTGCCATACCAGGCAACCGCACAACACGCATCACGTGATCAGCTCCTTCAAACGAAACACGCAAAACACTCGCTTCACCATACTCTGCCAGCACCTCCATTACAGCAATAGTGTATTCCACAACGTTTTCTTCTTCTCCGTTCATCCAATCCTTTACTCTCCATTGAAATGGCAACATCACATCTTTGAAAATCGTCATACCAACAGACGCCTCTTTTTACACCCACTCACTTATACATACATTTATTTTTTCATATACACACCATTTATCCTCGCAGGTCATCCCGCACTTTGCCATAATCCACCTTGTCCGTGCAAGACAGCGCCAGCAGCTCAACAACCGTTGTAAACAATGAACATTTCATCACCTGACGATGCACACCTGCTCCATCACCGCTTCCCTTGACAAGCGCGCAAACGTCCTCTTCGCCCATTCCATCCGCCGTGTACACCTTCTCCTCCGTCGCCATACGCCACACGCTTGTCTGACACGCACTCGGCAACATCCCGTCCATCACACACAGTAGCGCACACACCACATCAGTGCGGCGCGACGCATACAAAAACCGCCGCTCCAGCAAAGCCGCCTCCTCATCTGTAACCCAGCTATGAAAGCCACGCACATACTCGTATCCTTCCCCAGGACACTGCCCCGGCGTGTCACAATACGTCACAACTGCCCCAAAATCTCCCAAACTCGCGCGTCCCTGTTCGTCCAGCAGGATGTTCGACGAAGACACATCCCGGTGCACCATATATGTCGTCGATCCCCGTCCAAAGCGCTTCAACCGCTCGTGCAAAAACTCAAGCCCGCTCACAACACTGCATCCAATTTCCACCAGATCCAGTCCTGTGTTGTCGCCTGTATGACACGCCTGCGCCAGTGACTGTTTATACCTCGAAAGTACAATCAACGGTGTCACAATCTGCTGCACCATTGCTGAAAAACTTCCAACACACGTCACCAGCGGCACATGCGCCCACCCTTCCTCCTCCATAATCTTCGTCAGCCCATCTGTTCCAACCACCATGCCCAGTTGCTCAAACACTGCAATCTCTTCGGCGATACTGTCAGCCGCATCCCGGAACGGCACTTTGACCGCAATATTCATTTTTCCATTTGCAAACTGCATGTCTCCTTTCAAAACAACCCCGTACGCCCCGGCCCCAAGCAAACCCCCAATGTGAACATCCCCACCATTCTTCACATCGTCAAAACTTGCCCCGATCAAATCAGCCAAAATCAGCCGCGTTTCATCTTGTTTTCGCTGCTCAGCCGGCGATATCACAATCGTACGACGTCGCCCTCCTCTTTTAGGTCGCCCTTTCAGCGGCACTCGCTTATGAGCCAATATACTCAATACCTCTTCCATTCTCAACAACTTGTAAAATGACTATGCTCTTTCAAAACATGACCATTTACTTTTCACATCACCACACCACTCACACCTCTTGTTTTCATACACCTTACATCTCGCGTCCTTTCCCTCCATCGATTCAAGCACTCGTTTGTAATGTGTCTGCAGCGCATTATCCAATACATCCGTATCAACATCGCCAATGCTCACAGTCACCTCTGTATGCACAGACACAAACACCGAATATTTGATCAGCATAGAGCGATTTGCTTCACAGATGACCTCAATATTTGCAAACGTGTCATCGTCCAACTCCTCACTTTTCGTTGCCCCCCTCCATTCATGTGCAATCACATATTCTGCGAACAAATCGCTTCCAAGCGCAACCTCCTTCTTCTTATTTCGCTTCATGAATCGATCCATCCGTGATCCGGGTTCCCATCCGCCATGATGACTCACTTGTACAATCGTGTGTACCATTGTCACGTGTGTGTGTGTGTGTGTGTGTGTGTGTGTGTATATATAAACACACATCTCTCACTTATACATCTATATCCTCATTTTCTTATTCCATGGCAAGCGTCACAAGTGAAGAAGTTTATGCAAGCGGTGAATTAACCACACCAGCCGATGTCGTTGTCGTTGTCGAACAACCGCCGCTAGATAGTGTCTTCCATCAAGATACCGTTGTCGTCAAACAGCGTGAAGGCTCCAAGCCTTCGGTTTTCAAGGTCGTCCAATGCCCCGAAACACATGCCATCAAACTAATCTACAACGGCTCCAAAGCTATCAAGATCCACCCTCCGTGCAAGCCCGTCGCAGTCGCTGAAAAGGCCACACCAAACTTACACACTGGCCCGACCGGCTATGCTCCACCCGTCGTCGATTTTCACACCAATCTCACTTTCACGTGTCCCATCGGATGCATCTTTCAAGTCCATCTCGATCCCAACCTGATTAAGGACGACATTACGCTCCGTCCGACAAACATCAACAACACCTCCGGCGCCCCTCTCGTTCTCAAGCTTGCCAACGATCGCATCTGGGATGCCGAACTTTCCGAACAGAAACATCGCAGCGTCTTCACCATCGTCATCTCTCCAGGCGATGAAGTTGCTACAATCACCGTTCACGAGTACCTCAACGTCGGCCTTCGTTTTCAGGCTTGATTCCATTTCTGTGCCATTAAAATTTCTATTTGTGATCCATCTCTTGCCAAACTATGCATCAAAAAAAGTATACACTCCTGTTTTCTACAAAAAAACATGACCGACGCCACCGAAGTCACAGACGACGTCCTTTCCGACGCAGATAAACTAGACATGCAACGCGCAGAAGATATCATCAAACTTCACCCGCTGTTTCACAAACTCACTCAAATTTTCTTTGAACACCGACAAAACATTTCACACGACGAAATACCTGCCATTTTCGGCGCCTGGTGTATAGCATGGGCAAACGATCGCAAACTGTCCTCACACCAATCTTTACCAACCTACGAACAAATCCATCTTTACATCATGTACGGCCGCACTTTTTACAGAAAAGAACACCCGCTAGACACCATTGCCCGTATTGTCGCCTTTTTTCAACCTAAAAAATTCATAAAAAAACGCGCTCTCTACGTACAATGCAACAGAACAAAAAATCTGCTCGCTCTCCAACCCGAAACCATTCGCGCACTCGAAGCCTATGTCTACGCCCATTTCTGGCCACATCGCTTTGCCATCATCATCGCAAACGCATCCACCACAATCCCCGCTCCCCCTGCTCCACATCCCACCACCATCTTTTCGTGGCTCAACCGCGTCGCAAACAGTGGCATCCGTCACTCTGAGACTGAAAACATTCACAAGGAATTATATTGTGCTGTCAACACCCCCATGCGTGTCGCTATTATGAAACCAAAGGATCTTGCCCCCTACAACTGCTTGCGCGACTGGAACGAAATATACCCCGTTCCATGGTTCAGCACCATTGTTCGCGCAGCAGCAGAGTCCATTCCCTGCGACATCTTTCTCAAACCTGAACTATACGCAAAAAATCCCATGCTCGTTGCTTGTGCGTGTATCGCTGTTTTGAAGGCCTACATAAAAACTACCATGGTTGACGACAAAGCCCTCATCTATCCGGAAGACAGCGTCGATGGCAAACTATGCTCCCTAACTCCAACAACTTACGCCGATGCCGATCCCGAATTATGGTGCGCCCAATTCTCCATCTACTTCGACGGCCATCTCGCATACATCCGTCTTCCAGACAACGCCATCGTTCATCCCCATGTCACCCCGGCATCAGACACCATCCCGTACGACCACTGCTATGGCCCAGACATCGTCTATGCCTACATTGGCTGCATCAAAGAATTTTTCAAAACTCATCTCGTCCTCCCCTCCGTTTGGGAAAACATTCAAGCCCCTCAGGACACCGTACATCGTGCCCGTAAACTCCTATCTGATTACTACTAGCCACATTTTACAATGGTCTTTGATCCCTGTCATATTGCCGAAATCGTCGCCGTATGGCGTCACACAAAACCAATCATATACGAATACATATGCGAACACGACTACGACCTCCTTGTCGACTCCCGCATCATCATCCAAAAATCTATCGCTCAGATATTCCGCGGCGCTACCGTCGACTTAAACATCCTATCCACACCATGCGCCAACGCAATACGCGCATGTCGCGATAAAATTGTCGGCAGAGACCTCGTCGACGCCTTTGCCAATTACATCGAAACTCATCCCAACATCCCAGCTCCCGTTCTCGCCGCCGACGACACCGGTGCAAACGCCCTTCGCCACGAAGTCAGAGCCGCCTTCTATTTCCTATGGCAAAACTCCCACATATCCGTATACAGACTCGAAGTTGCAATCGCAAAACTAGCCCGCGTGCCAACCTTACACATCATCAGCGACTCAACCGCCCAAGCAGACATCGAAGCCCTCATTTCAAGATACCAAATCGTCACCATGCCTACCATGTTTGCCGTCGAACCATCACGTCTCATCACCCAACTCGTAACATACATCGAAAACGCACCCCCTAAATATTCAATCATCACCTCAAAAGACGCCTTCTTCATTCTCATCGTTCTAGCAGCCGTACATGGCTTCACGTGGACGCATGAACTCACAAAACTACCACACATTTTACAATCCTCATAAATGAGCTCACATCTCCCCTTCCCTGCAACAGCCAGGGACAATGCTATGCAGTGTGCCCAATACACCGCCATCATCTTCATCGCTGTCTCCATCACCGCCTTCATTCTATCCATCATCCTACCAAAAGGTCCAATCACCACCCAATTTACCTGCTTTTCATCATCCGGACCCACATCAACAGATCACACCCTCTTCATCATCTACATCCCTGCCTTCGTATCCTTTATCTATACCATATGGTGTCTCTACGCTGCCCGCAATCTATCAAATCCTCCCCCTCCTACCCAAACACAACAGAAATTTCAACTCAACACCGGCGTCAACATCACTTTCATGTCCTCGTTTCTCGTCATCCCCGTCGTCTACCACAGCGGCGTCACCTGCCTTCCAGACTTACTCGCCGTCTTCATCATCTACGCCTCCCTCGCCCTCTGCTGGCATGTAGCCCACGTCAACGCCGTTCACACCCGATACACCCTTCTCCTATTTGCCCTCAGCGTCTTAAAAATTGCTACCGTCATCCTCAACATCAGAACCGTCCAACACGTTTCTGGCACAACCTGGGTTTTTCTTCTCATCGACGGCACCACACACCTCATACACATGTTTGTCAAATGTATAGCCCAAGACAACAACAACATCCAAATCATTCAATTCACCGCACACTGTCAACTCGTTCTCTTAATTGCAATCGCCATCTACGCTGCTACATGCATCTAGTCTGCTGGCACACACACAAATGTCGGCATCGAAACAGATGACATTCGCAACATTGTATATAAAAATAACATTGGCGCCTGCAGTCTCCTCAGGTGTTGCTTCATCTCCAGTCGGTGTCCGTCCCATTGCTGCACACACACAATAAAACCAGAAACAACCGCGTATGCCTCCCCTCGCAACGAATCATACACGTCGCCGTGTTCACTTCGCGACCCCTCATACAGTCCCAACAAATATACCAATCGCACACACAATGCAATGTCAGTTTGCTTAGTCCCAAACATCGCTCTCGCAATCGTCTGCCGGTCCACAAAGCTAGTCATCGGCGTCTGTGCATTCACAAGTCCACGGCCCCGCGTCTGCACCACTGCCGCAAATGACCGCGTCACAGTCTTCACACCGTCATACTCATCACACTCCCGCTCATCCTTCACCAACGTTCGGTACCGCGTCCGCAGTTCGTTTAGCATATCATACACTTCAAGCATTCGCTGTCGCAGTGTATACGAGCGGTACGGCGCCCCAGCCAAATTAAAAACATCATTCGTGTGTCCATCAAACGCGTCAGCCCGAAAATCCGCCTGCTTTATCATATACAGATTCGCGTTTCCGCTCCCAACCGCATACGCACACAACGTCAACTCAAACCAACATGTCCACGGGTGCGCGTAACAACACACTACGACGCACGACGCATTCATCAGCGCCCGCAGCGTTGTCTGCATCCCTCCTGCCCCACAATTCATCGGCAACTGTCCATTAAAAAAACTAAACCCATTCCCCATCAAAATCGGATACACCCCGCACCTTCCAAACTCAGGCACAACCACCTTTGTATCCTCACCCATCATAGGCAACGGCCCACCCACAAACACCCATCGCGACGCATCCACCCCGCCTATTGACTTCGACGGATAGATCGACAACTCGTCCTCCGTCGTCGCAACAGCCGCTTGTCGATCCACATACAGTTTGCCCGCCCCCCATCGCTCTATCACATCCTTTTCAACTAATTGTGTCATATAATCTCCACGATCCTCCAACACCGGCTCCCGAGCCATTGGCGGTCCCGTCGTTGGCAACATCCCTGCGATCGTCATATTCAAAGACGCCACCAACTTTTCCAGCGCTCGTATGCGCTCATCATACATCGTCGTCGCCATACACACACACACACACACACACCCATATACATCTCATTTTACACATGAACCACTGCACCACAGAAGCCGACGGTGATTCGCTTCGCCGCGAAACATCCACTGCATACGACAAATACATTGCATGGGTCATCGCCGCATGCTCCTACCAACTATCTGGCGCACCGTCTACCGCGCCATTGCGCTCTACATTCGCACGAACCGACGCCGCTGCCACTAAACATCTCTTGAAACAACACAATCACGTTCGCGCATCAGACGCCTACTATGTTTCA
>Ga0209829_10001959_pt1 | contig 16108 bp, 16 predicted proteins | sample C_140205_EF_Meta_FD_187311 | JGI IMG/M metagenome (GOLD analysis project Ga0209829, IMG submission 187311) | Freshwater microbial communities from Lake Croche, Canada to study carbon cycling - C_140205_EF_MetaG (SPAdes) (version 2) | ecosystem: Environmental > Aquatic > Freshwater > Lake...
TCTCTTGAGCTCATCATTTTCCTTCTTGGTGGGCTTATTTATTATTACCCAGTTATGGAAGGTAATCCACATCCAATATTTGTCCCTTATGCCAACCGCGTTATTTCCCTTTTTGCGATGATGCTGCCAGAAACAATGGTTGGGTTTTTTCTTTACTCTGGAAATAAAGTCCTTCACTCACTGCCAAGTACCACAACAATGAATATGGGTTTGAGAGATCAACATAAGGGTGGCGCCATTATGTGGGCAATGGGTATGTTGATTGATACGATTTGGATTGTTCTTGCAGCACGTGACTGGTTTATTAATGAAAAGCTTCTTTCAGATTCAGAGGGGGAATGAATTGAGTCAGATTCCGCCAGCTAATCAGGATCCCAAACGCAAATGGGTCTTATGGGGACTACCTCTGTGTGGCCTGATGGGGGTCTTTGAATTTAATCGCGCCCTTGGTGGAAATAATTTGAGTTGGGTTTATGTGATGGAGTGGCCATTTTTCGGGGTCTTTCTCTATTACATGTATTGGAAACTCACTCAACCACAAGAGCCATATGATGATTCAAATGATCCAAAGCGAGAAATTGAATAGAGCTATTTATAACGTAGGAATACGTAAAATTATCAAAGTGTTATGTAGAGCCATTGGTCCTATCTAGTTCTTGCGAAATCCACTAACAAATTTTTCAGCCTTCAGAGCAGCCCAAGCAACTTTTGGTAGGTCCGCAGCTCGTGGATATAGGACATAACGTGTCTCCCATTCAGGCTGAAACTTTGCATTAAATCGATATAAAGATTCAACTTGAAAAAAACCGGAAAGGAAGCGGATTAAATTGCGCATTCCACGAGTAATCGGCCCTGCACTAATTTTGTCAGCGCGCTCGAATAGAGAGCGGAAAGCAGCAAAGTTCAGAGAAATATGCGTAATTCCATTTGCTCTGCCCCATGCCACAGTATCTGTAATCATCAATTCATTAACACCCGCATCTGTTCCACGCTCTCTCTGCATGCGATCTAGAGAAAGCGAATTAGTGGCCCATGGAACAAAGTAGAGAAGTCCTTTTATTTCGCCCTCAAGAAAAGCGATAGTGATGTAAGTATTAGAATCTGCTTCTTCTCCAAAGCGATCCATAGACATGGAGAAACCACGTTCAGCAACACCGTAACGCCACTCATTGGCAAGTTTGCGAAGCTTCTTCTTAGTTTCAGAATCAAGATCTGACCATTGAGTTGTTGTTGTGATGTAGCCCTTTCGTGCAATTCTGTTAACCATTTGACGAACGTTTGCCATAGGACGTCCATCGAGAGTGAAGTCAGCAACTTTAATAATTGCTTCATCTCCGATATCAATGGCGATCATTCCTGATTTTTCTACCCACACTTCACCGCCACGATCACTGCAACCCATCACTCCTGGCGTCCAAGCATGTTGCTGGGCAATTTTCAAAAATTCAGTAATTGCATCTGGCCACAAACTAAATTCACCAAATGGGTCACCACTAGCAAGCATCACCCCATTTTGAACTCGGTAGGCAATTCCAGCCTTTCTATTCTCTGTCCACACAACACTTTTATCTTTGCGTGTAGCAAAGTAGCCCAAAGAATCTTGGTCTTGATCATGTCTAATGAGGATTTTCACATGTTCTAAATCTTCAGCGCTCATTGTCGGCAGCGAGGTGCTCCTGCGGAAAAATAACCAAAGGGGAAGGATGATGCTAAAAATACCCAGTGCACCGAGTGTGTAACCGACTGTGTCCGAAACGGTATTTGAGGTGAATTTGATAGGACCCGTAATGCCAACCAAACCTTCAAGCACTTGTTGGAGCACATCAGTAAAGCCAAAATTGCCTTGGATCTGAGTTCTATGGCGGAAATAGATAAAAAGTATTCCACTAATAATAATCAAAAGAAGTATCAAGAAAAAAGCAATGAAGGGTTGACGCTTTGTTGTTGGATCAGAAATAGCATAAAATTCCTTGCGAAATACCACTAGCAATAAAACTAGTCCAGAGTTAACGACCAATTGAGCTGGATGAGTAATCTCTCTGCTTAACTCCGCGACAATATTAATTACTAGAATTATTATTGAAAGATTCCAAGCTCTACGCTTACGCCGGCTCAGTCCACGAGCAACTAAAATAAGCATCAGTGATGTAAAGAGGGCGGTTGAGAAAGCTGTTGAATTAATTAGTAATGGCGTATAGCCACTAATTCTGTTTGCTAAAGGTTGAAAATTTCTGAAAACGTTTGCGGCAACATTTAAAATTCCAAGAAGTAATGTCAGTCGCCCGATCCACAAAGGGACTTGGCGAAAAGTTTTCATTATCTAAACACTCCCGTATGTCCGAGGGAATAACGTCCTGGCTGTGGGAAGTAAGCCAAACCATGGGGCTCTTTACCAACAGTAATCTTACGCAAAAATTTCCCTTGAACTATGTCAAAGACATAAACGACATTGTTATATCTGCCAGTTACCCAAAATTGTGTGCCATCAGCAGAGATCCCTCCCATATCAGGGCTTCCACCGCCAGGGATCTTCCACTTCGCTACAAGCTTGTTATCTGAAAGGCGGAGTACGGAAACACTTCCTTCACCGCGATTACTTATGAGCATATTTTTTGCATCGCGTGTCACGTATATGCCGTGCGCACCATTTCCTGTTTTTATAAAACTTAATTGGCCGAAATCATTTGCCGGCATTACCCAAACACCGTTGGACATCATGTCTGCGATGTAAAAAGTAGACCCATCAGATGAAATCTTTACATCCTGCGGCATTGGCATCTTGTTGTAGGTGTGAGGAAGGTTTACTGTTTTTACTACCTCCATCTTGGCGGTATCCACAAGAAGCAGCTGACCTGAAAATTCACAACTCACGACAAAGTAGTTTCCATCTTTGGTCCAGTCAGCATGATTGACGCCATCACAAGGGACGGGAACTACTTTCTTTATTGCCATGGTGTGTGGATCGCGAAAAACGATTTGTTTATCTGATTCCGCCATCACGATCGCATATTTCCCATTTGGGGTGAAGTAAAGATTGTATGGATCATGCACGTAAATTGATTTTCCAGGTAAGCCTGTCATGGGATCGATGGGGGTGAGGTAGTTACCTTCGTTGTCATTGACCCATAGTGTTTTTAAATCCCAGGATGGAACAACGTGCTGGGGACCCCTAGGTGTGTGAAAGGTTCGAATTACTTTAAAAGTTTTTGGATCAATTTCAGAGAGGGTATTTGCACCATGGTTTGGCACATAGACACGTTCTGGAAAATCTCTAACAACCGAGCTGAGCATGTTTGGAGCGTCCGCAGCATAAATATTATTTTCATCAATCACTGGTGGCATACCTGGCAAGGGCGCAGCAAAGGCACTCGTTGACGCCATAGTCAACATAATTGTTAGGACCGCAAATAATTTTTTCATTTACTTTTCTACACCCCAAAGAGTGTGCTGAGAGTGACGGGCTTTAATCCTTTTGCATTCAAGTTTTCTAGCAAGGTTGGCATTGCATCAATTGTGTCCTGGTGACCAAAATGCAGACTCACGATACTTCCATTTTGAATAGATCCTGCGATATCTGCTAGGACTCTTGTTTTTCCAACATCTTGGTAGTCATGTGAATCTACGTCATAAGAAATGCACTGCTTGTAGCCATACTTCTGGGCAGCAGCCCTAATAATGGGCGTTGAGTAATGAGTGCCTGATGGTCGAAACCATTTTCCGTGATTGCCAATGAGTTTCTTTAATTCCGCTGCGCACCCAGCAACTTCGGCTTGGGCTACTTTCGCCGACAGTGTTTTCATCTGATAGTGATGCATAGTGTGATTGCCTATGTCATAGCCAGCATCGAGCATCTGCTTTGCAACGCTGGGGAATCCTTGGAGCCAAGTGCCTATGGCAAAGACGGTTATAGGGGTTGATGTACTTTTTAGAATGTCTAGAAGTTTTCCAACAATCGCAGGATCACCTTGCCCATGGAAGGTGAGAGCTATCTGGGGCTTTGAGCGCGAACCGTTGGTGACATCTTTATTAGTCGATGCATCTGCTGAGCCTGCTCCAAGCGTGCTGGCAGCTGAAGCAATAAGCCCAGTCTTAAGGAATTGGCGACGATTAAGGGGCATCTTCCAAGGATACTTCTCTGCGTTGCGCCTGCGCGCCAAGCCGTGCCTTGCTAGGGTTTCATTTACCACCAACAGAGGAGGGACCCACATTGAGTGAAGATGACGATTTAGGATCAGATGACATCATCACTGAAGAAATGCTGTGGGAAAGAATTCCAGAAACAACTGGACTAGAGCGTGCTAATACTTATTATGAATTGAGTGCTCGCATTTATGCTCGTGGGCAATATGACGAAGCTCTTGCGCTCGCTGAGACTGCACGTGATATTTATACTGAACTTGGACCTGTTGCACCTTCTGATGGATTGGCGCAGGCATACTCAGCAATTGGTTACAACCTCAACCAATTAAAAAGAAATTCAGAAGCTGCCTATGCGATGAGTAAGGCAGTTGAATTGCTTCGCGAATCTAAATCGCCTTTAGCAATTGATTTAGCCTGCACACTTGGCGAATGGTGGTTTGGCTCAAAGAATTATGAGAAGACAATCGAATGTATGCGTGAATGTGTCCAAGAGCATCTCGTCGAAGGAAATGAGTCTGGCGCTGCAAATGATCTTCATTTAATCGGTTGCGCTCACCGTGAGCTTGGCCAGCACGAGAAGTCATTGGAAGCATTTAGAGAAGCCCGCGTACTTTTTAAGAACATTAAAGAAGTTATCAACGTTGCTCGCTGTGATCAGAAGATTGCTCATGCTCTCGTGGAGTTAGGTGAGGGCGAAGAGGCCCTGTCTGCCGCTCAAAAGTCAGTAGACGTTTTTGTTACTGCCCACGACAACCGTCGTGAGACTTACTCTCTATTTGAATTAGGTAAGGCGCAGATAATGGTCGGCGCAGAAGAAGATGGACTAGATACATTAGAAGGTGTGCTTGAGACAACGGCAGAAAATGAATGGAAAGATTTTGAATTCATTGTCGAAATTGAGCGCCGTATTTCTGATGTCTTGCGTTCACTTGGACGGGTAAATGAAGCAGATGAAATTGATCGTCGTATTGCATCCGTTACTGAGGTAATTGAAGACTAATTATTTAGGTGTTGCATTGCCCATGCGTACATTGCAATAGCACCAGCAGCAGACGCGTTCATCGACCTTGTTGATCCATACTGTTCGATTGCAAGCACCACACTGCAGATCTCCACGGCTTCATCGGACATTCCGGCACCTTCTTGGCCAAAGAAAAGTACACACTTCTCGGGTAGTGAGAAGCCCTCCAATTTTTGAGAAATTGGGAGATTATCGATTCCAATTATTGGAATTAAGTTTTCTTTGCACCAATTTGAAAAATCTTCCACGGTTGGATGGTGCAGTACATGAAGATATTTATCGGTCACCATCGCGCCCCGACGGTTCCAATCGCGCTTACCAACGATATGAACGAAGCTGACGTTAAAAGCATTTGCGGTTCTCACCACTGATCCAATGTTTAGATCGTGTTGCCAATTTTCAATGGCAATTTGAAGCGGATGACGCTTTGTATCCAGATCGGCAACAATCGCCTCAACTTTCCAATAGCGAAAGTGATCTAAAACATTTCTTCTATCACCGTTTTCAAGTAGCTCTGGATCTAATCGATCATCGACTGGCCAAGGGAGCGGATGTGGCCCAACCCCAACGACAGGGAAAAATTCTCCTGGACCAATTTCACTCTTCACTAGAGCACCTTAATCCATAAATTCTCACCCAATGAAGGCATAATTCCAGTATGCGTAATCGACTGATCAAAATATCTGCAGTTATATCAACTGCTCTTATTGTGACTAGCCAAGGTGCCCCAGCATATGCACTTACCGTGCCAGCAAATTTTGTGAAATTAGCATCCTCGCCAACGCTTAATCACCCAGGAATTATTTTGGTTGACCCAAATACGAAGGAGACAATTTTTTCAGATGCCGCTGATGTGAGAAGGGCGCCTGCATCATTGTTGAAACTTTTCTCGATGACCGCAGTTCTTGACACATTTAGTCCCGACAAAACTTATACAACAACTATCAGCTCTACTAACAACCCACATAATTTTGTGGTCTTAGGCGAAAGCGACCCTTGGATTACGGCAAGTGCACTTGAGGCTGACAAGTACCACCGGTCTTATTCTCCAAGCCTCATCAAGGCGGTATTAAAAGAAAATCCTAAATTACGCTACATGACTTTGGAATATAGCGGTGTGTACACCCAAGATCTTGAGAAACTAGTTTCCTATTATCGTGGCAAAGTACGTATCCATCTTAAGCAGCTTTCCTCACCGTTACTTGGGAAGTCACTTGCTGTTACGCCCATTGAACATATTACTTCTCCAAAGCTTTCAGACATTGTTCAGTTTTGTTTATTGTGGAGTGATAATGTTTTAGCTGATCGCTTAGCTCGTACAGCTGCTGTGAATATGGGTTTTTTAAATGATACAAGTGGAATTCAATCAGCATTTGAAAAAGTCATGACTCAATACAATATTTCCGCAGAGGGCCTCTTAATCGAAGATGGCAATGGACTTTCGCATAAAACCCGTATGACAACCCGTCAGATTGCAGATTTGTTAATAGTTATTCGAGATAACCCTCAATACAAAATTATTTATGATGGCTTGCCCTTAGCAGGAGTCAGTGGAACACTTAAAGACCGCTTTGTGACCGATGCACCAAATGCAATTGGATTGGTTAAAGCTAAAACAGGCACATTGAGTACAACAATAAGCATGGCTGGTTATGTCACAGTTGGATCGGAACAGTATGTCTTTGCGATTGTCGCTGACCATATCCGCAAACATTTCGTTGATGCGAAGGCAGCAATGGTCACTATAGACAAGATGTTAGGCACAATCGCCCACGCCTAAAACACTCAAATTATGGTTACTATGGCGTTATGAGCCAATTTAAGGCCTCCTCATATGTTGCACTGATGAAGTTGCGCGTTGTTGAGCTGTTGTTAGTCACAACACTTCCAGCGCTTTTTCTTGCTACTTACGCATCGAATCATGCGCATAAATATCCATCGCTGAAGATAACAATTGCCACACTTGTCGGGGGAACGCTTGCTGCAGGGGCGGCAAACGCTTTTAACATGGTGATTGAAGTCGAATCAGATCGTTTAATGCGCAGGACAGATAAGCGCCCGATTGTAAAGGGTGAAATAAGCGAGTTTGCCGCGACAATATTTGCAGGAATTCTAAGTATCATTTCGTTAGCCATTTTTTGGACTTCTACCACGCATCTTGCAACAGCCTTGACTGCACTAGCAATATTGTTTTATGTATTTGGTTATACGATTTGGCTCAAAAGACGTACCTCTCAAAACATTGTTTGGGGAGGAATCGCAGGTTGTATGCCCGTACTCATTGGGTGGGCGGCGGTAACAAATTCACTTTCACTGACAGCTTGGTTATTTTTTGGGATGATTTTCTTTTGGACACCACCACACTTCTGGGCATTGGCTATTAAATATAAGGATGACTATCAAGCGGCGGGTATTCCAATGCTCCCAGTCGTTGCTTCAATTAAGTCCGTTCAAAAGCAAATGTGGTTTCACACGGTTTTCATGATTTCCGCCTCACTTAGTCTCCTTTGGTCAGCGCACATGCCAATATGGATTTGGGTGATCACAATCGTTCTTTCAATTGGCTTTATGGCCCAGCTTATAAAAATTGGAGGGATTGATTCGGGAGCGTCAGCAGCAAAGCTATTTCAGTGGTCAATTACCTATTTAAGTATCTACTCATTTTTGCTTGTCATTGGCGTTCTGGTCGCTAAATCATGAGTAACTTAGCGATTTCAGTTTCGGAGCTTTCAAAAGTTTACGGCGATCGTCAGGCCGTTTCCCAAGCTTCATTTGAGGTTCCGGTGGGCTCTATTTGTGGATTCGTTGGGCCAAATGGTTCAGGCAAAACAACAACAATGCGAATGCTTCTAGGTCTCATCAAACCAACACAAGGCACAGGTAGTGTGTTGGGAGAAGATATAAAGCATCCAGAAAAATATTTATCACAAGTAGGGGCAATGATTGAAGGGCCAGCTTTTTATCCTGCCTTATCAGGTGCCGAGAATTTACGAGTTCTTGCTTCGATAGGTGGTTTTAGCCAAAAAAGAGTCGCCACCCTGCTTGAACAGGTTGGGCTGGGTGACCGAGGAGATTCAAAATATAAAACTTACTCACTTGGCATGAAACAACGATTAGGGATTGCTGCAGCGCTACTGCCACAGCCAAAGTTACTGGTATTGGATGAGCCGACCAATGGCTTAGATCCATCCGGCATTCAGGAAATCAGAAATCTCATTAAAGAGATGGCAAAATCTGGAACAAGCATATTTGTTTCTTCACATTTGCTGAGTGAGCTTGAGATGATTTCTGATCATTTAGTAATGCTTCGTGAAGGCAAAGTAATATTTACTGGGCGGACAGATGATTTATTGGCGGCACAAAATCCACTATTAGTTGTGAAACCTGAATTTGCAGTCGATCTAAATAGATTAGTAGAGATAGCAACCAAACATGGCAAGAAGGTAACCGTTCTTGATGGTTCGATAACAATTTTTGGAGCAGTTGATTGGGCACCTTCATTTAATAGGTTGGCATTTGAAGCCGGTATCACTCTGTCAGGGCTTTCTGTAATTCAGCCAAGCCTTGAAGAAACATTCTTTGAAATGACAGGTGAGTAAATGTTAAGAATGATGTTTGGTGAACTGCGAAAACTACGGCGAAAAACTTTACTTGTCCCAACATTAATCGGAGTTGCTTTATTGACTGCATTTTTTACTTCATTTGTATTTCTAAGAGTTGAGACGGGTAAGCCAAATGGTGCGAGAGGCGTCCTCATCACAAATGAATTCTTAAGTGGTAAAAACGGGCTCGTATATGGTTTTCAGATTATGGGCTTCTTTTTAGGAATTGTTGCTCTCTGCGTTTTTGCCTCACAAACAGCTCAGGAATATTCTTTAGGGACTCTACGAAATATTTTGGTACGGCAACCAGCCAGGTTAAAAGTACTTCTCGGAAAGTATTTAGCTATGGCATTTTTTACTATTTGGCTTGAGGTAGTCGCAGCAGTATTCGCACTAAGTATTTCTTTTGCCCTCGCTCCACGTTCAGCTATCAGTACTAGTGCTTGGTTAACAACATCAGGTCTTCAACTTCTAGGGGAGACTTTCATCAATATCTTCCTTGGAACACTTGCCTTTGGAACCTTAGGAATGATTCTAGGTCTTTTATTTAGGTCACCCATTACCTCAATTTCAATAGGCGTTCTTTGGTGCTTAATTCTTGAAAATATTTTAGGGGCTGTCATCTCATCAACTACAAAATGGTTGCCCGGTGCAAACTTTGCGAATATTTCTCAGGGTGGAACATCAATTATTAGCTATCAACGTTCATTAGCCACTTCTGGAAGCTATCTACTCTTTGGAGCAATTGTGGTTGGAATACTTTTTAAAAAGCGAGATGTATCTAACTAGCGACACAGATTATTCTCAGGGATAAAAGCACTCTCAGGACAGGATGATCACTTATCCTTATGTGATTCCTTCCCCAGGGGGCTATTTCAATGAAGACAATGCGGATCCACCGTAAAGCGAAGGCGACTATCGCCCTATTCGCTATCTTTGTGCTGATCCCACAATCTGTTTTTGCGGCAACGCCGAAACCAAAGCCACCAACGAAAGAAGAAATTGCTGCGGCTCAAACAGCGGAAAATGCAAAAGCACAGGCAGCAGTCGCTGCACAACAAAAACTTAGTTCGGCAACGAATGTTTTGCAGAAACTCACCATAAAAGCGCAAAGTGCAAAATCTAAATTGGTACATGCCCAATCCGCTTTAGCGGTAGCAACCAAACAAGCTAATGTGGCAACAGCTCACGCAGCATTAACTGCTGTTGCAGTTGTAGAAGCCAATAGAACGATTGGCCGTATGGCAGCAAATGCTTATATACACGGCGGCGGCTTTACATCTCTTAATAGCGTTTTAGAATCGAATGGCCCACAAGATCTCATTGATCGGCTTGGATTGCTAAATCAAGTTGGCGCTTCCGATTCGGTCGCATTGGCAAGATATAAATCAGCCTTAGTTGTGGCTCAAGCTGCAAAAGTTGCAGCGACTCAAGCAAAAGTTGCTCAAGCAACAGCGACGGCAAAAGTGGCGACTGCAAAAGCAGAAGCCGATTCTGCAAAATCCGCCCAACAAGCTGAAGTTGACAAACTTAAAGCCGAACAAGCAAAACTTATTGTTGAGTTACAGAAAGCGCGTAATTTTAGAATTACCCTCCAGCAGCAATTAGCGCTTTCTCAGCTAGAAGAATCAAGTGCAAATACTGCTGCGCATACTTCTGGCCAGTCAAAAGTCTGGCCGGATCGAGGATTTAATGGTCGTTCAACTATTCGTTCGACAGAATCCATTAGAGCTGCGGCGGTTGAATTTGCCAAAAAGCAGGTACTCGCTCGCAAACCATATGTATGGGGAGCGCAAGGACCGAATAGCTTTGACTGTTCAGGTTTAGTTTATTCTGCCTATAAAGCAGCGGGCTTAGGCTATCCAGAATGGTCGCGCTTGAACGCAGCTCTTTACTTTGTTGCTTCGCAGCGCGTTCCATTTAGTCAATTAGTACCTGGCGATTTACTTTTCTATTCATACGATGGAACTATTCAAAATATTCACCACATTACCATTTATGCGGGCAATGGAATGATGTGGGAAGCTAACTCAAAATCTAAAGGATTACTCTTCTCAAACATGTACAGCATCTCGGGCTTAATGCCATCCGGTGGACGTGTTTAAGAAATGAAATCAACACTTGTTTTACGACAAGCTGTTAAACCATGGCTAGAAAAAGCAAGTGCAAGAGTCTTAATTGGCGTATCTGGTGGGGCTGACTCTCTCGCACTCGCACTCGCAACGTACCAAGAAGCTGCACATCACAGTGTTGAAGTAGTTGCTTTGATCGTTGACCATGGACTTCAAAATGGATCAGATAAAGTTGCACAGGACACTGCAGAGAATTTAAAAAAGATCGGTATTGTCAGTCCTGAAATTGTTCGAATTCATGTTGAAATAGTTGACGGATTAGAAGCATCTGCTCGTCGTGCTCGCTATGCTGCATTTGAAGCAGCAATTGTAAAACATTCCCCAGATTACTTTTTTCTAGCACATACAAAGAATGATCAAGCTGAAAATGTTTTGCTTGGTCTTGCTCGTGGATCAGGGACAAGATCACTTTCTGGAATGGCAGATGAAAACGGAATCTATATCCGGCCGATTCTCCATGTTGAACGCAGTACTACCGAAGAGGTATGCCGGGAAAATGATCTGAAGCCATGGATTGATCCACAGAACTCAGATGAGAGTTACACCCGGGTAAGAGCAAGAAGAAATGTTTTGCCAATTCTAGAAAAAAATTTAGGGCCTGGAATAGTTGATGCACTTGCGAGAAGTGCAAAAATTTTGCGAGAAGATGCGGATGCGCTAGATCAATACGCAGATGATTTTTTGAAGATGACGAGTTCCGAGGACCTTGATACTGAGCTTCTCGGCAAACTCCCCAAGGCTGTTCGAAGCCGGGTGCTGCGCAGGGTGATCCTTGCCGCCGGTGCCCCTAGCGGCTCGATTACTGCCGATCATGTGGCTGCTGTAGAGGCGCTGGTCACAGCGTGGCACGGGCAGGGAGAAGTATCTCTTCCTGGTGGTGTGAAGGTCGGACGAATTTCGGGCAGACTTTCGCTCTCACAGGGATAGCAAGTCCGGCCAGCAGGCCGGGATTACTTCATAGGAGAGCAACGTGGATCTTGGAACAAGTGGCGCAGATATTGAACGCGTCGTAGTTACACATGAACAGATCCAAATTCGTATTGCAGAATTAGCACAAGCAGTTGAAAAAGATTATGAAGGTAAAGAACTACTTGTTATTGGAATTCTTAAAGGCGCAGTTATGACCATGGCAGATTTTGTTAGAACACTTAATCGACATGTTGAAATGGATTGGATGGCTGTTTCATCATACGGTTCAGGAACTAAGTCAAGCGGTGTTGTGCGAATCCTTAAGGATCTTGACCGAGATATTACAAATAAGCACGTTCTCATTGTTGAAGATATTGTTGACACAGGCTTAACGCTTTCGTGGCTCAAGGCAAATTTAGAATCACGCGGAACCAAGACTGTAGAAATTTTAACAATGCTTCGTAAGCCCGATGCAGCAAAAGTTGCAGTTGATGTTAAGTATGTTGGATTTGATATACCAACCGAGTTTGTTGTTGGCTATGGACTTGACTTTAACGAGCGATATCGAAACCTAGATTTTATTGGCGTCTTAGCAAAGCACGTGTATTCATGAGTAACGGAAAAGAGAAAAAGAAGTTGACAGAGAAAAAGAAACTGACTGATAAGAAGATTCAAGTTCCACGTAAGCGAATCCGAAAGATAGTCCGTGGTCCACTATTCTGGATAGTAATTGCCCTTCTTTTTGTCATTGCTTTCGGAAGAATTTCAGGTAGCGGCGCGACCTACACCACAGTCGATACTTCAACAATCTTGGCTGAAATTTCACAGAACAAAGTTGAGTCCGCTCTTTTGATTGATAAGGATCAACGTATCCAAATTATTTTGAAGCATGGGACAACCGTAAAAGGCTCTTCACACATTCAAGCGAATTATGTTGCTAATCAAGAACCACAAATAACTGAGTTATTGACAAGCAATCCGCCTTCAAAGGCATGGAACGTGAAGGTCCCGACTACCTCATTCCTAGCTTCACTATTCTTTAGCTTTGCGCCAATTCTTGTTATTGGATTTCTCATACTTCTATTTATGGGCAATGCGCAGGGTGGAAACCGAATTTTCTCCTTTGGTCGCTCAAAAGCGAAAATGCAAAACAAGGAGAACCCTCAAAATACCTTTGCTGATGTTGCAGGTGCCGATGAAGCAGTTGCTGAACTGCGGGAGATAAAAGATTTTCTCGCCGATCCAAAGAAGTATCAAGATATTGGGGCAAAAATTCCAAAAGGCGTTCTGTTATACGGTCCTCCGGGAACAGGTAAGACACTTCTTGCCCGTGCAGTTGCGGGCGAAGCAAATGTTCCTTTCTATTCGATCTCTGGGTCAGAATTTGTCGAAATGTTTGTTGGTGTTGGCGCGTCACGTGTACGCGACTTGTTTACTCAAGCAAAAGAAAATGCTCCAGCAATTATATTTGTTGATGAAATTGATGCTGTTGGTCGTCAGCGCGGTGCTGGCTTAGGTGGAGGACATGATGAACGTGAACAAACGTTAAATCAGTTGTTAGTTGAGATGGATGGCTTTGAAGGTAATGGTCAAGTTATTTTGATTGCGGCAACAAACCGTCCAGATGTGCTAGATCCCGCGCTACTTCGACCAGGACGCTTTGATCGCCAAATTCCTGTTGATCGCCCAGACCTAAAAGGTCGCACTGCGATTTTAGAAGTACACGCAAAAGGTAAGCCAATTGCTAAGAGCGTTGATTTAAGTTCGTTTGCTAAGCGCACCCCAGGATTTACTGGAGCTGATCTTGCCAATGTTCTAAATGAAGCTGCGCTACTCACAGCACGTGAAAATGCAAAGGTCATTACTACTGCGGCCCTTGATGAAGCTATTGATCGTGTTATGGCTGGGCCTCAGCGCACAACTCGTCTTATGACTGAAGAAGAGCGTCGTATTACTGCTTATCACGAAGGTGGACACGCACTAGTTGCACATGCCTTGCCTCATACCGATCCTGTTCACAAAATTACGATTATGCCTCGAGGACGTGCACTTGGTTACACAATGGTTTTGCCTGACGAAGATCGCTATGCGACAACCCGCAATCAAATGCTTGATCAGCTTGCATATTCATTAGGTGGACGTGCTGCAGAAGAATTGATCTTCCATGATCCAACCACCGGCGCATCAAATGACATTGAAAAGGCTACAAATCTTGCACGGGCCATGGTTACTCAGTATGGAATGACGGAAAAGATTGGCGCAATTAAGCTGGGAACAAGTGATAGCGAACCTTTCTTGGGTCGCGATTATGGGCATCAACGTGATTATTCTGAAAATGTTGCTGGAATTGTTGATTCAGAAATTCATAACCTGATTGAAAATGCGCACCAGGAAGCATTCGATATTCTCGTTGCGAACCGCGATACTCTGGATGCACTTGTTGTTGAGCTACTTGAGCGCGAAACATTGCTCAAAGACGATATTGAAAAAATCTTCAAGCGCGTGAAGAAAGTTAAGCCAAGGCCTGCGTGGACTGGCTCACCTGAGCGCACGCCCTCAGATAAGCCACCTGTGAACTTATCTCCGGCAAAGCCACAAAAACCTGTGGTTGAAGTTGAGAAGAATGTTGAGCAGCCTGTTCGTAAGCCAAGGAAAAAAGCGGCGCCACCAACAGTTGAGGCTTAAGAAATGACAGATGAGATCAATCCAGTCAGCATGGGTCCACATGACGGACGTGCACGCGCTGAGTTTGATCAAGCTAGAGCTGAGCGAGCAGTAACCGAGTTACTACTCGCAATTGGTGAAGATCCCGAGCGTGATGGCCTGAGGGATACACCCAAGCGCGTAGCAAAAGCATTCCGTGAAAACTTTGAAGGTTTATGGCAATCACCTGAGGAGATCCTTACAACGACTTTTGATATTGGTCATAGTGAATTGGTAATTGTGAGAGATATTGAAGTGTTTTCACATTGCGAGCACCACCTCACTCCTTTTCACGGTGTTGCCCATATCGGTTATATACCTGGGGACTCTGGCCGCATTACAGGACTTTCTAAACTTGCAAGGCTTGTTGACTTATATTCTCGTCGCCCACAAGTTCAAGAGCGGTTAACATCTCAGATTGCAGATGCAATGGTTGAAATTTTAAATCCAGCTGGTGTAATCGTGATTGTTGATTGCGAACATTTATGTATGTCGATGCGTGGAGTAAAGAAATCACAGGCTCGAACAACTACCAGTGCGGTCCGAGGTCAATTGCGAAGCGCTGCTACGCGTGCTGAGGCGATGGCGCTCATAACAGCATCTGAGCGTTAATGAGCAATCCAGAGCAGACATTGGTGATGGGCATTTTAAATGTCACTCCTGACTCTTTTGCAGATGGAGGGCGCCATTTTGATTTTGACGCCGCTATTAATCGAGCTCGTCAGATGATTGCAGAGGGCGTAGACATAATTGATATTGGTGGGGAATCAACAAGGCCTGGCGCTGCCAGGGTGAGTTTGGAAGAAGAACGAGATCGAGTTATTCCCGTAATAACGGAGCTCCAGCCATTAGGTGTGACACTCAGTGTGGATACAACAAGAGCAGAGATTGCTCGCGCGGCTATTGCGGCAGGGGTAAGTATTGTCAATGACGTTAGCGGAGGTCTTGCTGATCCTGATATGGCTAAATTGATTTCAAAAAATCCCACAGTTCAATATGTTGCGATGCATTGGCGGGGACATTCAGAAGATATGCAAAAGCACGCTGTATATAAGGATGTTGTTAAAGAGGTCAAAGAAGAGCTAGATGAGCGAGCGACTGCCCTTATCAGCGAAGGCGTTAGCCCAGAGCAAATCATTTTGGATCCTGGAATTGGTTTTGCAAAAACTTCTGAACACAACTGGGAATTACTCCGCAACATGGATCGCTTACAACTTCTAGGTTATCCATTACTAGTAGGGGTTTCTCGAAAGAGATTTCTTGGTGATTTAGTTGAGGCGAGTAATCCAGATGAAAGAGAATCAGCAACTATTGCTCTTACCGCGCAGTTGGCGAAGCAGGGTGTATGGGGAGTCCGTACTCACAGTGTGAAACCACATGTCGATGCGATTAAAGTCGTGATGGAGTTACGCGCATGAGTGATCGCATCGAAATACACTCCATTTCAGCGCATGGGTTCCACGGCGTCTATCCAGAAGAGCGCAAAAAAGGACAGAGATTTCTCGTGGATTTATTGCTCACACTAAAGACTAAAAAGGCCTCGAAAAGTGATTCTTTAAATGATGCAATTGATTATTCCAAAGTAATTGCTGTTGTTAATG
>Ga0209829_10001960_pt1 | contig 16106 bp, 14 predicted proteins | sample C_140205_EF_Meta_FD_187311 | JGI IMG/M metagenome (GOLD analysis project Ga0209829, IMG submission 187311) | Freshwater microbial communities from Lake Croche, Canada to study carbon cycling - C_140205_EF_MetaG (SPAdes) (version 2) | ecosystem: Environmental > Aquatic > Freshwater > Lake...
AATATTGGCGTAACTTTGCCGTCCAAACATCGCGAGGTAGAGCAGCGGTAGCTCGTCGGGCTCATAACCCGAAGGTCGGAGGTTCGATCCCTTCCCTCGCAACATCATCCCGCTCCCGATTCCTATCGAGAGCGGATTTTTTTTGTAGTAACTTTGCGAAAGCAAATAATCAATAATAGATTGAATGAAAGCGGGTTTTGTAAACATATTTGGAAGGCCAAATGCCGGTAAAAGCACTTTACTGAACGCCATTATGGGCGAGAAAATGGCTATTGTGTCTTCCAAAGTACAAACCACCCGCCACCGTATAAAGGCCTTTTTAAACAAGGAAAACGAGTACCAGATCATTTTTTCGGATACACCCGGTATTATCGACCCTAAGTACAAGCTGCACGAGAAAATGATGGGGGCAGTTAAGTCGGCTTTGGAAGATGCCGATGTGGCGCTTTTGATGGTGGATATGAGAGATGATATGAAGGAGCTGGATGAACTATTCGCCTCATTAAAGCTAAAAGTGCCCTGTGTGGTAGTATTGAATAAGTCGGATTTGGCAGTAGGGACGCAGGTAAAAGAGGCTGTGGCCTTTTTTAAAGACAAACCTTATTGCAGTAAAACAATTTCAGTTAGTGCATTGAATAAGAGTGATATAGAAAGGTTATTGAAACTTGTCATTGAAATGATTCCGGAAGGAGTTCCTTTTTATAGCGAGGACGATTTAAGCGATTTACCCACTAAGTTTTTTGTGAGTGAGCTAATTCGTGAAAAGATATACCAGTTGTTTGGGGAAGAGATTCCTTACCATACAGCCGTACTAGTGAACTCTTTTAAGCAACAGCCGTTATTGATTAAGATACAGGCCGATATTATAGTAAATAGAGAAACCCAAAAGGCGATTATAATAGGGGAGAAAGGGAAGATGATTAAGGAGATTGGCATATTGGCGAGAAAGGATATTGAGGATTTCATTGGATCCAAAGTGTATCTAGAACTGTTTGTGAAAGTAAAGCCTAAGTGGAGAGACAATGACAGTAAATTAAAAGAATTTGGGTATTAGTAATTCAGTTATCAATTATTATTTAAAATATTGATAATGAGTTATTTAAAATAGTATAATTGAATATTAAATATAAATTATTATGAGCTATACAGTGGCTATTGTTGGAAGGCCAAATGTTGGGAAAAGCACTTTGTTTAATCGTTTCTTAGAGGAGCGTAAAGCAATTGTGGATGATATTAGTGGCGTTACCAGAGATCGCCAATATGGTATTACAGAATGGGCTGGTAAAACCTTTAACGTGATTGACACAGGTGGTTTTGTGCCTGATTCTCGTGATATGTTTGAAACAGAGATTCGTAAGCAAGTTAAAATTGCTATTGAAGAAGCCAATTCGATCATTTTTATGGTAGATGCTGCCGTTGGTTTAACCGATTTAGACGCTTCGATGGCCGATATGCTTAGAAGAAGTACTAAGCCAGTGTATGTATGTGTAAACAAGGTAGATAATTCCACCCGTGCTTTAGAAGGAACTGAGTTCTATGGTATGGGCTTTGAGCACAACTACTTTGTAAGTTCTATTTCGGGTAGCGGTACCGGTGAATTACTAGACGCTGTCACCAATGATATCAAAGTAAAAGAAGTAAGCAATGATGATGAAGAATTACCTGAAGGAGAGGAAGTAGTATTGGAGGTTCCTAAAATTGCCATTATGGGGCAACCTAATGTGGGTAAATCTAGCTTATTGAATGCCATGATTGGTAAGGACAGAACCATTGTAAGTGATATTGCAGGTACTACTCGTGATACTATTCATACACATTATACTATGTTCCAAAAGGAATTTATACTTATTGATACAGCAGGTATTAGACGTAAGAATAAGGAAAAAGACGATCTAGAATTTTACTCCATTATTAGAGCCATTAAGGCCATGGATGAGGCAGATGTTTGTTTATTGGTTGTAGATGCGACCAAAGGGGTTACTGCCCAAGATTTGAGTATTTTTAGTCTTGCTTCTAAAAAGGGCAAAGGCATCATCGTATTGATTAATAAATGGGATTTAATAGACAAGGAAACCAATACAGCTCGTGATTACGAGAAAGTGGTCAAGGACAAACTGGCACCTTTTACCGATGTGCCTGTATTATTCATATCTGCAGTAGAAAAGACCCGTATTTTTAAAGCCATAGAATTGGCCTTGGAAGTATATGAAAATAAGCACCGTAAAGTGGCTACTTCAAAATTAAATGACATTATGCTCAAGTCCATTATGAAATACCAGGCACCGGTGGTGAGAGGGCATGTGATTAAGATTAAATATGTATCCCAGTTGCCTACAAGGGTTCCTAGCTTCGCATTTTTTACCAATTTTCCTGATGATATTAAGGTTCCTTATCGCAATTACTTGGAAAATCAGCTTAGGGCTAATTTCAAGTTCACAGGGGTGCCTATTCGGATCTATTTTAGGAAAAAATAGAATTATTTCTGTGTAAAAAGGGTGGTTAAAAAATAAATGTTAAAATTTGGCGTTTTTGAAGGGGAAGACTATCTTCGCTCACGTATTTTGATATCAAACTTTAAACAAAACAAAATGAAAAAAGTATTCGCAATTTTCGCTATCGCTGCATTAGCTGCTTGTGGTGGTGCTTCAACTGAAGTTAAAGCTGACACTGCTGCTAAAGCAACTGTTGATACAGCTGCTGCTGCAACTGTTGACACTGCTGCTAAAGCGGTTGATACTGCTGCTAAAGCAAAGTAATTTAAGAAGTTATAGAAATATAACTTTTTGCAAGAAATTCCTCCTCGATTCGTCGGGGAGGATTTTTTTTGGCATCAATATTGCCTTATTACGATAGCATAGCCTCATGGAAGAAATCAAATGGGGTGTATGCCATTTTGACTATATTTAAAATACAATTAGTGGATAAGACATTTTTATTTAAGGGGGAGGAAGACAACGAGTTTATACCTTTATTTTCATTCAATGAACAAGAGGAAGAAAATGAGCCTGAACTGGTCATTGACGAACTATTGCCCATTTTACCTTTGCGCAATACCGTATTGTTTCCCGGAGTAGTGATTCCAATAACCGTAGGAAGAGATAAAAGCATTCAAGCAGTAAAAGCTGCTTATGGCAAAGACAAATTAATTGGAGTAGTTTCTCAAAAGGATGGCAATATTGAAGATCCTACACCGGCCGATTTATGTGCTATAGGAACCGTTGCAAAAATCATCAAAATGATTAAGATGCAGGACGGCGGCACCACTATTATTATTCAAGGTAAAAAAAGGTTTGAGCTTTTAGAGATGAAAGAAGAAGACCCCTTTTTTAAAGCCAGTGTAAAAGTATTGGTGGAAGAAAAACTAGGAAAAGAGGATCAAGATTTTCAAGCTTACTTATCCAATATTAAAGATTTAGCTACTCAAATTATTCAGTTGTCACCCAATTTTCCTTCGGAGGCAGCCATGATTTTAAAGAACATAGAAAACCCTATTTTCTTAATCAATTTTGTAAGCAGCAATTTAAATGTAGAAATACATGACAAACAAGGTTTGCTGGAACAGAATCAAATAAAATTAAGAGCCGAGAAACTAATTCAATTCTTACAACAAGAATTACAATTTGTTGAATTAAAAAATAAGGTAGCCAATAAAACGCGCACCGAAATTGACAAGCAACAACGCGATTATTTTTTGCAACAACAATTAAAAAGTATTAAGGATGAATTGGGCGGAGATCCTAATGAACGCGAAGTAGCGGATATGAAAAAGAAAGCCGAAGGAAAAAAATGGCCAGAGGCGGCAAAAAAACTTTTTCAAAATGGTTTAGAGAAATTGGAGCGTATGCATCCTAGCACGCCCGATTATTCAGTAGTATACAATCATTTAGATTTATTATTAGACCTTCCTTGGGAAGAATATACTTCCGATAACTATGATTTAAAAAATGCTAAAAAAGTATTAGATGCGGATCATTATGGAATGGGGAAGATTAAAAATAGAATTTTAGAATATTTGGCTGTACTTAAAATAAAAGGGGATATGAAAAGTCCTATCCTTTGTTTTTTAGGCCCTCCGGGTATTGGTAAAACTTCTTTAGGAAAATCTATCGCGCACGCCATTGGTCGCAAATATATTAGAGTAAGTTTAGGGGGTTTGCATGACGAAAGTGAAATTAGAGGGCATCGTAAAACCTATATTGGGGCTATGCCAGGTAGAATCATTCAAAGCATTCGAAAAATTAAAACATCTAATCCAGTAATGATATTAGATGAGATTGATAAAATAGGCAGTGACCATAGAGGCGATCCTTCTTCGGCTTTATTGGAAGTATTAGATCCAGAACAGAATCATAGTTTTTATGATAATTATTTAGAGTCGGAATACGATTTAAGTAAAACTTTATTCATTGCTACGGCCAACGACATCAGTCGCATTCAGCCAGCACTTAGAGACCGTTTAGAAATTATTGATTTAAGTGGCTATGCCATTGAAGAGAAAGTAGAAATTGCCAAAAGACATTTATTGCCCAAGCAAAGAACTGCGCATGGTTTAGAAAAAATTACTTTTAAAGTATTGGACAATGTATTGGAAAAAGTAATTGAAGATTATACCAGAGAAAGTGGGGTGCGTGAATTAGATCGTCAACTCGCTTCCATTATGCGGTATCAAGCCAAAGAGTTGGCGTATAAAAATAAAGTAAAACCTACGGTAACCAAATCCGATTTGCATAAAATTTTGGGTCAAGCTAAGTACAGCAATGAAATTTATAAAACAGTAAATATGCCAGGGGTAGCTGTTGGTTTAGCCTGGACTTATGTGGGGGGTGATATTTTATTTATAGAAGTATTATTAGCCGAAGGTAAAGGAGGCATGAAATTAACGGGCAACTTAGGCAATGTCATGAAGGAGAGTGCAGACACTGCCTTTACTTATTTACAAAGCAATGCTAAAAAAATTGGCGTTGATCCTACTTTGTTTACGACCAAATCGGTTCATATTCATGTACCTGAAGGAGCGGTACCTAAGGACGGTCCAAGTGCGGGTATAACTATGCTTACTGCACTTACTTCTGCTTTTACTGGACGAAAAGTAAAACCTTATTTGGCAATGACCGGTGAGATTACTTTAAGAGGACAAGTATTACCAGTAGGCGGCATCAAAGAAAAAATATTAGCCGCAAAAAGATCAGGGATGAAAGAAATTATTCTTTGCTGGCAAAATGAAAAAGACATCAATGAAATTGACCATACTTTTATTAAAGGACTAACATTCCATTACGTTAAAACCATGCAGCAAGTGCTTGATTTAGCTTTGGTAGGTTAATTTGTCCTGTTTTAAATTGTTATTCATGTTTTCAAACCCTAGCTTTGTTTTATGAAAAGATATTTCATGCCAAAGCAAGGGTTTTTTATAATTGCTTTATTTATTTCTTCTATACACTTATTGGCTCAAAATACAGGGGGCAATGCCACTTATAATTTTCTAACACTTCCTTATAGCGCCAAAGCTTCTGCATTGGGGGGAATGAATATTACTGCCATTGGTAATGATTTGGGTTTAGCCATGTTTAATCCCTCCTTATTGGATTCTAGCATGAATGGTGATTTGCATTTAAGCATTAGGCCTTATTATGCCAATATCCAACAATATGATTTTAGTGGGGCCAATTATTGGGCTAGAAAAAAGTGGGTCATTGGATGGGGTGTTCACTATATGGATTATGGTACTATTAAAATGACGGATGCGGCAGGAAATGAAATGGGTAATTTTAGACCCAACGATTACATGGCGCAAGTTTCCTTATCTACTTATTATATAAGAAATGTTCAACTAGGTACTTCCTTAAAATGGATTCAATCTAATTATGGTATTTATAAGTCTAATGCCATGGCCATTGACGTGGCATTACGCTATACTTCTTCCAATGAATTAAATCAAGCTAGTTTACTTTTGACTAATATAGGAGGACAAATAAAAACCTATACTTATAATGAAGAGTTGCCTTTTAATTTAGTTGCGGGTTGGTCTATTAAATTAGAAAAAGCGCCTATTCAATTTTCTGTAACAGCGCAAAGAATATCGGTTTGGAACAATTCGTATTATGATGTTAATTATGCCAATCAAGAAGGAGAGAAGGCACCAGGTGCTATGCAAAATTTATTCAATCATTTGATTATTGGAGCTGAGGCGTATATAGGCAGTCAAGTAGATATTGATTTTGGTTATAATTTTATACGTCGTTTTGATTTGAATATTCAAAACCAACAAAACTGGTTCAATGGATTGAGTGCAGGGGTGGGGGTTAAATTACCGCGCACTAAAATACAATATGGAAATGCTTTTTTTCAAAGAAATTTATACCACCACTTCTCTGTTTTTTATTCCTTGAAAAATAAATAATTAATTTTTCTTTGGCGGAAAAATAGCTTTAGGTTTTTGCGCTTCCTTATTGGCTTTAGTAGCTGCTTTTTTGGTAGGAGCTTCTTTGGAGCTGATTGGTTTATTGTTATCAGTCTTATTAACTGTGGCTGGCGTATTGGTTACAGGTAGTTCGTAATCAGATTCTGCTTTTACATCTTCCTTATTTTCTATTTTAATAATATTTTTATCAAAAGGGATACTGTCCATGGTTACAAAGTCTACATTAAAATCGCTGGTAACATTGGAAGGTCTTTCAAAATTAGCATTGGCGTCTAAATTACAAGCTGGGTCGTGCGCTACTTTACTCATAAAATTGGCCCAGATGGGTAAGGCAGCATGCGCGCCTTGTCCAAAGTAATTATCAGCAAAACGAATGTATCTATCGTCACAACCTACCCAAGCACCCGCTAAAAGTTGTGGGGTATAACCCATAAACCATAAATCACTATTATCGTTTGTCGTTCCTGTTTTACCTGCAATAGATTGAGTAGGCACATCATAGGAATACATACTTCTTGCAGTACCTTTTGATATCACCCCCTGCATCATGCTTACCACCGAGTAAGCAGTTACCTCATTGATAATTTTTCTTCTTTGTGGAGAAAAGCTTTCTAATACATTACCATTTTTATCTTCTATTCGATTAATAAAAAATGGTTGTGCATTGTAACCGCCACCAGGGAACATGGTATAGGCCTGTACCATTTCGAATAAAGATATTTCACAAGCGCCTAAAGCAATAGATGGGTAGGGTTGAAGATCGGCTTTAACATTGCATTGTTTTAAATAATCAACAAATTCTTTGGCCGCTTCATTGCCTTTGCCATTAATTTGTTTCATGATATAAGCCGAAGAACAGTTTCTCGACTCGGCCAATGCTTGTGCCATAGGCATAGACATTCCAGTACAAGATTTTGTGGTATTAGGCACCATACCATAGCCTTCAAAATTTTGTTGTTGATCTTGCACGATGGTATAAGGAGTAAATCCAGATTTCTCAATGGCTAAAGAATAGAGTAGTGGTTTAATGGTAGATCCTACTTGTCTTCTTGTATTAATATTGGCGTGATCGTATTTAAATGTTTTAAAATCCACACCACCTACCCATGCTTTCACTTCCCCTGTATTGGGATCAACCGCTAAAAATCCTGTTTGCAATACCTGTTTATGATATTTTAAGGAATCATAAGGGCTCATGATGGTGTCGATGTATCTATTCTTGTTCCAAGCAAACACGCGCATCGGAAGGGGGTCGTTAAAAGATTTTCTAATTACTTGTTCATCTATATCCTCTTTTTTCATATTCCTCCAACGATCGGTTTGTTTAATCGCTAATTCCAATTGACTGCTAAATTCTTTCCAAATGGTGCCTGATTTTATATTGCTTTGTTGGTTGAATTCTTTTTGTAAATAAGCCATATGTTTGGCCACGGCTTCCTCTGCATACAATTGCATTCTTGGGTTAATGGTGGTGTATATTTTTAAACCATCACGATATAAATCGTAAGGATCGCCATTATTTTTTTTATGTTCTTTACACCATTTTTTCATGTACTCGCCCAATGTCATTCTAAAATAGGGGCCAAGTCCATTATTTTGATCCAATTTTCTAAAATTGGTAGCGATGGGTAATTTTTTACATCCTTCTGCTTGCTCATTGGTAATATATTTTTGGCCAGCCATTCTATTTAAAACCAAGTTTCTTCTTTCTAAAGCCAATTTAGGATTTCTATTAGGGTTGTATTTGGTAGGAGCATTAATCATACCTATTAATAAGGCAGCTTCCTCAATGCTTAAACGATCGGGTTCCTTTTGAAAGAAAGTACGGGAAGCATTGCTCACACCAAATACGTTTTCACTAAAGGGAACTGTATTTAGGTATAAAGTGATAATTTCTTGTTTGGTAAAATTCCTTTCTAATTTAATGGCGATAATACTTTCCTTAATTTTTTGAATAAATCTTAATAGCTTACTCTTAGTACTCCAATTATCGGTAAATAAATTTTTAGCAGTTTGCATGGTAATGGTAGATGCACCTCCTTGACTTCCTAAAAAAGCCACGGCCCTCATTAAACCTTCTCCGTCTATTCCATAATGATCATAAAAACGTTTGTCTTCGGTAGCGACCAATGCTTGTAATAAATAAGGGCTAATGTCACGGTACTTAACACTAATTCTGTCTTCCAAGTAAAACTTACCCATAGGGGTAGCGTCTTGTGCATATACTTGGCTGGCTAGGGATGCCGTTGGATTTTCGATATCGTTTAAATTTGGCATATCACCTATCCATCCCCAATTTAACATCAATAGGAATAATATAAATACGCCGGCAGTAATAAAATAGTACTTCCAAAATAGTCGTACCCAGTTTTTGGATTGATGCGCAGGTTGGTTCACTAAATTATATTTATGGTTTGTAAATATTTTGGATCATAAACTGTTCGTATTTTTTTAAATCTTCTGGAGTCTTAATTAATATAATATTCGTTTTCCCAAATAAATACAATTGGTATTGTTTTGTTGGTACAAATGAAATAATTTCTTTGCTTAGTCTCGGCTTTATTTTATTTAAGTAGGCACTGGCGTTTGTTCTATTATTAAAAGAGCCAATCCACACAATATAAGTAAAGTCGTCAAATTGAATGTAAGTTACATTTAATTTTTGCTTGCTAAACTCTTCATTATTTAGTAAGTTAAATGCATTTTGGATTTCTTTAACAAAGCTAGCACTTACTTTATTGGTAACAAGTGCAATATAATGTTGCTCCAAGCTATCATTTTCAAAACTAATAACTTCAGGAACTAGGCTGTCTGTTGTATTTTTATTATTAACTGTTTTAGTCAAGGACTTGATAGTTAAAGTAGGGTTGTCCTTAGTAACTACTTTTTGGGTAAGGGTGCTCGTTTGAGCTAAAGGGGCCAAAGGCGTAATGATTAAGTTGGGTTCTTCTTTGATACGAACAAAAGGCAACTCTTTAATTACCTTTTTTAATTTCATAGTATCAAGGTAGGTTTCGGTTATTTTTCTATTATTAATTTCTGTTAAAATAGTGTTTGCCTTGTCTTTGATTCTTTCGCTTTTATTGGAACTAATAATGGAATCTAATAATTTAATGGCTAAGCTGTCTCTTCTTTGTTGAGCATACATCTTCACCTTTAAAAATTGATAAGGGAAATACCATTTACTACCTTTTAAACTAGTATTTAAGCTAGAACTTGTGTTTGCAAAACTATCCCAATTGCCAATTTGAGTTAAAAAGTAAGCTTCTTTATAACTTTCAACCAGCGCATTATCTTTATTTTTTTTATCTAATGCCTCATTTTTTTTGGTGATGTAAAAGCCAGTTGGGAATTGAGTTAATACAATTTGAATAATGCTATCGGCTATTGCTGGCTTACTATCATGTATGTATTGACTCGCTAAATCTAACATAGCTCTTTCGGTGATCACTGGGTCAATATTCTTTTTTATTATTTTTACATAAATAGGGTAGGCTTTCTCAAAATCATTTAATTGTAGCAAAAATAATTGTGCATTGGCTATTGCCGCATTATTCCAGGCAGTCATGGAACTTGACAATGAAATGGCGTCTTTAATTAAAACGATTGGTAGGGTATCAGTATCAATGCTGGTATTGCCTTTATTCAAAGAATTTCCATTTGCATTAGGATTGGAGAAAGGGTTATTACCCTGATTATTACCTTGATTATTTCCAGGGCCATTCCCCTGATTATTGCCAGGAATATTTCCTTGACCATTCCCGTTTTTATTATTTGCGTAAGCTATATTGGGGCTTGTTTTTCTTCTCCATTGATCTACATTGGGTCTTTCTCCCCATTTTTTAATAAAGGTTTGTTTTCCTTGCTCAACAGTGCTTTTATTATCAAAGTAAAAATCGGTATTAGAGGAGTTGCTATTATTGTAGTTATTGAGTAGGGTAGCATTGATATTTTCTTCAACACCATATTGAGCAGTTGATTTAATAACCTTGTCAAGAAATAAATTTTTATGAAGCAATTTTGTATTGCTTAGTCTTTTTTGCCAAATGCTAGAGAAAGCTTCTTGTTGATTGGGCGTTAAATCATAAATAAATTGTAGCGTGTCTTGAAGTTTAATAATTTTATCATTTTTTTCGATATCGCTCATCCATTTTTTTCTTAATTCAATGGTTTCGAAATTAGGGTTTGTTTTTAATACTCCTATTAAGCTATCATAAGCAATTTTTGTAATAGTATAATCTTCAATAGTATAATTGATGCTCCCTAGTAGTTCAAAAGCTTTTTGTTTTTGTTTTAAATTGCTATTATTTTTTTTGATAGAATAAACAAGCCAGTCGGTAGCCTTATTGTATGATTTATTTTGAATAGCTAGTTTCGCCATTTCAAAATAGATAATATCCGTATAAGGTTTGTATTTATCCCTTTTGGTCATTTTTTCTAATGCATAAGCCAATTCTAACCAAGGGGTATTGGCATTTTTTGAATCAATAGTGATGATGGCAATTTTTGCATACACAGCCACAATAGGGTTGGTGGCATATTGCTCTGCTTTTTTATACCAGCTATAAGCCTTTTTCCAGTTTTCTGCTTTTTGCCATAATTGTGCAATTAAATAATACCATCTTGTTTTGGCAGCGTCATCTAAAGCATTGGGCAATGCATTTTCAAGTGCAGCGGCCGCTTTGTCATTTACTTCCATTAAATAATAGCCATAAGCCATTTGCTCATTCAAGAAAGGTTGAAGCCTTTTGGGGAATAGGGCATCTGATTGTAACAACTGCAATAAACTCATTCCTTCATTTAATTCGCCAATTTCAAAATAGTTTCTTGCTTGCCATATCATACTTTCATTTCTCACATTCACATTCTCCCATAACCGATTCTTTTCGGGGGTGGCAATACTAAATTTACCTTTGGTGTTTCTTACATTACTTCCAACTGGAATATCGGCTCCATTTTCTTTTTCGTCAAAGGAGTAGTTAATAAATTGCAAAATACTACCTGCCGTATCAAAATTCTTATGAAACAAATAAGCTTTAGCTAACATAAGATAAGCATCGTCAACATAATTACTTCTTAAATCATGCAAAACAATATTCGCATTGCATCGATAGACCATAGAGTCTAAACTGTGTTTAGCAGTAGCACTTAAATCATAATCGTAAAAACTAATTAAGGAAGTATAATCATCTTGGTACTCAGTTCTTACTTTTAGTAAATTCTCATTGAATTCTTCTTCGGCATTAAATAAATAGTTAAACTGAGAAACTGTATTTTGATAAGCCCTTCGCCCCAAACTATATTTTGTTTTTAAAAGGCGTTCATAGGGTAAGGGTCTTTCCACCTCTCTAAATACTCCTTTTTTAATGGTGCTGTTTACTGCACTATCTGCTTTTGCCTGAATTTGGTTGGCTTTGCTATAAAATATACCCTTTATTCTTTTTTGATTAGAATCTAAAATTTTATTGATGCTTTTGATTAATTTAGTATCGTTGATATTAATCAATCCTGATGTACTGTCGGTCTTTTTTTTAGAAGTATCCTGCGCCCTTAAACCAAGTGGCAAAACAAGGCTAAAGCAAATTGCCCAAAACCAATAACTGTAATATTTAAAAGGGACTCGTCTTCTTTGCATAATCGGGTTAAAAACAGCTTAAAAATACATTTATTTCCTATTATTTACTTAAAAAAATAGAATCCATCGTATCTTTAACAAGCTTTCAATTTTATGCCAAATTTAGACATCAATAATACGTTTAAGCGGACCAGTAATACCTATCGATTGGTGATTATGAACGACGATACCTATGACGAGGTATTGGCCTTTAGATTGTCAAGAAGATCGGTGTATTTAGGAGTGAGCATTACTTTTATATTATTAGTTGGAATGACTATTGCCTTGATTGCTTTTACGCCACTTAGGTATTATATTCCTGGATATGGCACCAAAGAAAGTAGAACGGCACTTCAATTGTTAAAAATTCGTACCGATTCTTTAGAGCAGTCCATTCATTATAAAGAACAATATTTAGAAGGCATTAAAAAAGTGTTATCGGATGGCAATCCTAAGCAATTGGATACCTTGCCTTTGAAATTGCCCGAGAATAAACAATCTTTTGATTAATGTCAAGTCATTCTACTGAAAAAAAATCTTCCAACAGGGAACCTAATTATAATTGGTCTAAATATATTGGGCTAGGGTCACAGTTAATAGTTGGTTTATTAATCACCTTATTCGTTGGCAAGAAACTAGATGAATATTTTAACAAACATTCCTTTTTTGCTTGGTTAACGCCAACCTTATTTATATTAGTGGTTTTAATTAGTGTGGTAAGAGATACTCAAAACAAAAAATAAAATCGAATGTTTAAAAATAAAACACAATCGGTACTGTTGCTTTTTGTAGCGATCAATTTATTTGGATTTTTAGCACAGAAAGGTTTTTTGCCTACTTCCCTTAAAATTAATTTTATATTAGTAGTGAATGCGATGTTAATGCTTATGTATTTTGTAAATGCTATTAGAATTAAACAAGTGGATAAAACCAATCCCAATGCTATGATTAGGTCGGTGATGATGGGCACTTTACTAAAAATGGTTGTTTTTGTTAGCGTAGCTATGGTGTATACCACTCAAGTTAAGGTACCGGTGGGAATACCCACTTTAATGACCAGCATGGGCTTATATCTTTTTTATACTTGGCTAGAGATTAAAGGAGAAGTATACAAGAAGTAATTAAATTATTTAATATTTTCCAACATTGTCCAAGGTCGAACATCCACTTCATGCACTTGCTCATTATCTCCCAGAGGGGGCTTTCGAACCTGTCGTGCAACTCATTCATCAATACAAAGTTCATTTAACGGTTACTAGAGCGCGCAAATCGGTTTTAGGCGATTATAGACATCCATTTATGGGCTCTAATCATAAAATAACTGTCAATGGCAATTTAAATAAGTATGAGTTTTTAATTACTCTTTTACATGAATTGGCACATCTGTTGTGTTTTGAGCAATTTAAAAATAGGGTAGAAGCACATGGCAAAGAATGGAAACAGATTTATGGAAATTTATTAGGGGGCTTTATAGATTTAAATTTATTTCCCCTGGATATTACTAAGAGTTTGAAAAAAACTTTACTCAATCCTGCAGCCACCGCCAATGGGGAAACTGCTTTGTTATTGGTTTTGAGGCAGTACAATAAGGTAAATGCATCAGGAGCAGTGGTGTTAGCCAATTTGCCAGACGGAACTTTATTTACTGCCGAAAAAGGAGCTGTGTTTAAAAAAATTAAATTACGTCGTAAGCGTATTGAATGTTTACAAGTTACTACAGGAAATATATATTTATTTAGTGCACTTACAGAAGTGCAAGTAGTGAAAAATTATTAAGCAACGGCTTGTTTCACCAAGGCGGCTGCTTCACTCAATTGAATAGCAGATTGAACTTTCAATCCACTTTCATCAATTAGTTTTTTAGCTTCTACTGCATTGGTTCCTTGCAAACGAACAATAATAGGAATATTAATATTACCTAATTTATTGAAAGCCTCAATTACTCCCGAAGCCACACGATCGCAACGAACAATACCGCCAAATATATTAATTAGAATAGCTTTTACATTAGGGTCTTTCATGATAATTCTAAAACCTGCTTCAACGGTTTGTGCATTAGCAGAACCACCTACGTCTAAGAAATTGGCTGGTTCGCCACCGCTTAGTTTAATCATATCCATTGTAGCCATGGCCAAACCTGCGCCATTGACCATACAACCTACGTTACCATCCAATTTAACAAAGTTTAAATTGTATTCGCCCGCTTCTACTTCCGTAGGATCTTCTTCTGTAACATCACGCATCGCTAATAAATCTGGATGACGCATTAAAGCGTTGTCATCTACATTCATTTTACAATCTACAGCAATCATTTTATCGTCAGAAGTTTTGAACAAAGGGTTAATCTCTAGCATACTGCAATCCAATCCCACATAAGCGTTGTATAAATTAGACACAAACTTTACGCAACTTTTAAAAGCATCTCCACTTAAACCTAGGTTAAATGCAATTTTTCTTGCTTGAAAACCTTGCAAGCCACCGCCTGGATGTACTCACTCTTTGTAAATTTTTTCTGGGGTATCATGTGCTACATCTTCAATATTCATTCCACCTTCGGTGCTATACATAACAACATTCATGCCTTTTGCACGATCTAATAAGATAGATAAATAAAATTCCTTAGTAGGTTGAGGGCCTTCATAATAAACGTCTTGCGCTACTAAAATTTTAGATACTAATTTTCCAGCAGGACCGGTTTGAATGGTCACCAAGGTTCCTCCTAATATATTTTTTGCAAAGGTTTCAATATCAGCAGCTGATTTACCAACCGCAACCCCTTTTTGTTCGGTACCAATAATTTTTCCTTTTCCTCTTCCTCCTGCATGAATTTGAGCTTTCACTACAGCAAACTTATTATTGGTTTCGCCTGCAATTTTATGGTAAGCAGCAATGGCAGCGTCAACGGTTTCTACAGCGATACCTTCTTGAACTGGAACATTGTACTTTTTAAGTAATTCTTTGGCTTGATATTCATGCAGATTCATACGATGTAAATTTTGGCGAAGTTAATAGATTTTAACATAGAATTAGTCTAAAAATTAATTTTGTTGTTTAAACATTGATTTATATCTTTGCTGTCTAAATTACAAGAATAGCATGTACTTTAGTAAATTCAAATTAATAAACAATTAAACAAAAATTCAAATATGAAAAAAATCATGTTCTCATTAACCGTTATCGCTGCGTTGATTTCATTGTTATCATTTACCCCCTAAACAAAACAATGCAGCTGTTGTGACGTTTACTGTAAATGCAAAAAATAGCAAAGTGGATTTTACTGGATCTAAAAAAAGCGATTACCATACGGGTTATTTCCCTATTAAATCTGGCTCGGTTCAAGTAGAAGCTGGAAAGTTAGTAGGGGGTAGTTTTGTAATTGATGTAGCAGGTTTAAAAGTAACTGACGAGCGAGGTGGCGAAAAATTACAAGGACATTTATCATCTGCAGACTTTTTTGATATTGCAAAATTCGGAGAAGCTACATTTGCTATTACAAGTGTTAAGTATACAACAGGAGATAAGGCAACTATTACTGGGAATCTTTCTTTAAAAGGAGTGACTGCTCCATTAACTTTTACTGCTAGCATTAGAAATGCAGATGACAAAGGTTTCTTTGCTGAAGCATTCTTGCCTTTCGACAGAACTGCATTTGGAGTAAGCTATGGTGTTGGAATGGTAGATTCTGAAGTACAATTAGCGATTCATATTTACGGTACTAAATAGTTTCCGTAGCACATACTATTAAAAGCCCTCCGAATTTCGGGGGGCTTTTTTGTAAATTTATTTTTAGAGGGTCTTTTTTATTCGGACCTAAAAAGGTATAAGAAATTGTACGGCCTTATGTAGAAAATAGGGGGTAGCCTATTTAAATGGAGTAACGCTCTTTAAGTACATGCAAATGATGCAAGGCATGACCAAAAATAATAAAGCCTATCGCATTCACCGAAATAGGTAAATCACTTGCAGTACCTTTTTGTTTTAAATCTTCTTCCGTAAAAGAAGCAAATAGTAAATTGGTAGATTGTCTTACTATTTTCCATTCAGCTATCATTTCTTTCCAATTTCTATGAG
>Ga0209829_10001961_pt1 | contig 16090 bp, 17 predicted proteins | sample C_140205_EF_Meta_FD_187311 | JGI IMG/M metagenome (GOLD analysis project Ga0209829, IMG submission 187311) | Freshwater microbial communities from Lake Croche, Canada to study carbon cycling - C_140205_EF_MetaG (SPAdes) (version 2) | ecosystem: Environmental > Aquatic > Freshwater > Lake...
TCGCAGTCGAGCGACGCGCTTAAAGCCTTGATGGAGAAGAAGGCCACGGCGATCAGTTTTGATTTGCTTCCTCGAATTAGTCGGGCGCAGTCGATGGACGCTTTGAGTTCGCAAGCCACCGTCTCGGGCTATCGAGCCGGGCTGGCCTCAGCGGAGCACTTGGCCAAGTTCTTCCCAATGTTTATGACCGCAGCGGGAACGGTTCCGCCGGCCAAGGTCCTTGTCATGGGTGTTGGCGTCGCTGGGCTCCAAGCCATTGCGACTGCCCGACGACTTGGTGCAGTGGTGCGGGCCTATGACGTTCGAAGTGCGGCCAAGGAAGAAGCAGAAAGCCTTGGCGCAAAGTTTGTGGAATTAGGGGTTAAAGCAGAAGGTGAGGGTGGCTACGCCAGAGAGCTCACCGCAGAAGAGCTGACCGCACAGCAAGCCGCATTGGCGAAGGAAGTCGCGATCTCAGACGTTGTTATTACAACGGCGGCGGTTCCGGGTCGAAAAGCTCCAATCCTCGTCACTGCTGCCATGGTTGACGAGATGGGTCCTGGTTCGATCATTATTGATATGGCCGCTGATGGCGGCGGGAACTGTGAAGTCACCAAGGCTGGTGAAACTGTGCTGCGGGGCAACGCTGCAGTGGTAGGCCTTTCGAACCCACCTGCGGGGATGCCAACCCACGCGAGTTTCTTATTTTCTCGAAACGTCCTTAACTTGCTCGCCCTCTTCTCAAAGGAAGGATCCCTCTCTCCAGATTGGGCGGACGAAGTTGTGATTGGCACGACAGTCCTCAAAGAAGGCGCCGTAACAAACGCCGCTGCTGCAGAGATTCTTGGGGCAGCTCATCAGCCCATCACGCCACCGCCGGTGGCCGAGACCACAACCGAGGAGGCCTAGAAACATGGGAAACCAACTCATTCAGTACTTGACGGTCTTTATTCTTGCCATCTTCGTCGGGATTGAGGTCATCGCCAGGGTCCCAAGCATCTTGCACACCCCGTTGATGTCTGGATCAAACGCGATTCACGGTGTGATCTTGGTGGGAGCAATTTTGGTCCTTGGGACTGCGACGACCACGACTGAAGAAATTCTTGGATTCCTGGCCGTGATTTTGGCCACGTTGAACGTTGTCGGTGGCTTTACCGTGACCGACAGAATGCTTGAGATGTTTAAGGCCAAGCCCGAAGAGAAAAAGAAAGACGCTGAAGAGGTCCCTTCATGAGTCGAGGAACCATTCTTGACCTTTGTTACCTTGTTGCGGCCATCACCTTCATTTTGGCGCTGAAAGGCCTTTCGAACCCCAAAGGTGCTCGCTCTGGAAACTTCATCGCCATGGCCGGCATGGCGTTGGCCATCGGCGCCACGTTCTTTACGCCAGGACTGACCCACATTGCGTTGATTGTTATCGCCATGGTGATCGGTATCGTCATAGGGATTCCCGCAGCTCGTTTCGTGAAGATGACGGCGATGCCACAGTTGGTAGCGATTTTTAACGGAGTCGGTGGTGGAGCCGCGGCTTTGGTTTCCATCACGACGTTTATTGGCACGAACTCCAAAGAAGAAGCAACGTATCGAGTCCTCGAAGTCCTCGTGGGTGTCTTTATCGGAACAGTCTCGTTCTCGGGGTCTGCGATTGCCTTTATCAAGCTCCAAGAGTTGATTACCGGTCGACCAATCACGTATCCCGGCCAACAGATCGTCAATGCCTTGTTGGCAGTTGCCGCCATTGGTCTGATCATTGCGGTCTTAGTGACCGCATCGACGTCCTTGCTGTGGGTCTTGTTGATTGTCAGCTTCTTGATCGGTATCGGAGTTGTTCTGCCAATTGGTGGGGCCGACGTGCCAGTGTTGATCTCGTTGTTGAACTCACTCACGGGTCTGGCGGTTGCTGCCTCTGGGTTCACCTTGAACAACAACCTTTTGATTGTCGCCGGTACGCTCGTCGGGGCGTCTGGACTCTTGCTCACACAGATGATGTGTAAGTCAATTGGTCGAAGTTTGCCCAACATCCTCTTCTCTGCGTTTGGCTCGAACATCACTGCCACCGGAGGAGCCGATGGAGTGGAGGGCCGATCAGTTCGCACCGGTTCGACCGACGACATTGGCGTCTTGTTGGCCTATGCCCGAAAAGTCGCAATCATTCCTGGGTATGGCCTGGCTGTGGCCCAAGCCCAACACACCGTTCGAGAACTTGCCGACGAACTTGAAAGTCGAGGCGTAGAGGTCTTCTACGCCATTCACCCAGTGGCTGGTCGAATGCCAGGACACATGAACGTGTTGCTCGCCGAAGCCAACGTTCCTTACGATCAGCTCAAAGAGATGGACGATGCCAATCCCGAGATGGCCACCTGTGACGTCGCTCTCGTGGTTGGCGCCAATGACACCGTGAATCCTTCTGCCAAGACCTCACCGGGAAGCCCCATCTTTGGTATGCCCATTATCAATGCCGAAGACGCAGAACACGTGGTCTTCTTGAAGCGTTCGATGCGACCAGGCTTTGCTGGTGTGGACAACGAGCTGTTATTTAACGACAAGACCGTTCTGCTGTTCGGTGACGCGAAAGATACCCTCTCGAAACTGGTATCAGCCGTCAACGCGTCGTAAGCCTTGAGAAACGAAATCAATCAAAAAGAACAATGAGAAAAGGGAGGCCGTCATGGCATCAGGATCAGTTGAGTGTGAGTTAACAGCCAGTGCGGACGCCGCCTGGGACGCCGTTGGTGACTTTGCTGGCGTCGACAAAATCTTTCCTGACTTAGAGTCACTCGAAATTGAGGGTGATGATCGAATCCTCGGCATGTTCGGCATGAAGATTCGAGAGCGCTTGATTGAGCGAGATGACGCACAGCGCCGCCTTGTCTACTCAATCGTTGATGGGGTCCCTATCGACTCACACTCAGGAACAATCACCGTTGAGGCAGTAGGCGAGGGCTCCAAAGTGACCTGGGCCTACGAGGTCACCCCTGATGAGATGGCCGACATTCTTGGTGGTACCTATGGTGGCGCCCTGGAGCAGCTCAAAAAATATCTCGGCGAGGCCTAAGGCCGAGAATGATTCGGGGTGTTCAGCCCCTAACGTAGAGGGGTGACTTCCCCTCAAAGCCAGATGCCGTTCGATGGTGAAGAACTTCGCTATCACGCACGGACGCTTCCCGCCCCGACGAACAGAGAACTTGCCAAACGAGGCGCACAGGTCACGGCGGTGTTTGCCCGCCACTTTGCGCCAGTTCTCGCCAAACAAGTTCGTCACGCTCGAAACGGGCTCTTGCCTCCTGAAGTGTTAGCCAAACCCATGCGCCACGCCTTTGAAGGTGTCGGGGGAACGTTCATTAAGTTTGGGCAGATCTTGGCGTCGTCGCCCGGAATCTTCGGTGAAGAGGTCTCCGATGAGTTTCGCTCATGCCTCGACACTGGACCGAGCGTTCCCTTCGAAGAGATCCGCCGTCGAGTCGAGGAAGATCTGGGTCGCCCCCTCGAAGAGGTCTACGCCTCCTTTGAGAGAACACCAATTGGGCAAGCCTCGATCGCTGTTGTTCACCGAGCCACACTTCATGATGGTCGAGTCGTGGCGGTCAAGGTTCTTCGTCCCGGGATTGAGCATCTTGTTGCAACTGACCTCGACCTCATGGAACCGCTCTTTGGTCTCTTGGCTCGGCAAACCGGAGCGCAGATGGCGGGGGCGATCTTCCAGCAGCTCGATGGATTCCGACTCCAAATCGGCGAAGAGATGGATCTGCGTAATGAGGCGAGAGCATTGGCGCACTTTCGAGAACTCAACCAGCGACTTCATCTTGACTTAGTCGTCGTCCCTGAGCCGTATCCAGAGTTCTCTGGCCAAAATGTGTTGACCATGGACTTCCTCGACGGGGTCGCCGTCGACGACTTTGAAGTGTTGGCGGCGTCTGGAATCGACCCCGCTCCCTTAATCGATCAGCTCATCCGTGGGTTCTTCATCATGACCGTGAAATATCGAATTTTTCACGGTGACATCCACGCCGGCAACCTGCTCCTCCTTCGAGATGGCCGGATTGGTGTCATCGACTGGGGGATTGTTGGCCGATTAGATGAAGAGACGCACTGGTTTCTCTGTCGGATGCTCGCAGCTGTCCTCGGAGAGGAAGCCGCCTGGGACGACGTCACTGCTCACATCATCGCAACGTACGGACCTGCGATTGGCGAAGCGATGGGGATGGATGACAAACAGTTAACGGCGTTTTTCCGCTCGATGATCGAACCGGTACTTCTCAAACCATTTGGCGACGTGAGTTTCTCAGACATGATGAATGCCACGCAGGTGCAAGTGGCCGAAGCGCATGGGGTGGAGTTCAAGGACCACTCGCTTCGTTCCATGATCAAGCGGGTCCGTCTGCAGCGCCGGATCCACAAAATGGCGACTGACTCGGGAGGGATGATGAGTGATTTCGATCGTGGATATTTCCTCCTTGGCAAACAGCTCATGTATTTTGAGCGCTACGGCAAGCTCTTCTTGGCTGACGTCCCGATCCTCTCGGACCCTGCATTTATCGGCACACTCTTAGAAGAAGCGGGAGAGTTGACGCCACCAAAGCGCGCCGAGAAATAAGGTCACTGGCCCTCAGTCTCAGGTAAAAGGCGAGTGGTGGCGCATTAACTAGAATCTGTTCTAGTCTCGGCGTGCGCCAGAGAGGGCGCTCGAGAGAGAACCGGAGGAGAGACGTGGCAGAACCAACTGAGGTCTACACCAGCGCTCACGTTCTCGAATATCCCTACTCTCGCTCGGTCGGACCCGTCATCGGCGCCTTCCTCACTGGACTTCGTGAGGGAAAGATTGTCGGAATCCGAGGAGAAAACGGTCGAGTCATTGTTCCTCCAACCGAATATGACCCAGAGACCGGTGCCGAGACCTCAGGGTTCGTCGACGTAGGTCCCGGTGGCGTCATTGAAACATGGGCCTGGGTCGAGCACCCACGAGATGATGCGCCACGATCCACTCCGTTTGCCTGGGCCCTCGTTCGCTTGGACGGTGCAGACACTGCACTCCTTCATGTGGTGGACGCGGCCAGCAAAGACGAGGTGACAACGGGCGCTCGAGTGACTGCTCACTTCCTTGATGAGGGTGAACGTCAAGGACGCATCCAAGATCTCTGCTGTTTTCAACTTGAGGAGACCTCATGAGTGACGCACTTGAAATCCAAGAGCCGGTGACCATGCTGTCGACACCAATCCGCTTGAACTACGACTTCACCGCAGGAGTGGCACAGTCTCGAAGTCTTCGTGGGTACGCCGAAGGTCGTTTCGTCGGCCAGCGGTGCCCCGTCTGTAAGAAGGTCTACGTACCTTCTCGTGGATCGTGTCCGGTTGACGCGGTCCCCACAAAGGAAGAAGTGGTGCTTCCAAATACTGCAACGGTCACAACATTCTGTGTCGTCAACGTGCCCTTCGCTGGACAGTCCATTGAGATCCCTTACATCACCGCCTCCATTCTTTTGGATGGTGCGGACATCACCTTCATGGGGCTTATTCAAGGTATTCCTGCCGACGAAGTTCGGATGGGTCTTCGAGTCGAAGCGGTGTGGGTGCCGAAAGAAGAACTTGGACCCACCTTGGCATCGGTGAAGTACTTTCAGCCAACGGGTGAACCTGATCGTGAGATCTCAACCTTTCGAGAGCACTTATGAGCACCGCCCCACAGCCAAAACAAGGAACACGACCTGTTGCCATTGTGTCGTTTGCACAAGCGCCCACACAACGACGCATTGAACAGGCCAACGAAGTTGAACTCTTGATGCCAGTTATTGGTGAGGTCTATGCACAGGCCAATATGACCAAAGATGACGTCGACTTCGTCTGCTCTGGCTCGACGGACTATCTCATTGGTGGGCCGTTCAGCTTTGTCACGGCCCTCGATGCAGTAGGCGTTTGGCCGCCAAAACGAGAGAGTCACGTTGAGATGGATGCCGCCTGGGCACTCTATGAGTCATGGGTCCAGCTTCAAGAAGGTGACCTCGATGTTGCCTTGATCTATGGCTTCGGGAAATCATCGCTTGGGGACCTGCAAAGAATCTTGGCCTTACAACTTGACCCGTACACCATGGCGCCGCTCTGGCCCGATCAAGTCTCCTTGGCTGCGCTCCAAGCCCAAGCGATGATTGACAAAGGTCTTGCCACCGAAGAGGACTTTGCTGGTGTTGCTTCTCGCTCTCGCCGAGATGCAATGAACAACCCCAACGCCCAGGTCGCCAACGATCTCGACGTCGCAACACTCCTCAAAGAGGAGTACATCGCCTCACCGCTTCGACGACACTGCGTTCCACCTCTTTCTGATGGAGCGGCGGCGATGATTTTGGTGGCGGGAGATCGAGCCTTTGACGTGGTTGATCGACCTGCCTGGATTACAGGTATCGATCATCGAATTGAAGCCCACGCTTTTGGTGTGCGAGACCTCGCAACTTCTCCCTCAACCACCAAAGCCGCGCACATCGCTGGCGTGGGCGAGGGAGACGTCGACGTGGCCGAGATCCACGCTCCGTTTGCTCACCAAGAGATCCTCCTCGCTTCGGCGCTGGGCCTTTCTTCTACAACGGCACTGAACCCTTCTGGTGGACCGCTCGCTGCGAATCCCTTGATGGCGGGAGGGCTCATTCGCTTCGGAGAAGCTGCGAATCGGATCATGGATGGCACGGCGTCTCGAGCGGTTGCTCATGCGACGTCGGGGCCGATCCTTCAGCAAAACCTGGTAGCAGTTCTGGAGGCGGCATCATGAACCAACGTTGTGCAGTGATAGGTATCGGCCAGACTCATCACAAGGCCAAACGAGAAGACGTTTCGATTGCCGGGATGGTTCGAGAAGCAGCCAGGGCAGCGTTAGATGACGCCGGGATGGATTACGGCGATATCGACGCCGTGGTCATCGGAAAAGCACCTGACATGTTTGAAGGCATCATGATGCCTGAGCACTATTTGGCTGGGGCTCTCGGCGCGGTCGGCAAGCCCATGCTCCGAGTGCACACGGCGGGATCAGTTGGCGGCTCAACAGCGATCGTGGCGGCGCACTTAGTGGCGACGGGCATTCATAAACGAGTCCTGACTGTTGCCTTCGAGAAACAGTCAGATTCCGATGCGATGTGGGCGCTGTCCGTGCCACAACCGTTCGCCGCTCCACTCCTTGCTGGAGCGGGGGGCTATTTTGCTCCGATTATTCGCGCCTACATCAATCGATCAGGTGCTCCGAATGATGTTGGAATGAAGGTTGCCGTGAAGGACCGACTTCATGCGCTGAAAAATCCTTACGCCCACCTTCAGCTTCCAGATATTGATCTGAAGATGGTCGAAGAGTCGATCATGCTCTGGGATCCACTTCACTACTTGGAGTCATGTCCTTCGTCTGATGGTGCTGCGGCCATGGTGATTGCTGCTGAAGATGTTGCCACGGCACAAGAGAAGAGCACAGGGCGATCGGCAGCGTGGATTCACGGGATGGCGATGCGTTCGGAGCCAACCATGTTTGCGGGAAGAAACCAAATCAACCCCCAAGCTGGCCGAGACTGCGCCAAAGATGTCTTCGCCCAAGCGGGCGTGACGAATCCTCGGAAAGAACTGGACTGTGCCGAGGTCTACGTTCCATTCTCTTGGTATGAGCCAATGTGGCTAGAGAACTTGGGCTTCTGTGATGAAGGTGACGGATGGAAACTCACCGACTCTGGGGCCACTTCCCTCGATGGCGGTGATATCCCTTGGAACTGTTCAGGTGGAGTACTGTCTTCGAACCCCATTGGGGCCTCTGGCATGTTGCGATTCTTAGAAGCTGCCCTCCAAGTGCGAGGAATGGCGGGAGAGCATCAAGTTGCTGATGCGTCGAAAGCATTAGGCCACGCCTACGGGGGAGGAAGTCAATTCTTTGCCATGTGGGTTGTGGGATCTGATCGACCCGCCTAGGAGAAGGCAAGAAAGGGAATCCATTGATGGATTCCCTTCTTATGAGAGCGCACCGGTAGACTGAGCAAAGTCTGCGAACTACGTGTTCGCCAGCGTTAAGGAGGATCACATGAAGGTTGTTGTTGATTTTGAGGCATGTGCGAGCAATGCCGTGTGCATGGGCATCGCCCCTGAGGTCTTTGAAGTTCGAGATGACGGCTACCTCTACATCTTGAACGAGAACCCTGGCGAAGACTTGCGAGAGAAGATGCGCGAGTCCGTGAACGGCTGTCCAACAGGGGCGATTTCGATCGTCGAAGACTGATCGACCCCTTGGCCCCGCGCGTTCGGTTCGCTCCCTCCCCGACGGGGTATTTTCACGTCGGGAGTGCGAGGACTTCACTTTTCAATTGGCTCGTGGCTCGCCAAAGCGGCGGAACCATGGTGCTGCGGATTGAAGACACCGACTCTGAACGCGGACGACAAGAGTGGCTTGATGGCATTCTTTCGGCCATGGCGTGGCTGGGCCTTGATGCCGACGAGGGGCCATTTCGCCAAAGCGAAGCCGAACCTCGACATCGAGCCTTGGCCGACAAACTCTTTGAAGCGGGCTACCTCTATGCGTGTGAGTGCTCTCGAGAAGAGATTGATCTGCGAACGAAAGACAATCCAACGCCGGGCTACGACGGATTCTGTTCTGGTCGAAACGTCGAGCGAACATCAGAAACCGCACTTCGCTTTCGTGTTCCACGTGAGGGAGAAACGGTCGTCGACGACATCATCAGAGGACAAGTGGTCTTTCCCCATCATTCAATGGAGGATTTCGTAGCCGTCAAATCGAGTGGACAACCGCTTTTTGCGTTGGCCAATGCGATTGATGATCGAGATATGGCGATCACGCACGTGATCCGTGGCGAAGATCTTTTACCCACGACCCCAAAACAACTCTTGATGTGGGCAGCCCTTGACCACGTCGACGACCTTGTCCCACTTCCAGCATTTGCCCATTTGCCGATGTTGGTCAACGAACAGCGCAAGAAGTTGTCAAAGAGAAAAGACCCGGTCGCTGTCGAGTCCTATCGAGAGCAAGGGTATTTGCCTGAAGCCTTTGTGAACTATCTCGCCCTTCTTGGGTGGAGCCCCGACGGGGATCGAGAGATCGTTGATCGAAGCGAACTCATTGATGAGTTTCGACTCGACCAGGTCCACCACGCACCAGCATTCTTTGACGTCGCCAAGTTGACACACATGAATGGGGAATACATTCGAAGGCTCTCTGAGGAAGAATTTGTCCTTCAGGCGCAGCCCTGGGTGAACCCCTCGGCGGCGTCATGGACACCCGAAGGCTACGAAACGCCCTGGCCAACAGAACGCTTCAGCGACGTGGTGTTTGCTTCGATCGCACCGCTCATTCAAGAGAGAATCACAATGCTCAGCGAGATTCCTGCGATGGTTGACTTTCTCTTTCTCAAAGATGCCCCCATCGATGAGGCGGCATTTGAAAAGGCGGTGATCAAGGACGAAAAGGCTGTCCTTATTTTGACAAAGGCAAGAGAAGTCTTTGGAGCAACTCCATTTGAGACTGACGCCCTTCATGAGGCAACGGTTACTTTTGGAGACGAAATGGAGTTGAAGCTCCGAAAGACCCAAGCGCCGATTCGTGTTGCGGTGACAGGTCGATCAGTTGGACCACCGTTATTTGAATCACTGGTCTTGCTTGGCCGAGAAGAAGTGGACCGTCGGTTGGGAGCAGCCCTCGAGCGAGCTCAGAGGTAGTGACGCTTTTGCTCAGGTGGGTACTTCGAGTTTGTGTGGTGCTGGCCGCATCGATCGTCCTCTACGTCAGCGTCACGGCCGTGCAGGTTTGGTTGACAAGCCGTCAGACTTCCGAGAATCACGCAAACGCCATCGTGGTGTTTGGAACCGCAGAGTACAACGGAGTTCCTTCCGCTGACCTTGAGGCACGTCTCAACGAAACTCTCGCTCTCTATCAGTTGGGCCGAGCACCATTGATTGCAGTGACTGGTGGAAAACAGCCAGGCGACCTCTACTCTGAGGCAGGCGTCTCGGCGGCATATCTCCACATTCATGGAGTGCCACTTTCAAAGATTGTTGTGGGCGGAGGATCGGATACCTATCAAAACGTACAAAGCATCACGCCCGGCCTCCAGGATCGAGGAGTCAAAACAGTGCTGGTCGTGACGGATCCCTTCCATGAAGATCGAGCAATGGCGATCCTCACAACCTTTGGATTCTCGCCATCTCCGGATCCAACAACTTCTTCCCCTATCACCGGCTGGGCAACGGTGCCCTATTTTGCGAAAGAGACCATAGCCGTCTCAGCCGGGCGATTAGTGGGATACGGAAGACTCTCGAGCACCTCACACCCGTCGAATCCATGACTTCCTTGGCGTTCTCTGAGGTCGGGTAACATCAGGCGTCCACCTTCGGGGGTGGTGTAATCGGCAACACGACTGGTTCTGATCCAGTTATTGAGGGTTCGAGTCCTTCCCCCCGAGCTGAAATGGCCGTAAAAAGTTATTTCTTGGTCCCATCGTCTAGAGGCCTAGGACATCACCCTCTCAAGGTGGAGACACGGGTTCGAATCCCGTTGGGACTGCCAAACGGATCACATCGTCTGCGGACGAAGGAATCAGCCTTTCAAACCAAGGCTTTTCAGCGGTTCCAAGTGATACCCCATCGCTCAAGAGTCCTTCGGGGTTCAAACTGGATGCAAATGCTGGGCGGAGTTCTGGTTTCATGCGGTTCCAAGTACTCCGAACATCGCTAAACAAATTGCGACCGTGGTTCAGAACAACTTGGATTGGCTTGTCTTTTACATCATTTGATCCAGATTGGATCTCAAGAGTCTCAATTTGGTACTCCAGCCGAGATTTTTGAGATTGGAAGAACTCGGCATCGCAGTGGCCATCCAGAAATTGATCAGTCAAGACCTCAAGGCGCTTTGTTGCCTTAAGAAGGTTTTTGTTAGCTAATTCTCGAAGCTTGCTCTCCGAGGAGTTTCGATCTTTCCAAAGAGCGAGCATGGCTGCTTCAAAAAGATCCAGAATTGGCTCAGCGATCGAAATGGAATCCAAATAAACCTCGTACTGAGACTCCATCACCTCTTGCTTCACCTTGACAGCCTTACAGTCTGAGTTCCAGCACGTGTAGTAGGCGTAGTGCTTACTCCGACCTTTTGATCGGCTCGCAGTAAGGCTATAGCCACACCTAGAGCAGCGAATTGTTCCTCGAAGTGGAAAATCACTTGAGGCCGATTTTCTTGATTTTGCTTGACTGGGCCCTCGTGCCGAGTTCACGGCATTCCAAATTTCTTCTGAAACGATTGGCTCGAAGTCTCCGATCGCTTTTATATCCCCCCTTCCAGGCACAAACTATGCACTCCTTGATTAAGGATTTAAAGGCCCAAGTTGGCGCAATCGCTGACTTCTTGTTACAACCCTCTTCTATCTTTTCGAACTTAGCCCGATGCCGATCGGGCTGAAAAGGAGAACACTATGAGTGAGCTGACCATTTGGTTGGCGGGTAAGCCAATTACTGGCGTAAGAGACAAACTCCATCGATATTGCGGACTTGCATGGTCGGGGGGGCGGCCAGAAGCCTGGGCATTTCGCTTCTACGACCTCTGTCCAGATAGCGAGCCAAACCGATTATGGGCCACGAATCTTCTGGTCTGTTCAGTTCTGCATCCTTCAATCACAAGAGCCAACTTGAGGGCCTATGCAGAGAATATTGCGGAAATGGAGCGAGTACTCAACGAGGAGCTTCCTTTGAAAACAGATTTAGCCAACTGTGGAGGCTCTGAACTTGAAACACTCTTCAATCTTCTTGATCTCGCTGATGAAGGAATGGATTTAGAGCTCTTGACAAAGGTGCTGCACAAAAAGCGTCCTCGCCTCATCCCGCTCTACACAAAGCATTTGCACAGCCGATACGGAAATGTTGTCGCAACGAATGGTGAAGCTGCGTGGCCAGAGTTGGTTTTTGAATTTAAGAAAGACCTTGAGATGAAGCAGAACCGCCAGGCACTGCTGAAGATGCAAGAAGAGATCGCTGAAGATTTTTATGGCGATCCAATATCGGAGCTGCGAATCGCCGATATCGCATTATTCATGGAAACAAGGGAGACGTCACATTGTCCCGTGTAGTGAGAACGTTGAGAGGGTTTCGAACCCTCAAGAAGCAGAATCAGCAGCACTTCAACGTGCTGGCTGATCGCCAGTTTTCGCAGAGTTATGAATTCCTACTCGGCCCAGTTGGCTTTCGGGCAATGGATTGGAAGCACAATCCAAGGGAAAGAAAGACTGTCATCGACCAGATCTCGCTGTTTTGTCTTTCTTTTGCGTTGCTCTCACCTAAGGAACGTGCTTGGTATGGCTCAGATATTGCACGAAAAGTTTCAGAGATGGCATTGCTTGTCGCTTCGATGGGACCACAGATAAGCGACGATGATATTGAATCTTTTGTTGTCGGCACCCTCTTCGGCGAAATTGGATGGCATGGCATCTAATTAGGCACGGTTTTTTCCATGCTTCTCCTACTGGTGGTCAAATTCTAGATCTTGAACTAGCGCAAGATCAGTCTCATTGTTCTTCAAACCGAGTGCAACGTGATTCGCTAAATCTGATTTTTATTCGCTCTATGCGAACAGCGCATACTCAATGACAACGGGCTCGGTTCCATACTTCAAGGCTTCAATTTCCGCCCATTCACAATAGGAGACATATTCTTTCCCAGTGTTTAAGTACAAATTCTTTTTCAGCACAGGAGCATTTCCAATCTGAGACAAGCTTTGATGGACCCTCTTGTCAAGGATCAAAGGGCGAAGCGGCAGATCTTGCATGAAGTATCCCATGAAATAAAGAACTTTTGTGACGTACGATGTCCCAATACCTGGGAGGTGGTTACCCCCTGTAAGGAGCAAATCAAATGCTCCGCTTAAGTTGCCTGATCGAAAAGCAGAGTGGATAGCTTGCAGAGACGATTGAAGGTGAGCCTTGTTGTTGAAAAGATTGGCCACCTTGACGGGCACTCTGCCGTCTCCAGTACCAGCTCCCCAAATCATGGCTCCAAGAAATTGCTCGTCTAGGCCTTGGATTACTAAATCGTGGACAAAAGACCTGGGGATAAGTCCGTGCTTCTGGATTTGCGCATCTATTTGATCAAATAGCCCACCATTCGCATCAAAAGGAGCTAGCGAGGCATATTTACTCCACCAACCACGCTTCCATACGACAGGCTGGCTATTCAAAACCCAAGAGCTCTTAGTGCTCTTCGCCAACATTTGGTAATTCTGTTCAACTGAATTCATCCTGAACCTCTGAACCTTTCGATCAACTGGAAAAAAGGTGGGTATTCAAATTAAGCGTATATGAATCACTGGATTTTAATTTGAGTCAAGTTGAGCCATTGGGTGTCGAAAGGCCAGAAAATGACTTCCAGCTCAGGAGGATCGCAGCCCTCATTTTGGCTTCTAGATTGGCGTGAAATGGCTCTATTTTTCTCTCTACTGCGTTAAAAACACAGTCCTAGGCAAACCCACTACCCAAAAAATATAATTTCGCACTTTCAGTCAAAATGCGTATCTTGAAGAGTTCTTCTTGAAGGCATGAATCGCCTCAGTAGTGGAGGAACAAGGACCAGCTACTGCAAAGGACTGATTATGGACAGAGAATCTCAACAGGGTGAAACTGAGGATTTCAAAAACCACTGGATTCCGCATTTCCTGGAGCCAATCAATAGGCCAAGAGCAGTACTTGAACCTATGTACTTCTTTCTTGATGACCCTGAACGAAATTATTTTCTTAAGCGTCTCTGATGTGTCTAGAGAGTCGAACTTCTTCTGGTCTGTACTATAGAAATTTCTATCGTTATCTTCATGTCAGCGATACACATCTTGTTGACTTTGGAATTACACCGAGCCTAATTGCTTCAGGTCTTAAAAGCGTATTTTCTGATTATTCCTAATTAAGTCACTAACTGACCATCAGAGCATCTCTGTATTCATGGGATTCAGATATTGATTGGGAGTCTCCTCAAAGGTTTGTGAGGCTCAGAAATCTGAATTTTTGCCTAATGCGTGCAAGTGCCAACGAGATTCTCAAGGGCGTCAAACCAATTTTCAATATGGTTCCAAGTAAAATCGAATTGGTCTGCCAGTCATCGGAGCGAGTCGTTGAAAAATTGTATGAACTTACTGGGCCCCAAGGTGGATTTCATTGCTAATTTCCGCCTCTTAAGACTATTGAATAACGATCCAAAGTGTGGCTCCGTATTATATTTGGAACGTCAAAGGAAATTTTTATCAGTGATGTTGATGATTTGGTTCGGTAGAGAGACGTGATGGAAAGCCCATATTTTAACTTGTCTAAGAAAGTTAAGTTTAATCTTCGGCTGACTGTGATTTCTGTAATCTCCCTTGTCGTTCCTCTAACATTTTGCATAGCTTCCGATGCTGCCGCGCTTGTGCCCACCTGGGGTGATGCTTCACTCATTCCGGGAATAACGCAATTGAATGTCGGAAATTTTTCGAATATGAGTTTCCATTCAATTTCTTGCACATCTAGTGGAAGCTGCTCGGCGGGAGGTACCTACAAGGATGCCAATGGGGGGACCCAAGGATTTGTGGCGGATCAGGTCAATGGAGTCTGGACTAATGCAGAGGAGATACCTGGACTGGGTTCAATGCACGATGGAGCGGTGAGTGTGACTTCCGTTTCATGCGCTTCTCCAGGAAATTGCAGCGCTGGAGGATCTTACGAATTCCGCGGAAATGTTTATGGATATCTCGTGAATGAGGTATCAGGAACTTGGCAGACTGCCGAAACCGTAGGCATTGCTTCCTTAGGGCCAACAGTAATTGATGCGGTTTCATGTTCTTCAGATGGGAACTGCACTGCGGGAGGGAGTTACGTTGCCGGACTACTCCCATCTAATTTCATTATGGATGAGTCGAATGGGACTTGGGGTGTACCTGTAGAAGTTCCAAATTTATCAACACTTAATTTTGGCGCAGTTGGGAATTTGGTGCTCTCCTGCAGCACGGCCGGGAATTGCAGTGCAAGTTCGACGTACACCGATGGCTCGAATCATGTGCAAGGTTATGTTGCAAGTGAGAGAAGTGGAGTCTGGGGTGGTGCGCTAGAGATCCCTGGTCTCGGAGTGCTGAACAGTGGAAATGAGCTCGAGGTCGCATCTATTTCATGTGCTTCTCCAGGAAATTGCAGCGCAGGAGGGAATTATTATTCGAACCCCATAGAGTCACAAGCGTTTGTAGTTAATCAAGTAGATGGAACTTGGAACAGTGCAGAAATCGTACCTGGGTCTCAGCAACTTAATGCTGGCAATTCAGCTGTGCTTCTCACTCTTTCCTGCTCAACACCTGGGTACTGCAGCGCTGGCGGGGGTTACACGCTCGCTGACGGAATAACTTCTGAAGTCTTTGTCGTCGATGAAATTAATGGGACGTGGGGAAATGCTCAGGAGATACCAGGATCACAATCTTTGAATACAGCAGGTTATGCAGTCATAAACGCAATTTCGTGTAGCTCGCCGGGTAACTGCAGCGCTGGAGGGGACTACAACATTGGAAACCCAACAGAATCTTTCCTCGCCGATGAAGTGGATGGAGTGTGGGGGCATGCGATTCAAGTCCCCGGAAGTCTTGCATTGGGAGTTGGCAGTGGCGCAAATTCTCTGTCCTGTAGTCACGATAACTACTGCGCAGCTACTGGAAATATAGGAAACGGAACTGGAAACTATTTTCAGCCTTTTGTTGTCAGCAGATATGCAGCAGTCCCGGTCACTCCAATTTTTCCTGCAGTTCAAGAGGTGTCAACTGCAAAACTCGCCGCAACTGGGTCCAATCTCACCCTTCCACTCGGCCTGGCCACAGCGCTGCTCGGGCTTGGTTGCCTTGGTATTCTCGAAGCGCAGAGAAGGCGTCGAGGGGCCTAACTCCCTGTCCGTCTGGTGTCCGTGAGACGTCAAGAAACAACACAAAACGAAGAGAACTAATAACAACACTTTCCTAAGTCCCGTTTACGTTTCCCTAGGCAGGGGAGTCGTACTGGCGACCCTCTCAAGGTGGAGATACGGGTTCGAAACCCGTTGGGACTGCCAGTCATTCGCTAACCAAGGCCTGCGAGATCCTTGGCTGCCTGCTTGCTCCTCCGGAACACCTGAT
>Ga0209829_10001962_pt1 | contig 16086 bp, 14 predicted proteins | sample C_140205_EF_Meta_FD_187311 | JGI IMG/M metagenome (GOLD analysis project Ga0209829, IMG submission 187311) | Freshwater microbial communities from Lake Croche, Canada to study carbon cycling - C_140205_EF_MetaG (SPAdes) (version 2) | ecosystem: Environmental > Aquatic > Freshwater > Lake...
CCGACTTTCGGGACGGGCGCCGCGTCGAACGGCGAAGGGGCGAGATCCTGCAGCAGCGTATCCGTCGGCCCGATCAGGACGATCGCATCTCGAAACTGGTCGAAAAACTCTTTCCCTTCCCTCCGCTCCTCCGCGTCCTGAGAGTCCACTAGGTCGAACGCCAGAAATACGTCAGCCATGCTGAAGCGCGGATTAAGTTTCGGGTTTTCCCAGTGGGAAAACCAATTCGCCTCCAGCAGTTGGCCCTCGGCGAGCGGAATGGTCGACACCACCTCTCCGTTGGATCGCACCAATTCGATCTTCTCCGGCAAAATCCGCACTGCCGATTCATCGAGTCCCAGATACTCGAGCACTAACTGGAGCGATAGGTGATAGAACGTCTGGTCCGCCGCATGCACAAACATCGGCACCCAGCGCGGCACCGTGTCGCCGCTGTATTCCACGTCAACATCGATCAGACCGACCCGACCAATCGGCAGCGAACCCGGTCCAAGTATGAATCCGTTGTCCGGTCGCTCGGGCACGTCGTTTTTCGAGCGGTCCACTTTCCCTTTGCGCAGCAATGGAATCTCCCGGTTCGCGTCCCCCTCCCCCGTCACGGCCGTATCGCCGGCCGTATATTGTGCCGCGAGCACGACCCGTTTCGGGTGTTCGAGCATCACCTTCCGGAGCGCGCCGTTGCCGCTCCGCGCCTTGGCTTGATCGATCAGCTTTGATTTCTTCGAACTACTGATCTCCGAAAGCACAATATCGATGCCAACCACCCGAGCACCGCCGGCCTTGAACAGCGCGTTAAGCGTGTCCGCGAACAATATCCGATTCCACGGCTTCTCCCCCATCGCCTCGATCGCCCGCGTGTCGACGTCAAGGTAGATCAACTTCACGGGCGCTTCCAATTCGCCCCGATGTTTGAAGCGCAGGTCCAGCAGTCGATTTTCCAAAAACTGGAGTTTTCCGTCGTAACCGAGATAACACCACAACAGCGGAATCGGCAAAAGCAGGCACCAGCGGATCCACGACACCCCGGATTTCTTTTTTGACTGCGCCACGAGCAGGGACGTTAGGCCCCAAACCCTCGAACGGAAGTCAGAACTCCATCGTAGCCTCAACCCGCTGCAGCTGCATCCGCTTGGCCACACTCACCGGCGGTGGGCGCCCGCGCCATTTCAAGTCGTCAAAAAAATACCCGGACGCGATCAGCGTCCGGGTATTTTGCAAAAATGAATCAGCCCAAAATCATGGATTCGTGACCCTCGACGGAGGCGCCACAGGGAGCGGAGTGGGGTCTTTTGGTGCCGGCGTTGGCGTTGGCGTTGGCGTTGGCGTTGGCGTTGGCGTTGGCGTTGGCGTTGGCGTTGGCGTTGGCGTAGGCGTTGGCGTTTCCGTCGCTGGCGGCGTAACCGTCTTCGGCGCGACCACCGGCGCCGGCGTCGTGAAGACGACATTGGCGACGGCTTGCACCAATTGCGCGGCGACGGCCTGCACCTGCTGCACGTTGGTCACCGGAGCATTCGTAACGGGAGCGGCCGCTGCGGCTACCGAAACCGTTTGGCCGGTCGCCGTCGTCGCCGTGACTTGGTTGGTCGTGACGTTCACTTCGATATTTGAAATGACGACCTCCTTGTTATTTGTCACCGAAACCGGCGGCGCACTGACCGTGCCCGATGCCACCGTGAGTTGGACGTTACCTTCGACCGTGGTGAGCGTAAAATTGAACCGCCCCGGCGACAAGGGATCAGGCCGATAGACAATTCGGAAGGTGGTCCCACGGATACCGGCCGCACCGACTGGCGTTGATACGGTGAACTTCGACTCTACGCCGCCCACGATTTTACGTTTCTTCACGTTACCAATCAGTTCTCCCTTGGTGAGCCTGATACTCGTCGTCGACAAACTGGGTTCCTCCGTCGCCGCGTCCACTCGAAGATTTTCCGCAAAGGGATCCTGCGTATAAATCTCGATATTCAGTTCCGAGTCGTGGGTGAGATTAATGGATGCTCCGTTTGAAAACACCAACACGACGCTGGAAAGCCCTCCTCCGGTGCGAACGATGTATCCTTGGGTGATCGTTCCTTTCTCTGGATCCTCGTCGTAGTTCTTCAGGTCCCTCACATCCCCGGTGGCAATATTTTGGGCTTTGACGGTTCCCACCAACCTTTTCACTCGAATGGTGCCGGGCTGCTGGGTCCCCGCAGCAGCCAGCGCCGTCTCCTGCCCGAACATCGACGGGGCAAACAGCGCCAAGAGGGCGATGAACGACAGCCACGAGGTGAGCTTTGTTTGCATAGTGAGCGGGATTTCGACTCCTAGCGGGGCGCCGCCAAGTCTTGCCACAGAGCTTCGCTTTGGGCCGGCGAAGGGTCAAGGCGCAAGCTGGTCGCAATGGCGGCCTGCGCCAACGGAACGGTTACCGGATTCAGCGACAAGTGGTAGGCATAGTAAAACCACGTCGGCGCACTGACTGGCGCGAGCCGCAGCGCCTCCGAAAACGCGGGGCCCGCCTCGTTCCACCGGCCCTGCAGGTCGAGCGCAACGCCGAGGCGAACCCAATACTCGGGCACGACGCTCGCCTGGACCAGCGCGCGGCGCGCATCGGCCTCGGCCGAACGGCCCAAATCTTGGACGAGCGCGGGGCGACCGTGCCCGAGAATCGCAGCCGCATAGGCGCGATCTGCCCAAGCCTGCGCATTGGATGGAGCCAACGTGATCGCCCGGGACAGCGCGTCCCGGGCTACGGTGGCGACCGCTTGCCGTTGCGCCGGTGACACGGCGACAGCCGCTAAACCATCCAACTCCTGGCGAGTGTGCGCGCGGATCGCTTCAGCGTGATAGTGTGGAATCAGCCAAACCGCCCCACCACCCAGCACCAGCACGGCCGCGAGTGCGGCGCCAGACCGTGCGTAGCCGCCCCCGCTCCTCCGTTCTGTTTCCGGCCAAGCTCGACTGACCACCAAACCCGCGACAGTGGCCACAAGCATGGCGAGGGCCGGAATCTTCAGGTGAAAATCCACCACCAGATGAATCGCGAAGGCGAGCACACCCACCGCGAGTGCCGTCGTGAACGCGCGACTATCCGTCCAATCGCGCACCCCGGGCAGCAGCGCCCCCACCCCGATGTCCGGCAAACCCAAATTCTCCGGTGATTGCTTGCGCCGACACCGCCAGCAGACGAATCCGCCGGCACCGAAGAACAACCCGCAGCCCACCACACCGTAATCACTCAACGTATTCAAATAGTCGTTGTGGGCCCATTGCGGATCTTTTTGCTCATGCTCCGGTCGGTATTTTTCAAACCAGACGCCATAGGCACCTGCTCCGCCGCCCAAGAGCGGGGACTCGCGGAAGATCGCCCACGCCGCCCGCCACATCACCGGCCGACTCCGCTCGCCGCTGTCTCGCCAGAGAGTGTCGAGCCGCTCCCGCGCCTTCGGCACGAACGAATAAACCGGCACGACCGATCCGGCGACCACGGCCGAAATTACAGCGGAAACGGCCAGCCGTCGAAGCCAGCTACGCCGTGAACGCAACAGCGGCCAGGCGACGAACGCCAAGGCCAAGCTCAGCCACGCGCCCCGACTCAACGTCAGACCGAGCCCCAACAAGAGGAGCGCCGCGAGATAACCAAACGCCACTCGCGTCACTGCCCCCACCCCACGCAACCACAAAGGCAACAATGTCGCCGGCAGCACCAGCACCAACGCACCCGCAAAGCTATTGGGCACCGCGAACGAGCCACTCGAACGCGAAAGAAATTGTTCCCGCTGGATCGCTCCAAGCATGAGCCAATCCGGTCGGACGAACCGCTGGTAACACGCGAACCCGACTCCGACCAAGGCCAGCGCAAGCATGCTGCCGAAAAGAAACCGGCGCGGCGCCCGCGTCCTCACGTCGTTCACCACCACCCAAAAAATTGCGACCAGCTGCACCCAGCCCAGCCAGTCCTGCCAGCCGAGCCAGCGCACCGGCGTCACCCAAATCACGTTGGCCACCGCATAAACGAGAAACGGCACGAACAGCCAACCCGCCGGATGGAGCGGCTTCACCTCCAGCGAAAACGCCCGTCGGCCAAAATGGAGCGCGAGCAGGAGCGCGTTAAGCGCACTCGTGACCACCATCGTCTCGGCGCGATATCCGCCCAGACAGAGCGTCGTCCACCCTAGGTTTACCGCGAGCAGCCCAGCTTGGGTCCACTCCCAAACGGAGGCGCGCGGCTGCGATGGAGGAGGGACAAACATGGTGCGGTAAAGGGACGACGACCTTCCGTCGTGGTCCGACTATGCGACGAAGGTGCGCCGTGCTCCGAGAAAAAACGGCGCCACCCCTCGCGGGATGGCGCCGTAGCAGAAAAACGCTTCGCTCCTAATTTTACTCAGGAGGTCGGGACCGACTGGATCGTCTTGAGAATCCGACCGGCGACCAAGTAGGGGTCGGCGGCGGAGTTCGGACGACGGTCTTCGAGGTAACCCTTGTAGCCGCTGTTGACGAAGCTGTGCGGCACGCGCACGGAGGCACCGCGATCGGCGACACCGTAGCTGAACTTGTCGATCGACTGCGTCTCGTGGAGACCGGTGAGGCGGAGATGATTCTCTGGACCGTAAACCGCGATGTGCTCGTTGCAGTTCGCACTGAAGGCCGCCATGAGCTTCTCGAAGTAGGCCTTGCCGCCGACTTCGCGCATGAAGGTCGTCGAGAAATTCGCATGCATGCCAGAACCGTTCCAATCGAGCGGCTGATTGAAGGGAGCGAGGATCGGCTTGCAGCGCCATTCGATGTCGATGCCGTAGCTCTCGGCGAGGCGGGCGAGGATGTAGCGGGCGACCCACATCTGGTCGGCCGCGCTCTTGGAGCCCTTGCCGAAGATCTGGAATTCCCACTGACCCTTGGCGACCTCGGCATTGATGCCCTCGAGGTTAATGCCGGCATCGAGACAGATATCGATGTGCTTCTCGACGATCGCCCGGGCGACGCAGCCCACGTTCTTGTAACCGACGCCAGTGTAGTAAGGACCCTGGGGTGCCGGATAACCGTCTTTCGGGAAACCGAGCGGCGCGCCGTCCTTGTAGAAGAAGTATTCCTGTTCGAAGCCGAACCACGTGCCGGAATCATCCGGAATGGTGGCGCGGGAATTCGACGGGCTGGCCACGCCGGTGTGCTGGAAGCACTCGCACATGACGAGCACGCCATTCTTGCGCGTGGAGTCAGGAAACACGGCGACCGGCTTCAGCACGATATCCGAGCTTTTGCCTTCGGCCTGTTGCGTCGAACTGCCGTCAAAGCCCCACGCCGGCAACTCGGCGAGCGTTGGGAAGGAGGCGAAATCCTTGATTTGTGTTTTGCTGCGCAGATTGGCTAGCGGCGTGTAGCCATCGAGCCAGATGTATTCCAGTTTGTATTTGGCCATAAGAGGAGGTTTGGGACGGAATGACTGAGGTTTTGATTGAGGAACCGAGGCGTTTTCGACGCGGAAACGCGGCGAAAAGTCACCGATGAAATCAGCACCTTATATGCCAGAGGCAACCAGAAGTTTTATTCATGACATTTTTTTGCGGCATCCAAGAAATTCAACGTCCTCCCGGTTCTGCTGTAGGTCTCGCTTGCCAGCTCCGTCCACTCCTCGAACTCTCCCGCTCGCACCATGCAGGAAATGAAAGATACCCCGCGGGCCCTCGTGCGCATCGGCTATGACGGACGCGTCCACAAGACCTTCCGCGGGCATCAGGCGCAAGAACGCTTCAATCACGAGGTCCGGGTGTTACGTCATCTCGAAGAACGCGGCTGCACCTTCGTCCCCCGCCTCTTGGAGGTCGAGCCAGAGCAACTCAAAATCGTCACGACCCACTGTGGGAAACGCGTCGATCATCTGGACGTCACCCGCCAAAAAGAGATTTTTGCTGAACTTGAGCAATTCGGCGTGCGCCACGAAGACCGCGAACTGCGCAACATCACCTACCGCATTCCCGACGGCCGTTTCTGCGTGATCGACTTTGAGTTCGCCACTCTGCTCGAAGGCGGACCCGGCACCACGTCACTCAAGCCCACGGGTTGAACCCATGCCCCCCGCCCCACTCCCTCCTGCTGCCGCCCCACCGCCCGCCAGCCCGCCATCGGGCATCGTCCGTTGGTCCGGCCTCACGCACGTCGGCCGCGTGCGCAAGAACAACGAAGACACCTTTCTCGCCCTGAATTTCGACGGACACGAAGTTCGCTATCTCGGCAAGACCGGCGAAGCCTCCCTCGCCGGCGCCGACTTCGTCTTTGCCGTCAGCGACGGTATGGGAGGGGCGAAATCCGGCGAATTCGCCAGTCGCATCGCCATTGATCGCATCACCAAATTGCTTCCGCGCGGTTTTCGCCTTTCCGCCGCAGGACTCGCCAGCGGCTTCAGCGACATTCTTGCAGAACTGTTCTCCGCCATTCACGCCGACCTCATCCAATTCGGACGCTCTTACGAAGAATGTGCGGGCATGGGCGCCACGCTCAGCCTCGGTTGGTTCACGCCCGAATGGATGTATTTTGCCCATATCGGCGACAGTCGCATTTACTTTCTCCCACACGAGGGCGGTCTCCGCCAAGTAACGCATGACCACACCTACGTCGGCTGGCTGCGCCGCAAAGGCGAGATGAATGAACGCCAGGCGCGCGAACACCCGGGTCGCAATTCGCTGAACCAAGTCCTCGGCGCTGGCCACCAATTCGTCGAGGCGCAAGTCGGCGCCGTAGGTCATCGCCCCGGCGATCGATTTCTCATCTGTTCCGACGGCCTGACCGACGGACTCTGGGATCGCCAACTAGAAGAACTCGTTCGTCATCCTCCCGCCAATCGCGCAGCGGAGACGCCGGCACAATGTTTAGTCGCTGAATCCGTCCAAGCCTCTGGCCGCGATAATACCACGGCGTTGGTCATTGAGTTTCACGAGTCTCCGCATTCGTTACGGCCGGCTCCCGTCACATCACCCCCCGGAAAAACATGAGCACGCAAATTCTCGTCTTCGTCTACGGCACTCTGAAACGCGGCTGCGCCAACCATCACTTCCTCACCGATCAGAAATTTATCGGTGAGGCGCGCACCGTTCCCGGGTTTCGGCTCTATGCACTCGAAGGATTCCCCGGTATGGTCGCCCAGCCGGATGATCGCGAGGGCGTCACTGGTGAGGTCTGGTCAGTCGATGCCGATGCACTCGTGCGCCTCGATGGCCTCGAAGGCCTCGCCGAGGGGATGTATCGCCGTGAACCCGTCCGGCTTCTCGCCCCGTTCGATGATCGGAGCGTCCAAGGCTACCTCTACGCCCGCAGCATCGCCCAACGTCGCGATCTTGGCTCCACTTGGCGCGAGTAATGCCCCCACTATCCGGCCGCTGTTTTCAGCGCCTTTTTCGGAATCCGTCGCACCGTCGTAAATTTCGCCCGGAATAGGTCGTCGAGCGTTTCGCGCACGTCCGGAGAAAGTCGCTTCATGAGGTCGGCCAGCGGCGGCAAGGCCTTGGGCTCCGCCTCCCTTTCGTCGGCTGCATCGTCGGTGAGCACCGCCGCCACCACGGGCTCGCCCCTCTGCCGGGCCTCCGCGATAAAGGCCGCCTCCGCGTTTTCATCCGGCCAGACATTCGCGCCGTTTTCCACCGCGGCGGGTTTCGTTGTGGCCACCGCCTCCGCCGCGTCTTCGGCCTGAGCGTTCGTTTTTTCCGCAGAATCCACCTGCACCGTCAAAACCCGCCCGTGCCCTTCGGCCAACAACGCCGCGCTCAAACGCGTCTCCAACCGATCAATCAGCCCTTTTTTTTTTCGCCGTCGTCCGCTCCGGCCACCGCCGGAGCCGCCGGTGATTCATCGGCGAGCGCCGCCAGTTCTTTGATGAGGCTGTCAATCGCGCGCGAGCGGCTCGCCTCGACGGCCTTGAGCAACGTGACCTCGAAATTGATTTTCTCGGCGAGCCCGAGCTTCACGCTGCCTTCGCCTTCCCGCAGTCCATCGAGCATGCGCGTGATCTGCTCGGTCGTCATGGCGACGCCGCCAAGCGCATCACTTCGTCCACCCTTGGCAATCGAGTCGAGCAACGCCATCCGCACGAGCGCCTGCAAATCCACCAACAGCCGCACCAGATCTCGGCCCGCCGAATCGCAATCATCCACGATGCCCACCAGTTTTTGATGATCGCCGGCCGCCAGCGCCGCCGCCAGCGCGGCGATCTTCTCGGCCGACACGAGACCATAAACATCAAGGACGTCCGGTTCGGAAATCTCTGCGCCGCAGAACGAGATCATCTGGTCAAAAATCGACTGCGCGTCGCGCATGCCGCCATCCGCCATGCGGGCGATACACGCGAGCGCGGCGTCCGTCACTTTGATTTTCTCATCCATCGCAATTTTCTTCAGCCGCTCGATGATGAGCTCGCTGGGGATCGGCTTCAGGTCGAAACGTTGGCAACGCGAAATAATCGTCGGTAACACCTTCTGCGGATCGGTCGTCGCAAAGACAAACTTCACATGCGCCGGCGGCTCCTCGAGCGTCTTGAGCAACGCGTTAAAGGCCTGCGCCGAGAGCATGTGCACCTCGTCAATGATGTAGATTTTAAATTTCCCCTGCGCCGGTGCGTAACGGACCGTATCGCGCAGGTCGCGCACCTGATCGACGCCGTTATTGGACGCACCATCGATCTCGACCACGTCCAGATGCGAACCGTCGGCGATGGCAACACACGCGGGGTCGTTTACGTCAAAGTCCGCCTTGGGCCCACCCGTGCAATTTAGCGCCTTGGCAAAAATACGCGCCGTCGAGGTCTTGCCCGTGCCACGCGGCCCGACAAACAGATACGCATGGGCGATGCGCCCGCGGGTGATCGCGTTGGTCAGTGTGCGCACCACATGGTCCTGCCCGACGACGTCGGCGAAGGTCTGCGGACGCCACTTGCGGGCGATGACTTGGTAGGTGGAGGACAAGCGAGACTGAAAGGTGAAAGGCGAAAGGCGCCCGACGCCAAGCGCGAACTCCGATTTGCGGCGGACTTTCCCACCGCGTTGGCTTCGCGGACCAATTCCGTCGAACTAAAAAAGGTGGCCAGGCACTCCACGGCACTGAGAGAACGTCGTTACCGTTGCTACCTTCCGGTCCTGGCGGAGTTCACGCGCCTGCTCATGCATGGCACCTGGCCGCCGCGAACCATGCGAGGCGTCGTGCCGTGCGCAACACCTAATTCAGTTACTCTCTTCGGCTGTCTTACCCCCGGTCCCCTTGGGTTTGCCTCCGTCTTTTGCCCCGGGTTTTTGCCCCGGCTTGTTCCGCAATTTTTCTACCTGCAGGCGAGCCGCCTCCTGCTGCTGCCGCTCACGTTGCTCAATGATCTGGCGCTGCTTTTCCGCCATCGCCTCGATCTGCACCCGCTGTTTGGCCGAAAGCTCTTTCGCGAGGTCTTCCTGCAAACGCTGAAAAATGATGCCCGTTTCGCGAAGATTGGCCTGCTGTTGCCGCCGCAGGTCGTCAGTCGCACGAACAATCAGCGGATGAACCCGCTCCTTTTGGTCGGCCGTCAGATCGAGCCGATCAACATAGCGGCGCATGAGCTGGGGCGCTTGCACCGCCACCCCCGCTGGGAGTTGGACCTGAGCGACCGCCTTACCCTTGCGCAGCGCAGTCGACTCCACCGCTGGAGTCACCGCCGGATGGATCGAGCTCGTTGCTGTCGGCTGCACCGGGGAGGCGGGCAACGCTACCCGAGCCGAGGCCACCGTTGGCGCTACCGGTGATTGGAAATTCGGCTCCGCCAACCGCAGCGCAGTGAGTCCGCCAAAGACTCCACCGGCGACAAATACGCCGACAAACGCTCCAATGACTTTCCAGGGTTTTTCCATCCTGTTCAGGTGTCCAACAGCACGGCGACGGGATCGTCCTGGTTTAGTTCTTCTTCGGCTGAAAACGGCGCCGTAGTCAGCACCGAGTAGTTCACCGCGACACTTAGCAACGCCAGCCCGCACGCCGTTCCGAGGGCGCGGAATGCAAATCGTTCCAGCAACGAGACCACCTGCTGCTCCTGCGCCATTGCCCGCGCGGCGAGCCGGGTCGCAAATCCAAAGGGCGCGGCCACCACGCGGTCGTCGGAAACTTGGCGGGCCGCGTGAGTCAGGCGACTCCACGGGTGGTTGGGTTGATGGGCATTCATTTGCGTTCCGTTCGTTGTAGTTCTTGAAAAAGTTTTTGCAGTTTTCGCCGCGCCCGGAAAGCCCGGACTTTGATCAACGACGGGTTCCACCCGGTGATCGCACTGATCTCGGCGATCGTCTTCTGCTCCAGATCGAGCATCCGAATCACCAGTTGGTCGTCAGGTTTGAGTTGGTCAAAAAGTTTGTGCACCAATTCGTGCGCCGCCATCGCGTCATTGGCGGGCACATCGTTTTCATTCGTGAGTACGTTGTCGAGCACCTCGGCCTCCGTCTCGGACAAATCAGCCCAGCGAAACTCCGGCCGCCGTTTCTGCGCCCGGAGGTGATCGATACAGGTCGTCACCGCAATGCGGGACACCCAGTGGGAAAACGGCACCGCGCCCTGATATTGTGCGAGTCGGGTGAACATTTTCAGAAAAATTTCTTGGGACAAATCCTCTTCGGCTACGCGCCGGGGCAGATGCGAACGGACGATCCGAATGACGAGCGGGTAAAGGTGGTCGACCAGTTCGCGCGCAGCCGTCTGATCCCGCTGGCGCACTCGGTCGAGGCAACCAACCAGGTCAAACGGCGGATCGTCGTCAGGCATCGTCGGATGGAGTCAAGCTCAGGCACAGCAGGCAAGACGCGCGTTGCACTTTCCGGTTACAGGAAGCCGACGACGAGTTCTCCTCTGGAAAACACCCGCACGCGCCTCCGCGCCGAGTCGGCGATCCGCCAGAGCCGTCCCTTGACTTTTGTTTTTCCGCGCCGATACCTACGCTAAGAAATGCGAGCTTCGCTTCAGGCCCTTCGACTTACCAACGCGCACGACCTCTAAGAGGAGGCCGCCGAGCGGCTGGTCGTGCGTAAGTCCGAAGTTTTCTGCCGTCGCCCACCGCGACGTGACTAGTGTTAGGCTGGTTTATTCCCGCCCTCCGCGCTCAACTCCCTTTTAAAAATTCCGTTCCATGCAATCCGCTCCCGTCAGCAAATATCGCTCCTTCCCTCCGGTCGCTTTGCCCAACCGCCAGTGGCCCAACCGCACCCTCGATCGCGCCCCCCTCTGGTGCAGCGTCGACCTCCGCGACGGCAATCAAGCCCTGGCCCAACCCATGAGCGTCGAGGAGAAGCTCGAGTATTTCGAGCTGCTCGTAAAAATCGGCTTCAAGGAAATCGAAGTTGGCTTCCCCTCCGCCTCGCAGATCGAATTCGATTTCTGCCGCCGCCTCATCGAGGAGAACCGCATCCCGGCCGACGTCTCCATCCAGGTCCTCTGCCAATGCCGCGAGGAACTCATCGCGCGCAGCATCGAAGCGCTCCGCGGCGCCAAACGCGCCATCTTTCATCTCTACAACTCCACGTCGCCGAAACAGCGCGAATACGTCTTCCACGCCTCCCGCGCCGACATCGTGGGGATCGCCGTGCAGGGCACGCAATGGGTGAAGCACTACTCCGCTCCGCTCATCGCCGCCGGCACGCAGATGCGGTTTGAATACTCACCCGAGAGTTTCACCAGCACCGAACTCGATTTCGCCTTGGAGATTTGCGAAGCCGTCACCGACGTGTGGCAGCCTACCGCCGAGAACAAAATCATTCTCAACCTCCCCGCGACCGTCGAATACGCCACACCCAATGTCCACGCCGATCAGATCGAGTGGATGTGCACCCACCTCACCCGCCGCGCCCTCACCCTCGTTTCCCTGCACACGCACAACGACCGCGGCACCGGCATCGCCGCCACCGAACTCGCCTTGCTCGCCGGCGCCGACCGCGTCGAGGGCACGCTCTTCGGCAACGGCGAACGCACCGGCAATCTCGACATCGTGACGGTCGCCTTGAATCTCTACACGCACGGCATTCACCCGGGCCTCGACTTCTCCGACATCAACCACATCCGCGATGTTTACGAGCGTTGCACCCGCCTCGAGGTGCCGCCGCGCCAGCCCTACGCGGGCGAGTTGGTGTTCACCGCTTTCAGTGGTTCGCACCAAGACGCCATCAAGAAATCTTGGGCCCTCCAGCAGCCCGGCGCACCGTGGGACGTCATCTACATTCCGATCGATCCCGCCGATCTCGGGCGCAGCTACAAGGCCATCATCCGCATCAACAGCCAATCGGGCAAAGGCGGCGTCGCCTACGTCCTCGAGGATTCATTCGGCTACTCCCTCCCCAAGCTCATGCACAAGGAGATCGGCAAAATCATCAACGACTACGCCGACACGAAGGGCACCGAGCTCACGCCACAGGAAATCCACGACGTGTTTCACCGCGAATATCTCGCGCGCACCGCGCCCGTCACGCTGCAACACTTCAAGACCACCGAGCGCGACAGCATCGTCACGTGCGAAGCCGAAATCGGCATCGACAAAAAACTCCATACGCTCACCGCCACAGGCAATGGCCCGATCGACGCCTTTGTGCGCGCGTTAGGCGCCACCAACCTGCCGAAATTCGAAGTCCTCTCCTACTCCGAACACTCCCTCGGCAAAGGCGCCGAAGCGCGCGCCGTGAGCTACATCCAGATCAAGACCGACCGCAGCCACACGCTCTACGGCGCCGGCATCGACACCAACATCGAGCTCGCATCCATCAAGGCCATCGTCAGCGCGCTCAACCGCACGCTCGTCAGGAAATAAACGCCCGCCTTCGCCCCGTCGGTCGCTCCGCCTATTCGCGCGGGGCGGCCGGCGCCGCCTGCATCGCCCGGAGGACGCGCAGGTTTTCCCGCGCGTTGACGTAGTCCGGCTTGATCCGCAACGCCGCCTCGAACGCGCCCCCCGCCTCTTCCGCGCGCCCGAGTTTCGCCAGCACGATCCCGAGCGAATTGTGCGCTTCCGCGTAGTCAGGCTTTTGCCGCAACGCCTCCGCCAACACGTCGCGCGCCTCCGCGAGGCGCCCCGCGTTGAGCAGCGCCACACCCAGATTATTGCGCACTTCGAGGTAGCTCGGCCTCAGCCGTAACGCCGCCTCATAGTGCCCCACCGCTTCGGCCAACTTCCCCTGCTCCGCCAACGCGAGCCCCAGGTTGCCGTGCGCCTCCGCGAACTCCGGCTTCAACCGCAACGCAGCCTCGCCGTGTTCCACCGCTTCCGCCCACCGACCGACCTGCCGCAGCGCGTCCGCCAAGTTGCAATGAATCTCCGCCGAAGACGTTTTCCGCCGGAGCGCCTCTTGAAATTGCTCCACCGCTTCGGGCAATCGGCCCGCCTTAAGCAGAGCGTTCGCGAGACTATTGCGCGCCTCCGCGTAATCGGGGTCGAGCGCCACCGCCCGTTGCCCGGCGGCAATGGCCTCGGCCGAGCGACCCGCCGCTGCCAGTGCGTTTGCCAAATTATTGAAGAGCTTCGGCTCGGTCGGATTGAGCTGAATCGCGAGCGACACCTGCTCGATCCCCTCCGCCAGCCGCTGTTGTTCGAACAGCGCCAACGCGAGCGCACTCCGCGCCCGCCAATTATCCGGCCGCGCCGCAATCGTCGCCCGCCAGATGGTTTCCTTCGACCGATAGTCCGCATTGCGTCGCTCGGTCATCCAGCCAAAACCCGCCGCCACGACCAACGCACCCACCAGTCCGCCCCGCCCCGCCCAGCGATACGCCAACGTCACCGCCAAAACCACGACGCCCGCGAGCGGCAAATACATCCGATGCTCCGCGATGGGCTGAATCGCCACCGGCACTACGCTCGAGGTCGGCGCCAAAATCACCAGCACCCACGCCCCCGCGAAACCCAACACCGGCCTGCGCCACAACCCGACCACCGTCGCCCCCACCACCGCGACCACGACGAGCGCACTGGCCCACCACACCCCGCCTCCGCGTGCCGGCGTGAGCCCGTAGTCGAGCACCAGCGGGTGCGGCCAGACACTCAACTTTAGGTAGAGCGCCACCGCTTCCCATTCCGTCGCAACGTAGTCGAGCCAACCGACTTTTTCCCCGAAGCCGACGCCCCGCCGGCTCAGCTCGGACGTCGCCATCAAAACCGCCAACAGCACCCAACCGCTCGCCAAACCCAAATAAACACTGCGCCGCTGCCGCCACGCCGCTCGCACCGAACCGCTCAAGAAAATCGCATCATACAACAACGCCACGACCGGCGCCGTCGCGACGATTTCCTTGGTCAATACGCCCGCGAAAAAAGCCCCGACCGCCCCCCAACGCCACCGGCGCTCACCGGATTCCTCGGCCGCGCGCACGCATCCATAGAGCGTAAGCAAATAGAAAAACCCCGCCAACGCCTCGGCCCGTTGCGAAAGATAGGTGACCGACTCCGTCTGCAGCGGATGCAGCACCCACAGCAGCGCCGCTGCGCCGCCCAAGTCCGTCGCCGCCGCCCCAAATCGCCCGCTCATCACCGGCCGCCGCAGCGTCCGCCGCACCAAACCAAACAGCACCCACCCGGCCGCGACATGAATCGCCCAATTCACCGCGTGGTATCCCCAGACGCCGAGCCCCCCGGCCGCATAATTCACGGCAAACGAAAAATTCAGCAACGGCCGCCCGCCCGTGCCCGCCTCGACCGGTGGCCAGAGCACGCGCCCCAACGGCCAGAGCGCCCGAATCGATTCGTTCTGCGTGATCGACAGCGTGTCGTCGAAAAACAACGGCACCGCGAAACTATTGTGGTAGGCCGCCACCGCCGCCACCGCGATGCCCCCCGCCCACGCGAGCGGCCGCCAGCCACTCTCAAGGGCAAGAATCGGCGCATGTGCTGCGGGAAATTTCGACATGAAGGGTTCGCGACGTTCACGGCGACTTCCCGCGGAGCCAAGAGCTTTTGATTTGTCGCCTTCACCGCCGCCCGTTCTCCTCCGCCATTATGCGCCTGCGCCTACCCCTGCTTGCCTGCGTCGCCCTCGCGTTTGCTTTTGACCTGCGCCTGTCTGCCGCCGACTCCCCTGCCGCGACCCGCGCGGCTTTCCTCACACTTATCGACCGCCCGCGCGTGCCGCTCGCCCCGGAGGTTCAGCCCGCTACCGAAAAAGACGGCCTCGTCCACCTCGCATTCTCGTTCGCCACCGAATCCGGCCAACGCGTCCCCGCCATTCTCGTCAAACCCACCCCGTCTTCCCCGTCTCCCCAGTCTTCCACGTCTTCACCGTCTTCCTCCTCTTCCCCGTCTTCCGCCCCCGTCCGTCGCCCCGTCATCATTGTGCTCCACGGCACCGGTGGCAACAAAGAGGCCGAGCGCGCCCTGCTCGTCGACTACGCCCGCGCCGGCTTCATCGGCGTCGCGATCGACGGCCGCTACCACGGTGAGCGCGCCAAAGGCGGCAAGACCGCCAAAGCCACCGAATACGTCGCCGCGATTCTCCAAACCTTTCGCACCGGCCAGGAGCATCCGTTCTTTTTCGATACCGCCTGGGATGTCATGCGCCTGATCGACTACCTCGAAACGCGCGACGACGTCGACCCGCGCCGCATCGGTGCCATCGGCTTTTCCAAGGGTGGTATCGAGCTCTACCTCGCCGCCGCCGCCGATCCCCGCATCGCCGTCGCTGTGCCGTGCATCGGCGTCCAAAGTTTCCGTTGGGCCACCGACCACGACTCGTGGCAATCCCGCATCGGCACCGTGCAAACCGCGTTCAACGCCGCCGCCCAAGACTCCGGCGTCGCGCAGCCCGGCGCCGACTTCGTCCGCACCTTCTATGCCCGCGTCGCCCCCGGCATCGACGGCGCGTTCGACGGCCCCGCGATGCTCCCGCTCATCGCGCCGCGTCCGTTGCTCGCGATTAACGGCGAGATCGACGCCCGCACACCCATGCCCGGCTTACAACTCTGCGCCGATGCCGCCCGCGCCGCCTATCACACCGCCGGCGCCGACGATAAATTCGTGCTCCGCGTCCAACCCAACACCGGCCACAAAGTGAACCCCGACTCCATGGTCGCCGCCCGTGAGTGGTTCGTGCGTTGGTTGCAGCCGTGAAGTGCGGCCGCGTCTTCCCGTTGCGCACGTCG
>Ga0209829_10001963_pt1 | contig 16070 bp, 11 predicted proteins | sample C_140205_EF_Meta_FD_187311 | JGI IMG/M metagenome (GOLD analysis project Ga0209829, IMG submission 187311) | Freshwater microbial communities from Lake Croche, Canada to study carbon cycling - C_140205_EF_MetaG (SPAdes) (version 2) | ecosystem: Environmental > Aquatic > Freshwater > Lake...
CGGAAATTTTACGCCCTCGACCTCAAAACCGGCGAAAAAATCTGGTCCATCGACGGCAACGACAAATTTTCCTCCGCACCCATCGTCGTCCCCTGCCCGGACGGCAGCGCCCAATGGATTCTTGTCAACGGCTATGACGGCATCAGCCGCTGCCTCCTGGCTTCCGATGGATCGGCGGTCTGGACCTACAATACCGGTGACTACATCAACGGCACTCCCGCCGTCATCGATGGCCGCCTCGTCGCCTTTGGCGGCTGCGACAAGGTCATCCACATCCTCAACCTCGCCGACGGCAAACTCGTCAACGAAGTTGTCACCGATTCCCAAATCACCAACTCGGTCGCCACCTCCGGCAAAACCATCTACTGCGGAAACTACGCCAACCAGTTGGTCGCCACCGAGGCTGAGGCTGAGGCCCTCACCTGGATCTACGAAGCGGGCGATTTCCCGCTTTTTTCCGCTCCCGCCGTCGATGAGAAAAACGTTTACATCGGTTCACGTGACAAATCGCTCCATGCCGTCACCCGCGCCACCGGCAAACGCGCTTGGACCTTTCGCACAGGTGGTCGGGTCGAGAGTTCCCCGATCGCGTTTGACGACGCCATCGTCTTCGGTTCCAGCGACGGCCGCCTATACGCCGCCAGTCCTGCCGACGGCTCCGAGCTCTGGCGTCTCGATTTAGGAGAAGATCTCGCTGCTCCGCCCGTATATGCCCAAGGCCGTATCATCATCGCCGGTGGCCGCGGCACTCTTTTTGTCTTATCCGCAGGGAAACCTGCCCATGATCCCTGAATCCGACACACCATGCCCGACACCACCACACCACCTGAAAAACACGGCACTCGCGCGGGCAATTACTTCATCTCGAATTATCCGCCGTTCTCCTTCTGGTCCGAGGACCAAGCCGCCGCAGTCGAAGACGCATACTCCACCCCACACGTAGGCGAACCACCCGCGCTCGGCCTTTATCACCACATCCCTTTCTGTCGCAAGCGCTGCCACTTCTGCTACTTCCGCGTCTACACCGACAAGAACGCCGACCAGATCAAGCACTACCTCGATTGCACCATCCGAGAGCTTGAAATGATGGCCCGCAAGCCACTCATCGCAGGTCGAAAACCCCACTTCATCTACTTCGGCGGCGGCACCCCTTCCTATCTCTCCTCCGCCCAACTCGTCGACCTGACGGACCGAATGAAGGCCCTCCTCCCCTGGGATGCCGCTGAGGAGGTCGCCTTCGAATGCGAACCCGGCACCCTCAACCCGGGAAAACTCACCGCCATCAAGGACATCGGCGTCACCCGCTTGTCCCTCGGTATCGAGAATTTCGACGACCACATCCTCGAAATCAACGGCCGTGCCCATCGCACCAAGGAGGTTTACCGCGCTTACGAGCGCGCCCGCGCCGAAAACTTCGACCAGATCAACATCGATCTCATCGCCGGCATGCTCGAGGAAACCGAGGAGAACTGGCAGATCAACATTGCGAAAACCCTCGAACTCGCCCCCGACAGCGTCACCATCTATCAGATGGAGGTTCCCTACAACACAGGGATCTATAAGGACATGAAGGCCAGCGGCAGCCTCGTCGCCCCGATCGCCGATTGGGAAACCAAACGCCGCTGGGTCAAGGAAGCCTTCGCCGAACTCGAAGCGAATGGCTACACCATTAGTTCCGGATACACCGCCGTCAAAAATCCCCAACGCACCAAATTCATTTACCGTGACTCGCTCTGGGGCGGTGCGGATCTGTTAGGGCTTGGCGTGGCCTCCTTTTCCCATGCGAAAGGCGTCCACTATCAAAACCTGACGGAGATCGATGACTATGACGCCGCTATTTCCGCAGGTCGCATGCCGATCAAGCGCGCCCTCAAGACCACCGAAGAGGAACGGATGATTCGCGAGTTCATCCTTCAAATGAAATTAGGCCGCGTGAAATCCGACTACTTTCGCGAAAAGTTCGGCCTCGACATCCTCGAACGCTTCGCCGCCCCACTCGCCCAGATCCAATCCGAAGGCCTCCTCACCATCGACGACGCCACCGTCCTGCTCACCCGCGACGGACTGCTCTGCGTCGACAACCTCCTCCACGACTTCTTCCTCCCCCACCACCATACCGACAAGATCGTTTGACCTGTGGCCGGTGAGCCTCGCCCCAAGTCTTATCCATATCCTCACGGCGCCATGGAATCAAACCTCCCCACCCTCCCCGCCGAGCTCTCACCCCTCATGGAAACTTCACTCCTTGGCGCGGTGCCGCTCGTTTGGGTTCCCGCCTTGGAGGTTCCCCAGCCCTACCAGCAACTTCTCGTTCACGACCATGACATGACCTCCGAGCTCGCCTCCTTCTACGACGAGTCGATCACCCTCACTGTCCTGCAAGCTAAGCATACCGGAAACGACTACCTCCGCGAAGTTGTCCTCCACACCTCCGCAACCCGCACTCCCGTCGAATACGGCCTGATCAAAATCAACCTCGATTCATTCCCCGTCGAGCTCCGCCCGCGCATCCTCGCAGGCGAAACTCCCCTCGGCGCCATACTTAACGCCTCCGGACTCTCCTACCGCAGCGAGCCCCAGGGCTTCTTCACGATTCCCGCCGCGAGGCTGGAAACCATCTTCCCTCAATCCGCCACTGGAAAAATCCTATATGGACGCTACAATCACCTGATTTGTGGCGAATTCACGATCCTCGCCAGAATCCTCGAAATCCTCCCGACGTCCCAACTACTTGATCTTCCACTGATCACTTCCCACCCGATCCCATGTCCGACTACGACGCAATCATCATCGGCGGCGGCCCCGCCGGCACCACCACCGCCACATTGCTAGCGGAAAAAGGCCACCGCGTCCTCCTCGTCGAGAAGACCACCTTCCCCCGATACCACGTTGGCGAATCCCTCATGCCCTTCTGCTGGTTCACCCTCGACCGCCTTGGCGTCATCGACCGAATGAACGAGATCGGCTTCACCCGCAAACACAGCGTCCAGTTCGCCACCACCGACGGTAAAATCTCGGCACCCTTCTACTTCTTCCAGCACTTCGACCACCCCGCCGCCACTACCTGGCAAGTCGAGCGTCAGGACTTCGACCTCATGCTCCTCGACAACGCCCGCTCGAAAGGCGTTGAAGTCCGCGAGAACACCACCGCCCTCGATTTTCTCGCGGAAGGCACCCGCATCACCGGCATCCGCGCTCGCACCGGCGATGAAGATATCTTCGAAGCCACCGCCCCCATCACCCTCGATTGCACCGGTCGCGACGCCCTCTATCAGCGCAAACACAGCACGCGCAAACGCGACCCGAAGCTCAACAAAATTTCCATCTGGACACTCTTTAAAGATGCCAAACGCGACTCTGGCCTCGAAGAAGGTGCCACCACCATCGCCTACCTCCCCGATGGAGGATGGTTTTGGAATATCCCACTCCGCAACGGCATCGTCAGCTCGGGCATTGTCGCCGAACGCGACTACCTTTACCGCAATGGCGAGACCCGAGATCCCGCGGAGATCTACGCCCGCGAGATCGAAAACAACGCTTGGGTCAAAGACCATCTATCCGTCGGCCAACAATTCGGCGAATACTGGGTCGCCGGCGAGTACTCCTACCGCGCCGAACACTGCGCCACCGATGGACTCGTCCTCGTCGGCGATGCCTTCGCCTTCCTAGATCCAGTCTTCTCCTCCGGAGTCTTCCTTGCCCTCAAATCCGGCGAGATGGCCGCCGATGCCGCCCACGCCGCGCTCGAAAACGGTGACACCTCTGCCAACGCATTCGCCAATTACGGCGAGGAACTCTGCGGCCACATCGAAACCATGCGTCGCATCGTCTACGCCTTTTACGACAAGGACTTCAGCTTCGCCAAACTCATCCGCAAGCACCCCGACCTCCGCCCTCGACTCACCGACGTCCTCATCGGCAATGTCGAAGGTCAGGACTACACTGACCTCGCCCGAGCCATCGCCGAGTTGGCCGAACTCCCGGAGCCTCTCGACTATGGCCGCGCCCCGGTGATGACTTGAACGTGCCAACATCGCTCTTCTCTTGAGTCTTGTGTCTTCAAGTCTTGAGTCTCTATCAAATGACCCTGGCCTTCCTCACCCCCGGAACCGGCTCCTACTACTGCGGAGCCTGCATGAGGGACAACGCCTTGGCGAAATCACTCCACGCCGCCGGCCATCAGGTCTCACTCCTTCCGATGTATCTCCCCCTTCAATTGGATGAGGAGAAACTTGATCAACCCGGCAACCCCATCTTCTTCGGAGGCATCAACGTCTTTCTCCAACAGAAGCTTCCCTTTTTCCGCCACACCCCACGCTGGCTCCACAATCTCCTCAACCAATCCTGTCTCCTCCGCTGGGCCGCCAAACACAGCCACATGACTTCAGCTCGCGAGCACGGAGAAATGGCTCTCGCCATGCTCCACATCGAGGATAGTCACTTCGCCCCCGAACTCGACAAACTCATCGACTTCCTCGCCACTGAAAAGCCCGACATTCTGTGTCTCGGCACCGCCCTCCAGGCCGGCATAATCCGCCAACTCAAACAACGACTCAAAGTCAAAGTCATCTGCACCTTCCAAGGTGAGGACAGCTTCCTGGACGGACTTCCCGAGCCGTACCGATCCAACTGTTGGACCGAACTGCGCAATCGCCTTGCCGATGCTGACCGCCTCGTCGCCCCCAGCCAATTCTATGCCGACCTCATGCGTCGGCGCCTCAACGCACCCGATCTCCCTATCGACATCATGCCCAACGGCATCGATCTCGAAGGGTATCTTCCTCCCAACCCCACACAACCACCCGTCATCGGCTACCTCGCCCGCATGATCCGAGAAAAGGGCCTCGAAATTCTCGTATCCGCATTCATTCACCTCCGCAAGAACCTCAATCATCCAGACGCCCGCCTCCACGTCGCCGGTGCCTGCACCGCAGGCGACGAAGCTCTTGTCTCCACCCTTAAACTGAAACTCGCTTCCGCCAAACTGACAGAATCCGTCACTTGGTATCCCAATGTCTCCCGCAAGAAAAAATCCGAATTCCTCTCCACCCTCACCCTCTTCAGCGTCCCCGCCACCTATCCAGAAGCCTTCGGCCTCTACCTTGTCGAGGCCCTCGCCGCAGGCGTTCCTGTCGTTCAGCCCAATGCCTCATCCTTCCCGGAAATCCTCGCAACATCTCAAGCGGGTATCCTCGTCCCACCCAACGATCCAATAGTCCTCGCCGAAGCGTGGTACAAGCTCCTCAGCGACCCCGCCAAGCTTGAATCCCTCCGCCATGATGCGCGTGGCGCAGCCACCCAAAGCTATAGCGTTCAAGCCATGAGGGATCGCTTTCTCGCCATCGCCGCATCCATCATCAACTGAACCGCCCACTCCGTGAAACCCTTCCCCCAGGGCTTTCACGCATTCGGATGTCGCCTTTCTGCCCTCCAAACCCCAAGCTCCACCCGATGCACTCACCAGCCTTCGAGATCCAACGACGCGTCGAGTTCTACGAAACCGACATGGCGGGCATCGTTCATTTCTCGAACTTCTTCCGCTACATGGAATCCTGCGAGCACGCCTTCCTGCGAAGCCTCGACCACGAACTCCACGGCCAACTCGAGGGCATCGAGACCGGCTGGCCGCGCGTCCACGCCACCTGCGACTATCGCGCCCCTGCCCGCTTCGGTGACCTTCTCAGCATTCGGCTGTTTATCGGCGAGGTCCGCAATCGCTCTGTCCGTTACCGCTTCGAAGTCTCCCGCGACGAAGCACTCATTGCCGAGGGCTCCATCGCCGCTGCACACGTTGCTCTCACTCCCGAAGGCATCAAAGCCGTTCCTCTCCCTCCGGCCCTGGCTGTAAAACTTTCTGATCTGATCAGCAAACAATTGTCCTAACATAAGTCCCATGGGACCTTTATGACCTATGTCTTCCCAGCTCACCAAACTCAATGAGCTCTTCGCGGCCATTCTCCCGTGGAACGCCTTCTATCGAAATAAACTTGGCTCCATTGGCCCTTTAACGAGCCTGACCGAGTTCTCCGCCACCGTCCCTTTCACCACCAAGGACGAGCTCGCCGCCGATCACGAAAAATATCCACCCTACGGCACCACTCACACCTGGCCGTTAGATCGCTACCACCGCTTCCACCAAACCAGCGGCACACGCGGCAAACCCCTCATCTGGCTGGATGATTCTAACAATTGGTCATGGATTCTCGATGGTTGGGAATGGGTCTGGCGCAGCGCAGGTGTCCGCCTCGGTGACACCGCCTTTTTCCCTTTCTCGTTCGGCCCATTCCTGGGCTTCTGGGCCGGCTTCGAAGCCGCCACCCGCATGGGCATTCGCGCAGTCCCCGGCGGTGGACTCTCTTCAGAAGACCGCCTCCGGCTCCTGCAGCGCAGCCAATCCACCATCCTCTGCTGCACCCCCACCTACGCCCTTCGGCTGGCCGAAGTCGGCCACAACCTCCACCTCCCCGTCCACTCTCTCGGCATCCGCAAAATCGTCGTCTGCGGCGAGCCCGGCGGTTCCATTCCGGAAATCCGAAACCGCATTGAGTCCACCTGGAACGCACGGGTGTATGACCACCACGGCATGACCGAAATCGGCCCGGTCTCTGTCAGCTCGGAAGAGGACCCAAACCTCCTCCTGCTGCGGCATACCTCATACTTCTGCGAAGTCATCGATCCCGCCACCGGCTCAGCCTCCCCTTTCGGCGAAACCGGCGAACTCGTCCTCACCACCCTCGGTCGCCACGGGTCTCCACTCATCCGCTACCGCACCGGCGATCTCGTCCGCCCCGTCCTCCATGGCGAACACTTCGCTCTCAAAGGCGGCGTTCTCAGCCGCACTGACGACATGATCGTCGTCCGAGGCATCAACATCCATCCCAGTTCGATCGACGCCGTCGTCCGCACCTTTCCCGACATTACCGAATACCAAGTGGAAATCGATCAACGCCCTGCCCTCGCCGAAATCCGCCTGAAAATCGAAGCCACGGACGCCACCGCCATCGCCCTCGCCGCCGCACTCCGCTCCACCTTCACCCTCCGCATCCCGGTCGAAGCCGTCCCCGCGGCCACACTCCCCACCTCCGAAGTCAAAGCCAAACGCTGGATCATCCAACGCTAGTCTTCCCTCAGCACTGAACACACCAATCCGAAGGATTCGCCGTCAAAAAACTAGCACACTGTTGCCCCATGATCTCCGTCCAGAACCTGTCCAAATCCTACGAAACCCCAGGAGAAACGGTCCATGTCCTGACCGAGCTCAACCTCTGCCTCGATGCCGGTGACACCGCGTCCATCGTCGGCCCCTCCGGTTGCGGAAAATCGACCCTCCTCAATTTGTTAGGAGCCCTAGACCGCCCCACCTCCGGCTCCATCGAAATCGACGGCCAAAACATCGCCACCTTCTCCGACCCGCAAGCATCCACCTTCCGCAACCACTCGCTCGGCTTCATTTTCCAACAACAGCACCTCCTCCCCCAACTGACCGTCCTCGAAAACGTCCTCGTCCCGCGCCTGGCCGGTGATTGGATCGAACCTGCCGCAGAAACGGAGGACCGCGCTCGAACGCTCCTTGAAACCGTCGGCCTCACCCGGCGACTCAACCATCTCCCTTGGCAACTCTCCGGTGGTGAAAAACTCCGCACCGCTGTCGCCCGCGCCCTCATCAACCAGCCCAAGCTCATCCTCGCCGACGAACCCACCGGCTCACTCGACCCCACCTCCACCGACACCATCGCAGATCTCCTCCTCGATCTCAACCGCACCCAAAACGTCACCCTCATCGTCGTCACTCACAACCCCATCCTCGCCCGCCGCATGTCAAAGTCCTTCGAATTAAGACAAGGCAAACTTCACCCGCTCCACAGCCAGCCTCATTGACGATTGTTGAACTCCGATTATTGATTTTTGATTTAGCAAAACGGCTCTTCCTATTCTTCCCATTCAAAAATCCAAAATCGTCATTCGGCAATCTCCTCCTCTTCCCCCAATCCCCATTCCTTGAATCCCCTCACCTTCATCCTCCGCGGCCTGCGCCACTACCGCAGCGCCTACCTCGGCGTCCTGCTTGGCTCCGCCCTCGGTGCGATGGTTCTGTTAGGCGCACTCTTCGCCGGGGACTCCGTCAAATCCACCCTCCACCAAATCACCGAACAACGCACCGGTCGCACCACACTCCTCCTCGCCGGAGGCGAGAATTTCTTCCGCGCCAGCCTCTCGGACGCCCTCCCGGATTCCACCCCCATCCTCCAACTCCGCGGCCAGGTTGACCGGCCCGACGGACGCTCCACCGGCCAAGTCAACCTCTTCGGCATCACCCCCACATTCTGGTCCTTCGCGACCCTCAGTAACACCCCACCCAATCTCGACGACCGAAATTGGGCAATCAATCGCGAACTGGCTCGGATACTCGACCTCAGCGTCGGCGACATCATCACCATCCGTCTCAGCAAACCCGGCCTCGCCTCACGCGACGCCCCACTCTCAGGCGAACCCGAGGAACTCATCACCCTGCGCGGCACCATCGGTGAGATCCGCGCCGATGACGCGATGGGCCGCTTCAATCTCGAAGCCACCCAACTCCCCGCGCCCGCCATCTTCCTCCCCATCGGTCGCCTGGCGGAGGCCACCGCTCACACCGACCGCGCCAATCTGATCCTATTTAAATCCGACCTCACAGCCGAGGAAGCTGTCGTGAAAATCCGCCAATCCGCCAAACTCACTGATTACGGCCTATCCTTGTTAGAGATCCCGCTTTCCAACGCCACAGAGATCCGCACCGACCGCATTTTCCTTCCCACTCTGGTCGAGAAAAAACTCCGCGACCTTCTACCCCGATCCAGCCCCGTCGCCACCTACCTGGCCAACACCATCGCCGCCAACGGCAAGGAAACTCCATATTCCATGGTCACCGGCGTCGATCCGGCCAACGTGGACTTCATTCCGGACGACCTCGCCCCGAACGAGATCATCCTCAACTCCTGGGAGGCGGAGGACCTATCAGCAAAGCCCGGTGACTCCGTCACCCTGAAATACTTCACCCTCGCCCCGGGCAACCAACTCGCCGAAAGATCAAGCACCTTCACCCTCAAAGCGATCGTCCCTCTCGCCGGTGCTGCCGCCGACAAACTCTGGATGCCCAACTTCCCTGGTATGGCCGAGGCCGACAAGACCGCAGACTGGACCCCGGGACTGCCCCTCGACCTCACCCGCATTCGCGATAAGGATGAAACCTACTGGGACAATCACCGAGGCACGCCCAAAGCCTTCATTCCCTATCAGACCGCATCCCTCATGTGGTCTAACCGTTTTGGCAACGCCACCTCCCTCCGCCTAAGAAGCGGGGACATTCCTGTCCCCATACTCGAACAACAAATCCTCTCCACCCTCACACCCGCCGATGCAGGACTCCTCGTTCGCGATCTCGCCGCTGAGAGCCGTCTCGCCGCCTCCTCACCCGTCGACATCGAAGAACTCTTCCTCAGCATGTCGTTCTTTCTCATTCTCTCCGCCGTCGGCCTAACAGCCATGCTGTTCCGCTTCAATGTCGAGCAGCGCAACCACGAGTCCGGCCTTCTTACCGCACTAGGTATCCCTGCAAAATCAATCCTCCGCTGGCGCCTCATCGAGGGTCTCGTCGTCGTCGTCCTCGGCAGCCTCATCGGAACCATCCTCGCCTTCGCCTACACCCGCGGCCTCCTCCGTTTTCTCGAATCCATCTGGAACCGCGGCGGCGATTCTCTCTTCCGCTTCCACGCGGCACCCGTCTCCATCGCAGGAGGGCTGTTAGGTTTTATCATCCTGATGATGCTTACGATCCGCTGGGTCACCCGCAAACAAGCCAACCGCGCCGCCAACCTGCGCCTCGAATCCGGCATCGCGGAAATCACCCGCCATGAAAAGTCCCGCGCCCGCTGGATCGCCCCTGTTGCGGCGCTTGTCGGAATCACCGCTCTCCTCGCCTCCAAAGCCATCGGACCACAAGGTGCATTCTTCCTCGCCGGTTTCTCCTTCCTCATCGCAGGCCTCGCGCTCTTCACCGTACGAACCTCCGCTATCGCCAGTGCCTCTCTCACTCCCGCCCACTTCGCGCGCCTCAACATCGCCCGCCGCCCGGCTCGCTCTCTCGTCGTCGTCGGCTCGCTGGCCGCCGGACTCTTCCTTGTCGTCTCGGTCACCGCCTTCCAAAAACACGGCGGCGAGGATTGGCAGACGCGCTCCAGCCCCACCGGCGGCTTCGCCTTTTGGATCGAAACCACCATGCCAATCCATCGTGGATCTCACATAGGGTCCGTCGACGACATCCTGCAGCTCGGCGACCAACGCCACCAACTCGGCCAGATCCTTCCCTTCCGCATTGGCACTGGTGACGACGCCTCCTGCTTCAACCTCAACTCGGTCACCCGCCCACGCCTCCTCGCCACCAACACTGCGTCCCTCGAACAGCGCGGTTCCTTCACCATCAAGTCCACGGCTCCCGGAATCCCCCCATCATGGCAATCCCTCCGTGAAGGCGACCCCACCACCCTCCGCGCCTTCATCGACGAAACCACTCTCCTCTGGGTGCTGAAGAAGAAAGTCGGCGACCGCATCGACTACACCGACGAACAAGGGAAGGCTTTCCCCGTCGAGATCGCAGGCACCCTCACTGCCTCCGTTTTCCAAGGCAGCTTCGTCGTCGATGAGAAACGCTTCCTCGATCACTACCCCTCGACCGGCGGCCACCAACTCTTCCTCGCCGACGCAAGCGATGATCTTACCACTTCGCGCAAGATCCTCCAGCGTTCCCTCACCGATCTCGGAACTACCATCACCCCCACCGCAGACCGCATCGCCGCCTTCAACAGCGTGGAAAACACTTATATCTCCATCTTCAACATCCTCGGCGGGCTCGGTGTCATTCTCGGCTCCGCCGGGCTCGGCATCGTCACCGCTCGAAACCTATCGGAACGGAAAGAGGAGTTTGCCCAGCTCCACCAACTCGGCATCCCACTCTCCGTCATCCGTGCCATTATCATCCGGGAAATCCGCAGCTTCATTTTCTGGGCCATCGGCATCGGCCTCACCGCCGCACTCATCTCGATCATCCCCGCCCTGCCTCACACCGGAGTCCTCACCACCCTCGGCTGGATCGCAGCTCTTGGCGTCCTCTTCGTCCTCACCGCCACCTCCTGCGCCTGGATCGCAGTCCGCACGACTTTCGATCGCTCCGCAGTTCCAGAAGCTCTGGGTATTTCATGAGTCCAGTCACCCGCTCACAATCTTGAGACATGCCATCTATTCTGAAATCCACCCGCTGCATTCTGCTAGGTCTCTCCTTCTCACTGGCTTCCCTGTCAGCGGAAGCTCCCGGTTGGCCCCAGTTTCGTGGACCCACTGGACAAGGCATCGCGAAAGGCCCTGGGCCGCTCACGTGGACCAAGGACACCGGCATCGCATGGAAGGTGAAACTCCCCGCCAGCGGCTGGTCCTCGCCTGTCATCGCCAACGGCTCGATTGTTCTAACCGGGTCTAACAAGGAGAATGACAAGACCATCCTCAGCGCTTTCGCCATCGACGCGGCAAGCGGCAACACGCTCTGGCACACCGACCTCTTCACCCCGAGCATCGAGGAATCGGGCGCACATCATGCAAAGAACAGCCTCACCAGCCCCACTTCGATCATTGAGGGCGAGATCGTCTATGTCCACTTCGGCCACATGGGCACCGCCGCCCTCCAGATGAAAGACGGCAAGGTTATCTGGAAGAATCAAATTCCCTACAAACCCATGCACGGCAATGGCTCATCACCCGTCATCGTCGGCGACAAACTGGTGGTCAATGCCGACGCCGAAGTTGATCCCACCATCGTCGCATTTCACAAAAAAGACGGCTCCATCGCTTGGCGCATTCCTCGCAATCAACCAGTCAAAAGTTATTTCTCGTTCTGCACCCCCGTCGTGGTGGAGACCGATGGCCGCACTGAAATCCTAAGCCCGGGGAGCGGCCTCATTGGCGCCTATGCTCCAGACGACGGCCGACTCCTCTGGAAAGTCACCTACGGTGAAGGCTACTCGGTCGTCCCTCGCCCGGTCATCGCCGATGGCATGGCTTATGTCCTCACCGGATACAACATCCCCAATCTCATCGCCATCCGCCTCGGCAAGGCCGAAGGCGATGTCACCCAGACCCACGTCGCATGGGAAACGAATCGCCGCATGCCGAAGACTCCGTCCTTGCTCTTCACGAACGGACAAGTCCTCGCCCTCGACGACACCGGCACCCTCACCAGCCTCGAGGCAAAAACCGGCACCCCCGTCTGGAACGCCAAACTCCCGGGAAACTTCTCAGCCTCGCCCGTTCTAACAGGAGACACGCTTTATGCCGTCACCGAAGATGGTGTCTGCTATGTGGTGAAGATCGCCAAGGACTCAGCAACCATCGTGCACGAGACCGACCTTGAAGAACGCGCCCTCGCCTCGCCAGCCTTGCTCGACGGCGCGCTTTACCTGCGCACCGAGGAGAACCTTTGGAAAATCACTGGCAAATGACCCCATGAGATACCTCCGTCCACTCCTGACCGCCGCACTGGCCATCCCATTCTCTTCCTGCGGACTCAGCCCCTATTCCAGAGACTTTCAGCAAGCCACCACCACCCTCGCCCGCCCGGCCTCCGACGTTGACGGTCCGTGGATCGGCACTTGGAAAAGTCAGGTCAACGGCCACCAGGGCCCGCTCTGGTGCATCGTCCACCCCGCTCCCAACCAACCCGGCCGCTACGACTTCCGCTACCGCGCCGGCTGGGGCACGCTCCAGTTCGGCGATTACACCCACACCCTCAGCGCCAGGACCGCCCGCGACGGTTCCCTCCCGCTCGCCGGCGAGATGGTCCTTCCCGGTGGACTCGGAATCTATCAAGTCAAAGGCCGCCTTACTCGCGAATCCTTCACCGCTACCTATCAGTCAAAAGCCGATCGCGGCACCATGACCCTGTCACGTCCGGCAGCGTTGTGATCTACAAGAGCGCCAATGCCGCCCGCACTGCCCTGATCGACGATCCACAGCGCGAGAATGAAAGATCCGCCGGGGCAAACCACGACCGGAACAAAGCGGCTTCGGCGGATCTGAAAACCGCTGGAGGGCTCTGTGAACCCGGAAGCGGGGCGATTCCCGAACCTTGCTGAGACGAGAGGCAAGCGAAGCCACCAAAGGCGCAGCGTGAAGCCTCGGGCGATGCCGCCGCCCCCCCGGCACCTCCGGAGTCGCGCCAGCGTGAGCGAGAGCCAGTGCGCGATTCGGGAGGGTCCGGGTGTGATACTCTGCATAATTGAATCATACTAAGTATTACATTTCGGCTTGCGGCCTCGCGAGGCCGTGGCAGGGTGTCCGGGTGATCTTTGAAGAAGACCCGGACTTCACCGACAAAGCCCTCCGGCTACTTGGGGAGGATTCGATTCTGGCACTCCAGCTTTTCCTCTGGGAGCAACCGGACGCCGGGGACGTGATTCCCGGCTCTGGTGGCTGTCGGAAGCTTCGTTGGGCTGCCAAGGGCCACGGCAAGCGCGGTGGGGCTCGGGTCATCTACTAGTGGATCACGGAAGACCATCGAATCGTGTCTCTCGATCTCTACGCCAAGAATGAATCGGAGAATCTGAGTGCCGCTCAGTTGAAAGCCCTGAAAGGAAAGAAGCCATGAAGACCAAGACGCCAACCGCTGCCATCAAGAACACCGTTCGCCCCGCTGCCATCAACGCTGCCGGACTCAAGGCCAAGAAGGATGCCATTCAACAGGGAGTCCGTGCTGCCTCCCGTGTTTTCAAGTTGGAGAAACTGCCGGACGGAACCATTCGCCGTGTCGAACTGAATCCAGAAACCCATCGCCGCCAGGTCAAGAAGGCGTGGAATGCTCAGACGGAAGTGGCTCGCGCACGCCACACCTTGAACCTCAGCCAAGGGGCTTTCGCCAGCTTGCTCGGAATCAGCCTCGCAACACTTCGGAGCTGGGAGCAAGGAAAGCGTGAACCCTCTGGAGCGGCCCGGATGCTGATTGCCATCCGGAGATCCTGCTGGAAGAGGGCCTTCTTGCGCGCTGACACACGAGACCCATTGGTCCCTGGCCTTCCGCGGCTGGAGCATCTCTGCTTCACACCGTCTCTGGCGCTTCTTCGGCCTTAAAAGCTCCAGCGAAGTAGGCCAAGCTCCAAGAGTCCCAGAGATAGACCCGGAGCGGGACGCTCCAGAGACGGACTGGAGCAGGATGCTCCAGCTACGGGAGGGAGAAATTCCAATGGTGCGCGCTGCAGGGTTCGAACCTGCGACCCCATCGGTGTGAACGATGTGCTCTACCACTGAGCTAAGCGCGCCCTGAGCGTGGGGCGGAAAATTGCCCGTCCCGGCGGGACTTGGCAAGCATTTCGCGCACACGGAGGTCTAGAATTCGACCGTGCTGCCAAGTTTGCCAATTTCGATGCTGCCGGAATGCCGTTCCGTGAGAGCCATACGGAGCGCTTGCGAATGAACGGGCTCACCGTGCACGAGCCAAACCTTCTTCTTCGGTCCGGTGGTGCGATCGAACCAATCAAGCAGCTCGGAATGGTCGGCATGGCCGGAGAAGGAATCGATCGAATCGATATGGGCCCGGACAGTGTGTAGTTCGCCAAAGATCGGAACCTGCTTCTCGCCATCAACGATGCGCCGCCCAAGGGTGTTGTCCGCACAGTAGCCGACGAACATCACCGTGGTGTGGGGATCGCCGATGTTGTTCTTGAGGTGGTGAACGATGCGGCCTGCCTCGCACATGCCTGAAGCGGCGATGATGATGGCATGGCCACGGAGACCATTCAGCTCCATCGAGGCCCGGACCGACCGGACCAGCGTGAGGTTCTCAAAGCCGAAGGGGTTCTCCTTTTGGAACAGGTTTTCGTAGACGTCCTCATTGAAGCACTCTGGATGGAGACGATAAATTTCCGTCGCACTGACGGCCAGCGGACTGTCGACGAAAACCGGCATCTCAGGAATGCGGCCTTCGACGAAGAGACGGTGCAGCACATAGAGGAGCTGCTGGGTCCGTTCGACCGCGAACGCGGGAATCAGGATCTTCCCGCCACGATGAAGTGCTTCCTGAATGAGTCCTGCAAGCTGATCTCCGGTGCCGGGTGCCGCCTCATGCTCGCGGCCGCCGTAGGTGCTCTCCATGAGGACGAAATCGACATCAGACACTGGGACCGGATCGCGCAGGATCTCGTTGCCGCCGCGACCGATGTCTCCGGAAAAAAGGAAGCGTTTGGTGAGACCGTCAGCCTTGTCCTCGATTTCGAGCAGCACCTGCGCACTGCCAAGGATATGCCCGGCATCGATGAAGGTCACGGTCACCCCATCTTCCACGAGCATCGGCCGATCGTAGCTGATGGTGACGAACTGCCGGAGGCAGAGCTCGGCGTCCTTCTGGGAATAGAGCGGCTCGGCCGGAGAAAGCCCCTGCTTGGCGCGGTAGCGGTTTACCCGGTCGATCTCGCCCTCCTGGATGTGGGCGGAATCCGCGAGCATGATCTGGCAGAGATCGCGGGTGCCGTCGGTGCTGTAGATATTACCGCGGAAGCCCTTCTTGCAAAGGTTCGGCAGGTTGCCGGAGTGGTCGATGTGGGCGTGGGAAAGAATCACACAGTCGATCGACGCGGGATCGAAATGGGGAAAGCCGCAGTTGATGTCGTAGGCGATCTTCCGAACGCCTTGATAAAGCCCGCAGTCCAAAAGGATGCGCTTGCCGTTGACCTCGATCAGGTGCTGGGAGCCGGTGGTGGTGCCTGCCGCACCGCAGAATTTGAGTTTCATGGATTTGTTAGAATCCATAACTCCGGAATCGCCGAGTGGCGAATGATTTCGGGCTCCGGCCCCGGCTTTTCCGGCCGGGACCTGTTCCATGCAGCTTCAGTGCCCTGGATGGCCCATGCGCCTGACCGACTTTTTTGCAGGGGCTTCCTCAACGACGGTGTTGCCACGCACCGTCTTGATCGGGCCGGCCGACGCCGCGTAGTCCGAAGCCTTTTCGTTGACCGGGACAATGCTGTCCGGCGGGGGAAGGACGCCCGGGCCGT
>Ga0209829_10001965_pt1 | contig 16052 bp, 13 predicted proteins | sample C_140205_EF_Meta_FD_187311 | JGI IMG/M metagenome (GOLD analysis project Ga0209829, IMG submission 187311) | Freshwater microbial communities from Lake Croche, Canada to study carbon cycling - C_140205_EF_MetaG (SPAdes) (version 2) | ecosystem: Environmental > Aquatic > Freshwater > Lake...
TGCGTGCCCGTGAACGCGTGAAGCACGACAACCAACGGCCCGCGGGCCAGAGCCTCGCGGAGCATATCGAGCGTTTCGCGGATGCTGTCCCGAGTGTGCACCACCAGCGGCAGGCCCATTTCCTGGGCCAGCCGTATGTGTCGGTCAAAAAAATCCCGCTGCAGGTCACGCGGCGCGAAATCGCGTAACCAGTCGAGGCCGGTCTCCCCAATCGCCGCCACCCTGCCGGAGACCACCAACCGCGTGATGCGGTCCCACTCGTCAGCCTCGATGGCGGCCACATCATTGGGATGGATGCCCGCGACGGCCACCACGCCGGCTTCCCGCTCCGCCAGATCGGCGGCGGCCTCGCTGTCGGCGGCCCGCGTGCCGATCACCGCCATGCCCACGACTCCCGCCGCGCGGGCACGCGCGATCACCTGCGGGAGTTCGTCGCCATACCGCATCGGATCGAGATGGCAGTGGCTGTCGAAATATTCCATGGCGAGGATCGCGGATGGCTCAGGATGCCGTCGACGCCGGCGCCGGCGCAGACTCGGCGGCGCTGGCCGTGGCGCCATGACTCCGGAGGCTTTCCTGCTGGCGACGCCCGGCCGCCGTCGCCACCTGCTCCAGCACTTGAATATGTCGCTGCGAAGTGGCCTTGGCCTCCCGGGCCAGGTCCTGGACGACGGCATCGTCGGCAGTCGAATCGATGATGGCGTCGATCGAGACCACCTGCCGCCGCAAGGCCTCGATCACCCTGGGCAGCAGTGACCGCATGTCGATGTCGTGACAGCCCGTGAACGCAATCGGATACGCCGGAGCCGCCGCGGCCGTGCCCCGCCCATCGAGCACCACGGCGGACCGCTCCACCATGCTGCGATGATCGCCTACTAAGTCGGCCAGCGCGAGCTTGATCTCCTCGTCGCCTGGGTAGCTCCAGATTCCCGAGTCGGAGAGGTACATCACCAGCGAGGGCTGGAGCACGTCGAGCAGGCAGGAGAGGGGATCGGATGAGGGCATTGTGAATTCCGGTCAGGATGCGAAGTGGCCCGCCAACTGTGCACAGGCATAGAGACCCGACCAAAACACGCCGAGTACGACGACCGGCACGACCAGTACGGTGATCAGCGCGCCAGGCAGTGAAACCAGCGAAAACTCGCCTCCCACGCGGTCGGTGGGGGGCGGATCGAAGGTCATCACCTTGAGCACCCGCATGTAGTAGAAGAGGCTGATGACCGTATTGAATCCGCCGACGACGAGCAGCACCAGCATGAGCGGTCGCTCGGCACCTGCCGAAATCGCTTGCACGAGCGCGGAGAACACGAGGAACTTTGCCACGAAACCAGCCAATGGCGGCAGACCGATCAGGCTCACGAGCACGATCGCCATGGCTATGACGATGCCCGGGCTCGTGCGCACGAGCCCGGCATAGGCGTCGATCTCTTCGCTGCGAAGATTGTTGCGGAGCATTGCCACGATCGCGAAGGCCCCCAGGTTCATGAAGACGTAGGTGCCGAGGTAGAAGGCGACTGCACTCACCGCGTCGCGTGCCCCCGCCGGATCCACCCCCACCTGCGCCACTGCTGCGGCCACGGCCATCATCAGGTAGCCGGCGTGTGCGATCGTGGAATAGGCGAGAAGCCGCTTCATATTGGTCTGACCGTAGGCGGCGAGATTGCCCAGCGTGCAGGTGACGGCTGCCATCATGCCGACAAGGTAGACGATGAAATGCCGCGTCGAACTGAGCCCCGCGAGATCGGCCCCTGCCACCCCGACCGCGTCCCCGACGGCCAGCGGCACGCCCAGTCCAAACGACACCCGCAGCAACAAGGCCACGGCAGCCGCCTTGCTCGCCACCGACAGAAAACCGCCCACCTCCGCCGCGGCGCCTTCGAATACGTCGGGACACCAAAAGTGGAAAGGCACGGCCGAAAGCTTAAAAGCCAGACCGACGGCCAGCATCAGTCCCCCGAGCGCGAGTACCATGATGCTGCCGGATGCCGGGCCGGCATCCACCACGCGGGCCAACTCCACCGCCATGCTCGGCAGGTGGCAGGTTCCAAGCAGGCCGCCCAACAGGCTGATCCCGTAGAGCATGATGCCGGCCGCCCCGGCACCGTAGACCGCATACTTCAATGCCGCCTCGGAGCTTGCCCGACGGCCCTTGAGGATCCCTGCCAACGCGTAGGACGGCACGCTCGCCATCTCCACTGCCATGAAGACCATCAACAGGTGGTTGGCTGATGCCATCAGGCACATTCCGAGCGTGGCACCGAGCACGAGCGTGTAAAAATCGGCCCCGTCTTCTCGATCCGGGATGCCCGACGCTTTCGTGAACGGAATGTAGATCGCCAGGAACCCCATCAGCAGAAAGCGGATGTAGGCCGTCAGTGAATCGAACACCAGCAGGCCACCGAAGAGTTCCTGCCGCACGGCCCCCGCGTTGGCTGCCAGCCCCCGGATGTCGCTCCATGCATACCAGAGGGCGAAGCAGATTCCCCCGAGCGCCACCAATCCGGAATCGAGCCGGCGAAACACCGGCAGCATCCGGCACAGCAGCACGAGCACGATCGTGGCGGCCAAACACAGTTCGGTGCGAAACAGGGGCAGCGACACCAAGAGGGTGTCGTTCAGCGAGCCTGTGAGCAGCGATCCAAGATTCACGTGACGGTTTCCTTTGCTGTGGGCTGCGGCTACCGGGCCGCAGGCCCCTTGTCGCCCGGCAAGAGCACGGTGACCGGCGAGAGCATTGCCACGGGCGGAACCGCCGCAGCGGCCGGGGCATCATGCACGCGTCGGGTCCAGTCGGCCAGCGTCTCGACCTGCCGGTTCACCGTCGGGGTGATGTAATTGAAGAGCGTCTGCGGCGCGACACCGAAAAGGATCGCGAAGAAAACAAGCGGCGTGGCAATCGCCAGTTCACGGGGTGTGATGGGTGTCAGGTCGTCGCCGTGCGGCCCCTTGTATTCCGCCCCCAAATACACCCGCTGAACCGCCCAGAGGATGTAGGCCGCCGTAAGAATCACTGTGAACGCCGAGACCGCCGCGAGGCCGCGGCTGTAATTCCAACTGGAGAGCGTGACCAGCACCTCGCCGATGAATCCGCATAAACCGGGCAGGCCAAGCCCGGCAAAGAAGATCGCAATGGCCAAGCCGCTGTAGACGGGCATCCGATTGAAGATGCCACCGAACTCGTCGAGATTACGGTGATGCACGCGGTCGTAGAGCACGCCGACCATGAAAAACATGCCGGCTGAACTGATGCCATGGGCGAGCATCTGAAACATGGCGCCGTTCACGCCCTGCGCCCACGCATCCCAGCGGTATTCGTGACCGGCCACCGCGCTCCACACGCCCAGCCCAAGCATCACGTAGCCCATGTGGCTGACGGAACTGTAGGCGACCATCCGTTTGAAGTCTTTCTGGGCCAGCGCCGCAAAGGCACCGTACACCATCGACACCACGCCCAGCCCGCACACCAGCCACGCCAGCGAGAGCCCGGCACCAGGGCAGATCGGGTAGCAGATGCGCAGGATGCCGTATCCGCCGAGCTTGAGCAGCACGCCGGCGAGGATCATCGAGATGGGCGTCGGGGCCTCAACGTGGGCGTCGGGGAGCCAGGTGTGCACGGGCACTACCGGAACCTTGATCACGAAGCCAATCAGGAGGAGCAGGAAGGCCCACGTCTCCAGGCTCATGCCCCAGACCTCTGCGGCGGCGAACGGCGAGTTGGGCAGTTGGCCGATCTGCGCCAGCGCCAGGATGTTGAACGTGTGCAGCGAATGGTTCGCCGTACGGATGGCTTCGATGGCCCCGGTCCGCACAGCCCCCTCGAGGGCCGGGCTCACGACATGCGCCGCGAGAAGTTGCTCGTCCGAGAGGAGCCGCACATCGCTGGCAAAATAGAGCATGAGGATCGCCAGCAGCATCAGCACGCTTCCCAGCAGCGTGTATAGAAAAAACTTGATCGCGGCGTACTCACGGCGAGGACCACCCCAGATGCCGATCAGAAAATACATCGGCAGCAGCATCACCTCCCAGAAGACGTAGAAGAGAAAGAAATCGAGCGAGACAAACACCCCGAGCATGCCGGTCACCAGCAGCAGGAAGAGCACGTGGTAGGCCTTGACGTGCTTGTTGATCGGCCAGCTGGCCGCCGCGGCAAGCATGGAAAGGAATGTCGTCAGAACCACGAGAGGCAGACTGATGCCGTCCACGCCGAGGAGATATTCGATCCCGAAGGCCTCAATCCACGGGAGCTTGACCATCGCCTGCATGCCCGGATCACCGATCCGGAACTGTGCCGGCCCGACGGACCCGAACAACGCCGGCACGGCCATCCAGAGCGACAGCACGAAGACGACAGCCATCGTGATGAGCGTCGTCCACCGAATAAATTCCTCCCGGGCCTTGGGCACGATCGGCAGCGCCAAGAATGCCGCGACCAGGGCGGGCAGAAAAACGATGGCCGAAAGGGGCCAAAGTGCGGGCTGAGCGAGTGCGTCTGTGGGAGGCATGGCAAGGTCCGTCGGGGATCTGTGGGATCGACAGGATAAAGCAAACAAGAACGTGAAACTGAGAGGCCCTGAGCGTGAATCAGCCTGCGAGCGTTGCCCTGAAGAGCATGCTCGCCAGCACGAAGATCGCCACCGTACCAACCACGATGAACATCACGTACTGCCGCAAACGGCCGGTCTGTAGTTTTTTGAGTTCCAATCCGGCAGTCCAGGTGGCGGCGGCAGTGGCATCTACAAGCCCGTCGACGAGCGTGCGATCGATCCAGGAATCGATGCCAGCCATTTGCCGCGCAGTCCAAGCGACTCCACTGATGATGCGATCGATGATTCCGCGGTCGAATCCGCTGGCGAGGTGCGCGATGCCAAGGACGGGCAGAACAAAAATGGCATGGTAGATCTCGTCGAAATACCAGCGGCTTGCAAAGAGGGTGTAGATCGGCCGGAAGATGCCTGCCACCACGGTCGGTGAGACGATCCGCCATAGATACATGACCGCCGCCAGCAACACGCCGGCGGCCGCCGTGGTGAAGGCGGTCATCGTCGCCATGAAGTGGATAGCACCCGCATGGCTTTCGTGCTCGGCCGGCACCGTCAGCGTGCCGAAGAGGAATCCCCCCGTCGCAGAGGCCTCCGTGCCCGCCGGCCGGGCCTGCTCAAGGAGATTCGCGAGACCAAAGCCGCCCGGTAGGGTCCAGCCGGCCACAACCGCGAGCACCGCGAGCACCGCCAGCGGCGCCACCATCACGGCCGGTGATTCGTGCGCATGATCGGCGACATGATGATCCCGTGGGGTGCCGGCAAACGTCATGAACCAGAGCCGGAACATGTAGAAAGCCGTCAGGAAAGCACCGCCTGCAACCGCATAGTAGAGGATCGACCACGACGGATTGGCCTGCGAATACGAGAGCGCCTGTGCCAGGATCGCGTCCTTGGAGTAGTAGCCCGAGAGGCCAACCACAAACGGCACGCCGGCTCCGATGATGGCCAGGCAACCCACCAGCATCGTGCCCGCGGTCCAGGGCATCACCTTCGCAAGGCCGCCCATCTTTCGCATGTCGTTGGTATGGCATGCATGGATCACAGAGCCTGAACAGAGAAAGAGCAGACTCTTGAAGAATGCGTGAGTCACCAGATGGAAAAGCCCGGCCGACCAGCCGCCGACTCCCAGGGCCAGCATCATGTAGCCCAGCTGGCTCACGGTGGAGTAGGCGAGCACTCGCTTGATGTCGTTGGCAACCAGGGCGATCGTCGCCGCGATGAATAACGTGATTCCGCCGACGACTGCGATCACGAGCAGCACGTCCGGCGTGAGCACTGGGTAGAACCTTCCCACCAGATACACGCCTGCGGCCACCATCGTGGCGGAGTGCACGAGTGCCGAGACCGGCGTTGGCCCCTCCATTGCGTCTGGAAGCCAGACAAAAAGTGGAAACTGCGCACTCTTTCCGACACAGCCGCAAAAAATGCCGACACCCGCAATGAACAGAAGCCAACGGCCGTAGCCCATGTCCCGCCATTCATCGATCCGGCTGGCGATCTCGCTGACACCGTCGTGTGGCCGTTCGGCATGATCGACGACGATCAGGGCGACCTCGTCGGCGGCGGCGAACTTGACCATGCCATCGGGCACCTGCAGAGCATGGCCTGATGCGGCGGGACGCACGAGACTAAAAAGGCCCGGGCGGGTGATCGCGACGTCACCGGGTCCGGCGACGGTCGTGTCGGCAAAGTGCAGTGTGCCCAGCGCGCCCCAGAGGGCCATCAGACCAATGAGCATGCCGAAGTCGCCGACTCGGTTGACGATAAATGCTTTATTGGCAGCCGTGGAGGCGGTCTTTCGTTCGTAGTAGAAGCCGATCAAAAACCAGGAGCAGATTCCGACGAGTTCCCAGAAGATGAAGACCATCGCCAGATTGCCTGCGATCACGATGCCCAGCATCGAGAAGCAAAAAAGCGACAGCGCCTGAAAGAACCGCGAGAACCGGCCGGGGCGATGGAGATGGCCGCCCGATGACAGATGAACCTCGTGATCGGTGACGTCGTGGAGCTCGTCATGCATGTAGCCCGAGGCGTAGACGTGGATGCAGGTGGCGATGAATGTCACCACCACGAACATCAGCACGGTCAGGGCGTCGATGTACCAGCCGATCGAGAGCGTGAGTGCACCGCCGTGGTAGAGCGTGTACCAGTCGCCCGCGTAGGCGACAGGACGGCGGCCCGCGTGATGGTCGCCATGCGATTCATGATGCGTGCCGTGATCGGCCGAACTGGGCGCGACGGCATCGTGACCGGCATCGTGACCGGCATCGTGACCGGCATCGTGACCGGCATCGTGACCCACGGCGGCTGCATGCGCATCGTGGACCGGAGCCGTCACGGGATGGGCGACCAGCCAGGTTCCCAAGGCAGCCAACGAAAGCACCAGCGACGTGGCGATGGCCGCGGTAGCCACCCAGGCGGCGTTCCTGCCATGGGGTCCCATGCGGGGGCCGAAGAACAGAATGGCGACGAACGAGACCAGCGGGGCAAGCCACGCGAGGCCCAGCAGCATCGGAAGTTGAGAGGCAGGATCCATGTTTGCAAGCCGCGGTGGCGGCTCAGCCCTTCAGGTCGTCGGCGCGGTCGATGTCGACGGTGGCATGGTTGTTGTAGAAGTTCAACGTGATGGCCAATGCGACCGCCGCCTCGGCGGCGGCCAGCAGGATTACAAAGAGGGCGATCACCTGGCCGTCCAGGCCCAGCGACACCGCCCCCTCACCACGCAGATAGGGAGAGGAAAACGCCACGAAATTTACGTTGGCTCCATTGAGCACCAGTTCGATCCCCATCAGCACGCCCAACGCATTGCGCTTGACGGTCATACAGACCACGCCAGCCGTGAAGAGGACGGCGCCCACGACGAGGTAGTGCGCCACGCTCACAGGGCTGTCGATCAAACCAACGGCCAAAACGGCCCCCATTGCCGACTGCATACCGTCCACAAACGGAAAATGGTTCATCTTCGTCCTCCTGGGACCAGTGCCGAGGACGAGGACGCCTCACGGGCTGTCGCCGCCACTCCGCCCGAGGATGACGAGGATGGCGGGGATGACGAGGATGCGGCCACGTCGATGGCCCGGGGCGTGCGCCGCCGCTTCGCACGGGCCAGATAGGCCGCGCCCACCAACACCACCAGCAGATGCACCGACACGATCTCGAACGGAAGCAGATAGCCGCTGCGCACAGCAGTCTCTGGCGCTCCCGCAGCCGGGGCATCGACACGCACCCCAAGCAGTGCCATGCCCAAGGGCGTGGCGGTGGGAGCGGTCACGGCACCCACGGCCGGCAGCTGCCATGCTTCCACCCGAAAGGCTGACTGAAGCAGCACCGCCAGCAGCGCCGCGCCCACCATTCCGGCCAGCACCCGATCGCCAGTGGATGTTTTGATGGCCACAAACGGCGACTGGGCCGTCAACATCACGCCGAAGACGAGCAGCACCAGCGTGCCGCCGACGTAGATCATCAACTGCATTGCCCCCAGAAACTCAGCACCGGCCAGAAAGAAGAGTCCGGCCGTCGCTCCAAGGGAGAGGACGAGATAGAACGCCATCCGCACAACATTATCGGCGAGCACCACCGCCACAGCGCACGCGCAGGCCACGACCGCGAACAACAGAAACAGCAATGTGTGCCAGTTGATCGCAGCCAGAGGCAGCGTCATGAGCAGCGCCAGAGGCAGCGCCAGAGGCAGCGCTAGGGACAGCGTGGCTGGCATCATGGCGACACCTGCACGATGCTCTTGGCCTCGGTCTGCGACCTGGGATCATCCACAAGCGCCACCGGCACCGCAGGAGTGGACACTGCCTTCGTCGGCCGGACGGACAGCCCTCCTGGACCTTCCAGCCAGCCCTCCCGAACTTCTCCAGCGGGCCGCGACAGCCCCCTCACGAGGCCGCCCGGCAGTGCCAACTGCCAGAACATCGCACCAGCAAACATCGCGGCGGCGATGGGCGTGCAGTATTTCAGACAGGTGGCCATTACCTGATCGATCCGCAGCCGGGGGAGACTCCACCGAATCCACATCATGATGAGCACGCCCAGTGATGCCTTCACTATCAGGTTGCCGCAGCCCAACAGCCGCACAAAGTAGCCGGCCGTGTCGCCGGTGCCGTCACTGAGCCCCAGCAGATGCGCCACTGGAATCGGTCCGTTCCAGCCTCCCAGAAAGAGCAGTGCCGCCAGAGCGCTGACGAGAAACATTGAGCCGTACTCGGCCATGAAGAAAAAGCTCCACCGCAGTCCGGAATACTCCGTATGGAAGCCGGCGACCAGTTCGCTCTCTGCCTCGGCCAAATCGAACGGGGCGCGGTTGACGCTGGCCACGGCACAGGTCACATAGACCCAGAAAATCACGAACGTGAACGGGTCGTGAAACAGATACCAACTGCTCACCCAGCCAGCCTGTTTTTCGGCGATCGTGACCAGATCCATGCTGCCCGCCAGCATCACCGGCACGACAACGCACATTCCCAGCGGCACCTCGTAGCTCACCACCTGGGCGGCCTCTCGCATCGCTCCGAACAGCGACCACTTGGACGCCGATGCGTAGCCCGCGAGGATCACGCCAAACACCTCAAGCCCCAGCACGGCCACCACGAAGAAAACCCCGACATTGAGCCGCTGCCCCACGAAATCGAAGGCGAACGGCAGGGCGATGAACGCGCAGAACGACGCGCAGAAACTGATGTAGGGCGCGAGCCGAAAGAGCATGCCGTCAGCCCCCTCGGGCATGAGGTCTTCCTTGGCCAGCAATTTGATGCCGTCGGCAAGGGACTGCAGCCAACCGAACCGCCCGCCCGTGCGGGTGGGCCCAAGACGGTCCTGAATGCGTGCGGCGATCTTCCGCTCGGCCCAGATGAACACGAGCGCTCCGCCCGCGATCACATTGAGGATCAGGACGGCGGCGACAACAGCCGTCGTCGTCCAAGCCAGCCACTCGGGCAGGCCGACCGTGTTGATCAGAAAATCAGCCATCGGAGCTCTGTTTCAGGCTGGGTTTCAGGCTGGGTCGTAGGCCGGGCAAAAACGCCCTCAAAATCGAGGATTTCCAGGCCGGAAACCGACATCGTGAAAAATCGCACGAAGTTTGCACAAAGTCGATCCGATTCACAAGAGCTGCGGCGGAAATCGGCACAAATACGTGCGGTTGCCACCGACGGGAGCGGTGAGAATCGCCGGCCATTTCTTGAGCACGAGGCCGGTGCATCCCTCACGCCTCTCGCGGGGCTTTGGTGCCTGGCTGTCCAACTGCCGACCAGAAGCCCTCGGAAGCCCGCCTCAGGAACCGCCGCCAGCCATCCAGCTCACGAACGGCTTCATGTCCCCGGCCTTTGCTCAATCGCCTCAGCGGTCAATTTCGCCCATCACGATGTCGAGGCTGCCCACAATGGCTGGCACGTCGGCGATCAGGCAGCCGCGGCAGAGTTCGTGCGTGACCGCGAGGTTCGAGAATGAGCTCGATCGGGCGCGCACTCGCCACGGGATCGCCGAACCGTCGCTGACGAGATAGAAGCCCATCTGGCCCTTCGGACACTCGGTCTCGAGATACGCATCGCCGGCAGGAATCTTCTCCGTGAGCTTCACGGGCTCGCCGAGCGGCCCCTTGCAGGCGGAATACCGATCGATCGACTGCCGGACGAGGTCCATCGATTGCACCACCTCCAGCATCCGCACGAAGAAACGGTGCCAGCAATCTCCGAGCACGGCATCGGCCGGCACCGGCGGATACGCATGATCCCGCGGGTAGTGACCATTTTTCATCACGGCCACCTCGAAGGCATAGCCGTCGTACATGGCTGTGTAGATGCTCTCTCCGTCTCGCCGCATGTCTTGGTCAACGCCGCTGCCGCGGAGCACCGGACCCGAGCAGCCATACTCTATTGCCATGGGAGCAGGGAGCACGCCGACGGCGGCAGTGCGCTTCACGAAGATCGCGTTGGTGGTGAGCAACGCGTGGTATTCCTTGATGACCGGCTCAAACTGGTCGAGAAAATCCTCGCACTTCCGCAGCCAGCCGGGCGGCAAATCGGCAGTCAGCCCCCCCACCGTGATGTAGCTGTAGGTGAGCCTGGCGCCGCACGCCTCCTCGAACAGGTCGAGGATCTTCTCCCGTTCCCGAAAGGCATATAAAAAAGGGCTGAACGAACCAAGATCAAGGCCGTAAGCGCCCATTCCGACAAGGTGGCTGGCGATCCGTCCCATCTCCACGATCAGCACCCGCAGATGCTTGGCCTTCTCGCTCACCTCGTACCGCATGAGCTTCTCGACCGCGAGTGCCCAGCCAAGATTCATATTCATCGCGGCGAGATAGTCCATCCGATCCGTGTAGGGAATCCACTGCCGAGCGGTGAGATTCTCGCCGATCTTTTCCGCGCAGCGATGGAGATAGCCGATGTGCGGCTCAACCTCCGACACGACCTCGCCGTCGGTCCGCAGCACAAGCCTGAGCACGCCGTGGGTGCTGGGATGCTGCGGCCCCATGTTGACGAGCATCTCGTCCGTGCGAACGTCGAATTCGATGATCCGCGGATCGTCGTCAACCAGCTGTGCCATCGCAGTGACCCTTTCGTTTCCAGGCTGAAGCCAAGCCTGAAACCACCATGAAATCGAAACCCATCTGACCGGCAAGCAGGCTATCGAGCCCGGATGCCGTGGTACTCCTCGGGCATTTTGTAGTCCTTGCGAAGCGGATGCCCTTCCCAATCCTCCGGGCACAGGATCCGCCGCATGTCGGGATGGCCCGTGAACCAGACACCCGACAGGTCGTAGACCTCTCGCTCATGCCAGTTCGCGCCGCGCCACACGCACGTCACGCTGCCCACCTGCGGCAACTGGCCGGGCACATCCCCGTGCCACCGCGGGAGCTTCACCTTCAGCACAATGCTGACTCGCGCAGCCGTGCTCCAGAGATGGTAGACCAGCTCCGTGTGCGGCTGCCACGCGGTCTTGGCCGCCTTCTTCGGATCGGCTTCGAACCAGTCGACTGCGGTGATGCATTCCAATGCGTCAAACCGCACATCGCTCTTTGCCTTCAGCCACTGACAGACATCCACCAGACGATCGGGGGCGATTTCGAGCCAGGGATCGACTGCATCGAGCCGGGTGCCCACGACGGCTCCGGGCAGTGCGGCCTCCAGGGCGTCAATAAATCCAGGGCCTCTCATGGGCTGACTCATGCTCGAAAGAGAATCGGACACGGAATGGCGAAAGACAACGCTTGAACGACTGGATTCAACGACTGGATTGATTGAGCAAGCACAAAGAAAATGCGAACCGGTGACCGGAGCCACTACATGCTGATTCCCTGCCCGCCGGCACGAGGGCCTGGAGCAGTGCCACGCTGCGAAGAAACGGCCCGAACCCAGTCAAGATCACCGCGAAACCAGACATAGGCAAAACCGACCAGCAGCACCGCAAAAAATGCCACCATGTCGACGGCCGCCATGCGGGACAGCAGCGTACCGGCATGCGACACGGCCGCGACGGCATTCATCGCCTGCCCCTCAAACACGGGAACCGCCGGGCTGTCGATCCCCAGTTCTCGCATCAATCCCATTGCCGCGGGAGTCAGCGACTGCGTGCCCGCCTGCACGGTCACCAAGGCGGGATCGGCCAGCTGAACAGCCTTGCCAAACACCGTGGCCCATGGAAAAAACAGGGCGACCTCGACGTCGAAGATGATGAACAACAAGGCCACCACATAGAACCGGAGATCGAACTGCACGAAGCTGGAGCCGATCGTCGGCTCACCGCACTCGTAGACTTCGAGCTTTTCCGTGTTGGGCATCCGTGGACGCACGAGCCGGCCCACGAGCAGATTGACGCACAGGAAAGCCGCGCCCACGGCCACGAAAAGGGCGACATAGCCGGCAATCAAAACAGGATGCATCGGGGGCACTCGTCTCTTATTTCAACGACCGAGGTATTGATCTTTTTTCAACCGAGCCCGGCTGGCCGAACGAATCCAACACAACAGATTACGTCACTGATTCGGGCCACCGTGAACAGGATTCACGAGCACCTTCGACGCCGCAACGGCGGTGGGATTCAACGTCGAACGACCCCATGCCACCTCCACCGGCAGTCGGGCGAAATCAACGATGGTTCCATCGCGGCTGTAGCAACTCAGGTCGAGCGTTGAGCCCATGAAAATGCAGTCAACAGGACAGGGCTCCACGCACAGAGCGCAAAACATGCACTTCGAATAGTCGATAGCAAATCCAGTGACCTGGAAGCCTTTGCCACCGCTGACCCGCTCCTTGCCGATGTAGATGCAATCGACAGGGCAGGCCTTAGCACACTGATCGCAGGCGATGCAGGTCGTCAGATCGAACCGATGAAAGCCCCGATAACGGGCCGCAACCGGGGCCGGCAGTTCGGGATACTCGAAGTGTTCGGTGAACGTCCGTCGCTTCTGGTCATAGGTGCTCGCAAACACCCGCAACGTGACCAGCATGCCCTCCAAGACGGTGCTGATGGCGGTGTAGAGATTCCTAAACCACTCTCGCATGGTACGTCCTATCGAATCTCACATCTCAACGGCACAAATCCCGAACCCTCGACCCCTTTTCGGCGGTTGAGTACGACGCGAAGAGTATAGGAACCACAACGACACCAACAAGCGGCGCGGTTGTTTTCGGGGGAGTTCTTGCCGTTTCGCCCGAAGACTGGAATCCAAACTGTCCTACGAAACCGTCCGACGGGCCAGCCTCTGCCAAGGCCCATGATTTTGCATGAAAAAAGGTTTCTCACCCGAAAACCACTGGTCCGCACGAGTATCCGTGCGAATAAAAAGGGCCTGTCTGCAGTATTCTGCAGGCCATTTCCGGCCCTGGCTTGGCTCAAAAGGCTTTCCGGCAGAGGACAATTGCCGCAATCTTCCCGCTTTCTGACGGCCACCGCTTGCTTGACCATGCGGAAGAAACGTCTACATTTATAGCGGTGGAGGCAACTCAGCTTGCCTCGCCAACGCAATCGCCATGGATTTGGCTGTTGCTCAGTCAGGCTCTTTTTTGTTCGCGCCGGTTCAAAAAGTTTTCTTTCGCCAATTTTCGGCTGGTCAAAGCCAAGTTTCGGTTCGCCAAGGAAGGTTTCCATGCTGGTCTTGTCGCGGAAAAAGGACGAGAGCATCGTCATCAACAACGACATCACGATCGTTGTGGTTGAGATCCGTGGCGATAAGGTTCGCCTCGGAGTTGAGGCTCCAAAAGAGGTGCCCGTGCATCGGCGTGAGGTGTTTGAGGCGATCGCCCGCGGAGAGCCAGTTGCTGATTCGTTGCAAACCGAATCAGCGAACGCTGTTCATGCTGGTCATGCTGTTCAGGGCGACAACCACACGGCAACGGTTCCTGTGCCCGACCACGTGACTCGCCCCTCAAGCGAACAGCGGCCTCCTGCCTAACTGCCCGTGAAAAAAGTCGTCCGTGTACTTTTTTCCTTAAAAACATCCTTTTTCTAATGGTGCTGCGCCCCCGAGACCGGAACGTGGGGTTCTGCAGGCTGTTGAGCCACAGTCTGCTCACTGAGGTTTTTCATCCGTTTTCGTGGCTGGTTGAATTCCCGCTCCACGGTATGCTGTCGGATGGCAGGGCCCCGTCGTCTAGAGGCCTAGGACACTGGCCTTTCACGCCGGTAACACGGGTTCGAATCCCGTCGGGGTCATTTGTGCAGACTGCCAACCGCTGTGGTCGAAATCAGTTTTCGCTTTCCGCAAGAGTCATGTTCCCTAGCTGCCCGTGGAAAAAGTCATCCATAGACTTTTTCCACTTGAAAACCTCCGGTTTTTGCGGGTGCTGCGCACCCGGGACCGCATCGTGCGGTCCAACACGTAGTTTATCCACAGCCTGCTAGGGCATAACGGAGCCGAAAAAATGGCGGAGCAATACGACGCTGTTCTCCTGGTGTCGTTCGGGGGCCCCGACCGCCCCGAAGATGTGATGCCGTTCTTGGAGAATGTGCTGCGCGGCCGGAATGTTCCGCGTGAACGGATGCTCGCGGTTGCCGAGCACTATTACCATTGTGGCGGCAAGAGCCCGATCAACGAGCAAAACATCTCACTCCTCGCGGCGCTCCGCGAAGAACTCGACCGTCGCGGGCCACATCTGCCTGTGTACTGGGGGAATCGCAACTGGCATCCGCTGCTGACCGACACGCTTCGCGAAATGGCCGATGCCGGCGTGAAGCGGGCGATCGCGTTCGTCACCAGCGCCTACAGCAGCTACTCCGGTTGTAGGCAGTATCGGGAAAATATTGCGGCTGCCTGTGCGGCTCTCGGTGACCGGGCACCGCAAGTCGACAAGATCCGCGTGTTCTTCAATCATCCTGGATTCGTGGGCCCCATGACGGCCCACGTGCTGCGGGCGCTGAGCCATTTCCAGGCCGACTCCCGCGCGGCGGTGCCCGTGATGTTCACCGCGCACAGCATCCCGACCTCAATGGCGGACAGTTGCAAGTACGGAGCACAGTTTGCCGAGGCATCCCGTCTCGTTGCGGAACAGGCGGGCGTGGCCGATTGGAGCTTGGTCTATCAGAGCCGCAGCGGCCCGCCAACGCAGCCGTGGCTGGAGCCTGACATCTGCGACGCGATTCGAGACCTCCATGCCCGCGGCGGCCGACACTTGGTGATCGCACCGATCGGATTCATTTCCGATCACATGGAAGTTCTTTACGACCTCGACACGGAGGCAGCGGATCTCTGTCGTGCACTGGGAATCGACATGGTCCGTGCCGCAACGGTTGGCACCGATCCCGCCTTCATCGGCATGGTTCGCGACCTCATCGCCGAACGCACCGACATGCTCACAGAACGCCCGGCACTCGGCCGGCTGCCGGCCAGCCACGACACCTGTCCGCTCGACTGCTGCCCGGCTCCTGCGAGCCGCCCTGCCGCCGCGCGGCCTGCATGACCCTCGCTCCCGTCGCCATGGATATCCAGCGAACCTTTGCGGCGCCGGTGGCACGTCACGCCGGCGCGCGGCCGCGGGAATGCGTATCCCTCGTCCACGGGTTTCTGGCCAACCGATACATGCTTGCGATCCTCGGACACCGCCTCGGCCGCCGCGGCTATCTGGCCCGGCCATGGGGCTATTGGAACATGCGGTGTTCGATCCTCGTGCATGCGGAGGCCTTCGGCCGTGAACTCGCAAGACTGGATAACGACGAATCCGTGGACACGATCCACCTGGTCACGCACAGCATGGGTGGGATCGTAGCCCGCGCTGCGCTCGACCGGTTTCGTCCAAAAAAACTTGGGCGGTTCGTGATGCTGGCCCCACCCAACCACGGTTCATTCGTCGCCAGCGCGGCTACCAGAATGTTCGGCGGGCTATTCAAACCGGTTGCAGAACTCACCACCGCCCCCGACAGCTTCGTCAATGTGCTCGGCATGCCGGCAGACATTGACATTGGAGTGATCGCAGCTCAACGGGATGCACTCATCACGGCCAAAAGCACGCGGCCGGACGTTCCACACTCGCACATCACGCTGCCCTGCATGCACTCAAGCCTGCTGTT
>Ga0209829_10001966_pt1 | contig 16047 bp, 15 predicted proteins | sample C_140205_EF_Meta_FD_187311 | JGI IMG/M metagenome (GOLD analysis project Ga0209829, IMG submission 187311) | Freshwater microbial communities from Lake Croche, Canada to study carbon cycling - C_140205_EF_MetaG (SPAdes) (version 2) | ecosystem: Environmental > Aquatic > Freshwater > Lake...
CGCAAAGTTGCGCACTCAATCAAGCTCTAAAAACAGGAAACGTCCGAATTCTTACAAATTCAAAGGTTGAGCGGTTAGTTGTAGACGAAAGTGGCGAGGCAATCTCACACATTGTTGTTTCAGGAAAAAATGGAGAATTTAAAGTCCATGGACAAAGATTTGTTTTGTCTGCCGGAGCAGTAAACTCTGCGGCTCTCATGCTTAAGTCAGGAGTTGGAAATTCTTCCGGCTTGGTTGGCCGAAACTTTATGATGCACATTAATTCCCATGTGGCGACATTCGATCCGATGAGAAAAAATGACCTAACTTTCCAGAAGACCCTCTCGTTTAACGACTGGTACTTCGATGGTGGCAAGGGATACCCATTAGGTGCTGTCCAACTCATTGGAAAAGTTACAGGTTTAATGATGAAGAGTTTTGCGAAGAAAGTTCCGCTATCTTTCTTAAACTACATTGCTGACCATAGTGTTGAGTTTGTTTTGATGACGGAGGATTTACCTGATCCCGAAAATAGAATTGAAGTTACAAAAGATGGTCGAATCCAGGTATTTCTGAAGCAGCGCGGCATGAAAACGCATATGGAACTTCTCAGGAAGGCCAAGCGTTATTTACGAAAGTCAGGTTACAAAGCAATTTTCCGCCAACCATTTGATATCAGCATGAATTCACATCAATGTGGAACTGTGAAGGCCGGCAACGACCCTCAATCAAGTGTTTTGGACCAGTATTGCAAGTCTCATGATTTGAGCAATTTGTATGTCATCGACGGAGGATTTTTTCCCTCATCTGCTGCAATGAATCCAGCTTTAACAATTGCAGCCCAGGCCCTGCGAGTGGTCGCAGAATCTGGGCTTGCAAAAGGAATTATTTAACGAACAGGCTTGAAAGTCTGGTCCTTCTCATCAACAGTGAGCGCACCAGTCATGATTGCCACAACCTGATTCATGTCGTGAGTTTTTGGAGTCACAACAGCGGCGCGTTTTCCAAGGCGCTGAATTTGAATACGATCAGCAACTTCAAAGACCTGTGGCATGTTATGTGAGATCAAGATAACAGGAAGACCGCGATCGCGAAGCCTTTCAATCATCTTAAGAACTTGATTAGATTCACGAACTCCAAGAGCGGCAGTTGGCTCATCAAGAATAATAACTTTAGAGCTAAAGGCAGAGGCACGAGCAACTGCGACAGCTTGGCGTTGTCCACCAGAGAGAGTCTCAACTGCTTGGCTGATATTTTGAATTGTTGAAATTCCGAGATCTGCAATGTGATTTTTTGATGCAGATTTCATAGCGCCGTTGTCCAACGTTCTAAATACTTTTCCGACTAGACCAGGTTTGCGCAACTCTCTACCGAGATAAAGGTTTGCCGCGATATCAAGAGCGGGAGCAACTGCCAAAGATTGATACACAGTTTCAACCCCGGCCCCGCGACCATCCTGTGGCTTTGCAAAGTGCACTTGGTTTCCCTCAAGGAAAATTTCACCCGTGTCAGGCACTTCGGCGCCAGAGAGACACTTAATAAGTGTTGATTTTCCAGCACCGTTGTCACCAACGACTGCTAGAACTTCGCCAGGAAACAATTCAAGGCTTGAACCATTGAGAGCGATAACGTTTCCATAGGCTTTTTCTAAGTTAATTGCTTGAAGAATTGGCTGAGCGCTCATTATTTGCGGGCCTTTCTAATCCATTGGTCGATAGTCACAGCAGAGATAATCAAGATACCGACAGCGAGCGTCTGGTAGTAAGGATCAAGCCCGGCAAGTGTTAGACCGTCGCGGAAAACGCCAACGATCACAGCTCCAATAAGTGAGCCAATTATTCTTCCGCGGCCACCAAATAGTGACGTTCCCCCGATCACTACAGCAGTGATTGAGTCAAGGTTTAAGTCCTGACCGGAGTTTGGAGAGGCTGCATTAACGCGACCGATGATGATCCAAGCGGTCATTGCAAAAATAAAACCAGCGACTAGGTAGACGCTCATCAAAACGCGATTTGTTTGAATACCAGCAAGGCGCGCAGCTTCAATATCATCACCAGTAGCGTAAACGTGACGACCCCAAGCGGTGTAGCGCAGTGCGTAAGCAAGAATTAAATACATTGCAATCATAACGAGCACGCCATAAGTAACGTTAAAGGCGCCGATATGAATTACTTTTCCGAGTGTTAACAAGAATGGATCGACTTCGGTATCGCGAACTGTGCGACCCTTAGCAAACAAAAGTGTGAAAGCGGTGAATACGTTAAACGTTCCCAAAGTTACGATGAAGGGAGGCAATTTAACCTTTGTGACGAGGAAGCCGTTAAACGCGCCGGCACCTGTACCAACAGCCAGACCGATAATGAATGAGAGTGCGACAGGTACATGGTTTTCAAAGGCTAATTTCGCCATAACCATGGAGGCAAAGATTGCGATTGCCCCGCACGAAAGGTCAATACCTGCGGTCAAAATAATAATTGTTTGGCCAATTGCGATAGAACCAACAACGGCTACTTGCTGCAAAACTAAAGATAAATTAAACGGGTCTTTGAAATTTGGATTAAGGAACCAGAAGACTCCTAGAGAGATTACTAGAACAAGCGCAGGGCTCAGTGTTGGGTATTTGTGAAGCGCAACTTGGATTCTTCCTGCCAAAGATTGTTTTTCACTTTGGTGACTGAACTCGAGTTCAGCGGCCGATTTGGTCAATGTCCACTCCTTTTACTAGCCCTAATTACAATTAAATGAAGAAGGGCGCTTGCCTGTTGGGTAAGCGCCCTTCCCATCAATGATTAGATTTTACCTAATCATTAGATACCTATTAACCCCAAGCGTTAGCTAGGCCATAAGCCGTGTTACGGCTTGGAACTCCAGCTGCAAGTGAGTTAGTAATAAGGCTTACGCCAGTGTTGTAGAAATCAAGTCCTGGTGTGACCTTTGGCTTTGTACCCTTTGTGATGAGGTCGAAAATGGCTTGTACGCCAAGTGATGCCATCTTTAGTGGGTACTGCTGTGAAGTTGCTCCGATTACGCCTGAAGCAACGTTCTGAACGCCAGCCTTTCCACCGTCAACTGAGACAACGAGAACACCCTTTGTCTTACCAGCTGCCTTGAGAGCTGCATATGCGCCAGCTGCTGTTGGCTCGTTGATTGTGTATACAACGTTGATCTTTGGATTCTTAGCAAGGAGATGCTCCATGCCTGTACGGCCGCCTTCTTCGTTAGCGCCTGTAGCTTCGTTTCCAACGATTGTGTATGAACCACCCTTACCGCCGGTGTACTTACCTGTCTTAACTTCATCGCCATTGAGCTTGCCGTTGTTTACTGGAATACCCATGCCCTCAAGGAAACCTTGATCGCGGTTGTAATCAACAGAAACTACCTTGTCATTGAAGATGTCGAGAAGTGCAATTACTGCAGCTTTTCCATTTAGCTTTGCAGCAGCCCACTTACCGATTAGGTTTCCAGCAACACGGTTATCTGTTGCGAAAGTGATGTCTACTGTGTTTGCAGGATCTGGTGGTGTATCAAGTGCAATAACAAATAGGCCAGCTGCGCGAGCCTTCTTGATTGCATCGTTAACGCCTGTTGACATTGGTGTAATCAAAATGCCTTGTTGCTTTCCAGCAATAGCAGCTTCGATTGCAGCAATCTGACCAGCATCGTCGCCTTCAGCTTTTCCTGAAGCGATTGTGATCTTTACGCCGAGCTTTGCAGCAGCTGCCTTAGCGCCACCTTGCATAGCTACGAAGAATGGGTTTGTTGAATCTTTGGTGATCAAAGAAACAGCAACACTTGGTGCAGCGTGTGAAGTTGTAGCAACTCCAGCTGTTAGCAACATTGATGCGCTAACTGCTGCGACTAGAGCGACTTTACGCCCTGAAATTAGTCGTGACATGTTTTCCCTTCCTAGAGAGGTTGGCCATTTGGACCGTCCTTATCCTTGGGCATTTGGGGGGTAGTAGCAAGCCGAAAGTACCTATTTCAATGATTGTTATGAAACTGTGACAATCACCCCTACTTGAGGCGCTAACCTAAATTCATGGGCGTTTTACTGATCGGTAGCTTGAACATCGACTTGGTATCTCGTGTGGAGACGATGGTAAAGCCCGGAGAAACCATTATGGGAAAAGATTTTCAGACCTTCCCAGGGGGTAAGGGTTTGAATCAAGCCGTTGCCGCTGCGCGGGCGGGCGGTGAGGTAACGATGGTAGGAGTTCTTGGTACAGATTCGAATTCGCAAATAATTCGCAGATTGATGAAGGACGAAAAAATCGACCAGTCATTTGTGAGTGAAGTCGATGGGGTTTGTGGAACAGCAATTATTGAAGTCGATTCATCGGGACAAAATCGAATCATCGTTATCGCAGGAGCAAATAGTAAGTTGAAAGCAAAAAGCGTTGATGAAAAAGCGTTCTCGTCAGTAAAAGAGAAGAAGATTTTGCTGGCTCAATTAGAGAGCCCCATTGAAGAGCTAGAAATTCTTTTTAAGAGAGCTAAAGAAGAGAAATTTTTTACAATTCTAAACCCTGCTCCTGCTGCAGTGCTTTCAAATTCATTTGTATCGTACGTTGATTTACTCATACCTAACCAATTTGAAGCAGAAACCCTAACGGGAATCCACGTAAACAATGAAGCAAGCGCAATTGAAGCGGGAAAGAAATTGATGGCAACCGGGGTTGGATCCGTACTCATTACTTTGGGGGGAGACGGTTCACTTTTGATCACGAAAGATGGCTCTCAACATTTCCCTGCATTTAGCGTTTCTCCAATCGACACAACAGCAGCAGGCGATGCTTTCTGTGGTGCGCTCGCTACAACTCTTAGTAAGGGCGTTTCATTACAAGATGCAATCCCCTTTGCTTCGGCTGCAGGAGCTCTTGCTACAACAAAAACAGGAGCAACACCTTCCTTGCCAACGGCTTCAGAGATATCATCGATGCTTAATAATATGAATAGCAAGGAAGGCTAGAGAATGCTTAAGACCGGAATCATCAACGACCAACTGGCATCAGTTCTTGCAAAGTTTCGCCATGTAAATACATTGGCAATCGTGGATGGGCCCTTCCCAAGTTATCCAGGCGTGGAGCTCGTGGATTTGGCTCTGGTTAAAGGTTTCCCAACAGTCCCACAAATACTCGATGCAATTTTGCCCCTCTTGGACGTTACAGGTTTGTACCTTGCAAATGAATTTGCTGAAAAAGTGGATTCCAAGATCGTCGCCGAGTACAAGTCCCACTTTGCTGGAACCCCTGAAATCCTTATCCCTCACGAGGAATTTAAGGTCAAAGTTGGCCAATCGCTAGCCATTATTCACACCGGCGATGCGGTTCCGTACAGCAGCGTTATTCTGAAATCTGGGTGACGCTCTCCCTGTTTTTCACTGTAAACTTCACCTGCAACTCGGAGACGTCGCATAGCCCGGTCGAGTGCGCCTCACTGCTAACGAGGTAAGGTTTAATCGCCTTCAAGAGTTCAAATCTCTTCGTCTCCGCCATTATTACTCGCGACTACCTGCATTGGAGCAATCGTGGAAAATATTGAATCATTTAATAACCACTTACCTGTAAAGGTTCGCTTCGGTGAAGGTCGAGCACTTGCCTTGGCGGATGTAGTAGCCGAATGTGGGGCGACAAATGTTCTTTTGATGGTTGATGAAGGCATAGAGAAGTTCAATCCGGCAGCCAAGGCGTGCATAGACAAGTTGATTGCAACCTCGGGAATTAAAGTCACAACTTTTGAGAAGCCAGCGGGCGAACCAACGATTGATATGGTCGATGACGCAACAAAGGCAGTCGTTGCATCCGGCGCAGAGGCAATTGTTGCCCTTGGCGGTGGATCGGTAATTGATACGGCAAAGGCTGCGCGCCTTTGTGCGCAACTTGGTATTACATTCCGCGAATTCCAAGCAGGCAAACCCGAATACCCAATTCCAACAGTTTCGCTCATTGCAATGCCAACTTCAGCAGGCACGGGTTCAGAAGTTTCTGGTGGATCAGTTATTTCTGATCCAGCTGCAGGAAGAAAAGCTGGTATCGCAAACGGAAACCTTCGTGCGCAATTTGCAATCGTTGACCCAGTACTAACTTATTCGATGCCCCCTTCAATGACAGCGAACACCGGAATTGATGCGCTCGCTCAAGCAATCGCAGGAATTATTGCAAAATGCAGCACACCTATCGGAGATGCAATCGGCTATGAAGCGATTCGCATGATGACGCCAGCTCTTGTTGGTGCTTATAAGGATGGAAACGATAAGGCGGCTCGCGCTGGGATGGCAGCAGGATCAATGATGGCCGGCCTAACAATGAATATTTCAGATTGCACTGCCGAGCACTCACTTGGTCAAGCGATTGGTGGCTTAAAACATGTTCCGCACGGCCTCACAATCGGATTAGTTCTTGTAGAGACACTTACACGTGAGGCAAAAGTGGTTCCAGCAAAGATGGAACGCGTTGCTGATGCAATGGGAGCTCCGGATGATGGAAGCAAAGATGGTTCTCGCGCAGTAAACGCCGTTCGCAAGATTCTTGCTGAACTCAACTTCCCTGTTCTATCTAGCCTAGGTTTTGTCGAAGCCGATATTGATAATTTGGCTGACATCGCACTTGAAGATTTCTTTATTACTCAAGCCCCAACTCCTTGGAGCAAGGCTGAAGTTGTAGAGGCGTTTATGTCCGCCCTTGTTTTGGAAAAGCGATAGATAAACAAGGTTATGATTTGCAAGTGAGCATTTTTGAAGATATAGAAATAGCCCTAACGGCAGACAATAGAACGCTACTTGGAATAATCGGCGAACCCGGAGCAGGAAAGTCGACGCTTGTAGAGCAAATAAAAGAGAGATTTCCGGCCAACAAAATTGCAATATTGCCTATGGATGGTTACCACCTCAGCAACAAGGTCTTGATCGAAAAAGGAATTCGCAATATTAAGGGAGCGCCTCAAACATTTGATGCCCTTGGATTTGTTGCACTCCTCAAGCGAGTCAAACATAACCAAGAAGAAAATATCTATTTTCCTGTTTTCCACAGAGAAATTGAAGAATCGATAGCAAACGAGGATGTCATCACTCCGGAGGTAAAAGTCGTCATCGTTGAAGGAAATTATCTACTTTTCCCAGAGATGGGATGGGGTGGGGTGCGAGAGCTCCTTGATTCAAGTTATTTCATAGATATTCCGCAAGAGATTCGGATAGAGCGTTTGATTGCTCGACACGAACGGTATGGGAAAACCCCTCAAGAAGCTCATGATTGGGCTTTGGGAAGCGACGAGGCGAATGCAAAATTGATTCGCGCGACAAGAGAACTAGCCTCGAATACAATCACTTTATGAAACAAATAGTTGCGACCGCCCCGAAGGTACTTACAACAAACGAAGTTCCTGTGCCTCAAGTTCAAGCAGGCGAAGCCCTTGTCCAAACTCTAGTTTCAGGTGTCTGTGGATCAGATCTACACGCAGTTCAAGGATTACATCCATTTGTTCCGATTCCTTATAAGCCCGGGCATGAAGTTGTAGGAGTGATTCGCGAGTTAGCCCCTGATGTAAAAGGTTTGTCAATTGGAGATCGAGTCACAGTCGAACCCGATCTACCTTGTTGGAATTGCAAGAATTGCAAAAATGGAAATGAAAATCTTTGTGAAAACTTACAGTTCTTCGGATGCGGCTATTCGCAAGGTGGAATGTGTGAATTTTGGACTCTTCCCGCGGGACGTCTTCATGTGATTCCTGCAAGCTTCAGTGACGAGAAGGCGGCACTCATCGAGCCACTTTCAACTCCAGTACACGCAACAAAATTGGCCTTTGTAGGTCATAAGGATTTAAGTGGAAAGTCAGTAGTTATTTTGGGTTGTGGAACAATTGGACTCCTGACGCTTTTTGCAGCAAAGCATTTCAATGCTAAGAAAATCATCATGACCGATTTGGTTCAAGAGAAGCGTGATCGTGCCGTAAGACTTGGTGCTGACTCGGCCTTCGATGCTGGTTCACCAACTGTTGTTGATGACGTTCGAAAAGAACTCGGTGAAAGCGCGGATGTTGTATTTGATTGCGTAGCATTTCAACCAACCGTCCTGCAGGCAATTCGCATGGCTGATAAAGGCGGAACTGTTGTAATTGTTGGAGTTCCTGAAAATGATGTAACTGTTCCCTTGCCAATAATTCAAGACCACCAAATTAGAATTCAAGGCGCTGCTACTTATCTTCCTTCTGACTACAAGGATTCAATTGCAATTTTAAGTGCGGAAAATTTCCCTTTTAGCGAGTTTGTTACTTCCGTATTTCCAGTGGAAGAGGCTCAGAAAGCATTTGAAAGCGCGCTTTCTGGCGATCAAATTAAGGTATTAATTCGCTTTAGCTAGTTACTCTGCTGCTCTTTTGAAATAATTGTTGTCAAAGGAATACGAACCGAAGCCGGTTGACGTGCAATGTGCACAATTTGCATGGCAACTTCTTCAGGTTTGAGATACATATCCAAGCGGGGAGCACCTGGAGTTCTTCCAGTTCCAAAGGCAAAGTTTGTAGAAACTCCCGAAGGAGCAATCAGCGATACTCGTATTCCTTTTTCGCGAAGCTCATGATCTAACCCTGCAGCAAGCCCTACTTGTGCATGTTTAGTTCCAGCGTAGATGGCTTCTTTACCCGCGCCATAGAAACCGGCCACCGAACAAACAATAATTATGTCTCCAGCGCCTTTTTCAACCATCACTTTGGCGCACGAACGAATGAGGTGAACCGTACCCTCGAAATTTGTGCGCATCATGGCGTTCACTTCATCATCAGACCAATCAAAAATAGAACCGTAAAGACCTATTCCTGCGTTAGGAATGACAATATCAATAGTGCCAAAGAGACTTAGAGCTTTAGCTGCGATTTCCTTTGAAACTTCTGGGTTGGAACAATCCCCAGCGACATAGCCGATCGATTTAGCGCCAAGTTCTTTCTGAATTTGGCGAAGGCTTTCTTCGCTTCGCGAGTTCAAAATTACCCGTGCACCATTTTGAACCATTACTTTGGCAGTTTCTTTGCCGATTCCCGAAGATGCTCCCGTGATGACAACAACTTTTCCGGTTAAGTCTTGAAGTTCAAAATTCATATCCATAGTTTAGTGGTAATTCAATTATTGACCTGTCATAATTCACACTCACCTACATTGGAGCCTTCATGAAAGCAGTTGTCTACGACTCAGCCAAGAACTTTACCGTTCGCGAGATTCCGACACCTACTCCTCAACCAGGTGAAGTCCTCATTAAGACTGAATTAGCAGGCGTCTGCGGCACCGATCTACATATTCACGAAGGACATTTCCTCGCTGAATTTCCTCTAATTCCTGGCCATGAAATGGTGGGCATTGTTTCAGACCTAGGGGATGGTGTAACTCAGTTCAAAGTTGGCGAAAGAGTCACCGTAAATCCAGTTGTAAGTTGCGGAGATTGCGAATTTTGTAGAGAAGGAAAACCAATCTTATGCCACAACAGAAAAGGCCTCGGAACTAATTGGCCTGGTTCATTCGCTGAATACATGATTGCAACGCAGGATCTAGTTTTCAAAGTTGAGGGATTAACTGTTGATCAAGCAGTGTTCGCTGAGCCTGCGGCTTGCGCAATGCATGGAGCTCAAATGCTCGGTATCAAACCAGGAAGCAGCGCACTTATTTTTGGCGCCGGCCCAACGGGCCAACTTTTGGCTCAATTGGTTGCTAAAGGCGGAGCGGCTTCTGTAGTTGTAGCAGGATCATCACAATTTAAATTGGATACGGCGAAGAAGCTTGGCGCGGATGCAACATATTTGATGGACCGAGCAAACGTTAAGAAGACTTTTGAAGATTTGAAAGCGCTCCGCCCATCGGGATTCGATATCGTAATCGAAGCTACCGGAAGTACCGAAGTTGCAGAGATATGTGTGCCTTTAACTCGTAGTGGTGGAACCATGATGGTTTACGGAGTTACCGAATCTCATGAAACATTCGCGATTAACGCCTTTGATGTTTTCCATCGCGAAATTACAATAAAAGGATCATTTGCGGAAATCGATACATTCCCAGCGACAATTGCAGCGCTATCTAGTGGTCGTTTGCAAACGGCAGGAATCATTACGCATCGATTTAAACTTGATGAATACGGTAAAGCTCTTGAAACTTTGCGCGCAGATAAAACTGCTCACAAAGTTGTGATTGAGTTTAATTAATTCTCAAGCTGCTCTGCTGCATGGGAAGCGTGGGATTTCATAGCAGCCTCAAAGACTTTGTGAGATTCCAAAACTTCCTCAACTCTTGCACAACCGAATTTCTCTCCCAATAGCCCTTCTCGCTCTGCAAAGAATGATGCCCACATTTGCAAAAGAGAGTCAGGAAAACCGAATTCAAAAATTCCACCTGTTATCACAGGCCAATTTCCCTTGTGACCAGGTTGGGTTTCAATCCAACTCTGTTCGCCATCTTTGTAGGTAAATCTCTCAAGAATTTGCGGATTACGGGTATTGAAACGAACTCCGCCATTCATTCCCATTGCCGAGAAGTACCAAGAATTGCTCTCACCGGGGGCAATTCGTTTCATCTCCCAGATCATCGGGAACTCTCTTGTCTGTGATCCTGAAGTGGCTTTAATTGCCAAAACTGCGTTATCGAAAGTGTCGCAAGGAACTTCATTCCCCTTGCCATCGATTCTTGTTTCAACAATCTTGTCCAGCATGGAATAAACAGATTTTGCTTTCAGTGCAAGGCGCGCAGGAACGTGAGCTACATGCATACCCAGATCACCCATAACTCCAATAGCGCCACAAAACTTCACTTGGCGTTTCCAGTTAATAGGCTTTTTAGTATCTAAATCAGATGAGTGCAGGAATCCTGCGCGGACTTCGACAATCTCACCCAATGCGCCTGACTTCACATAATTAATTGCACCTTGTGCACCAGGGTAGAAGGGCATCTCACTTGAAACCCGAACGAAGACCTTGCTCGCCTGTACGGCGGCCACAATCTTCTTTGCTGCAAGCAAATCAATTCCAAATGGCTTCTCGCCAAGGAAGTCTTTACCTGCGGCGATAGTTGCCAGATAGATTTCCTCATGCAAATTGTGTGGAACAGCAATGTAAACAACGTCCACATCTGGGTTGGCAAGAAGTTCCTCGTAACCTTCATAAATATTCTCTACCCCAGCGTTTGTGAACCATTCACGGACCGCGGGGGACAAATCAGCAAGCGCTACAACTTCTGGGCGTACAGGATGATCGACGAGAGCATCCCAACGTCTGGTGGCAGCCAAGAGTTCTTTGCCCATCAGACCACCGCCGATAATGCCGACGCGCACAATCTTCTGTGTCATTTTTACTTTAACATTTCAAGAGCAGTTTCAACGGATGCGTTCTGATGCAACATAGACATGAGAGCACGTGTCATTGCAGCCGGTTTCGCATGTTGAATGATGTTTCTTCCGTAAACAATGCCTGCAGCCCCGAGTGCAAGAACATCAGCCGTGCGTTGCAGCAACTCTTGATCCGCAACACGTCCACCACCGCGAACTAACACTGGAATATCTCCAGCAATTTTGATCACATCTACATAATCTTTAGGGTCATCAGTTGGATCAGCCTTGATTACATCTGCGCCTAATTCAACTGCTTGACGAACAAGTGGAACAACTTTTTCTGGACGGCCATCCGAGGTGTATCCGCCGCCATCGGAATCCTTCATAACAAGAGGTTCAATCATGAGAGGCATTCCATAGTGGTCGCATTCTGCGCGAAGAGCAACGATATTTCGTATACATGCATCAAGCATCTCGGGGCGAGAAGGTAAATCAAATAAATTAACCACAACAATCGCCGCATCTAAACGAACTGCAGTAAGAACTGGATCGGCAATCGAAATACTAAACATGTGATCCGGCAATTTTTTTCCGTACACATTTGCAACATCGGTACGCAACACCAAACTTGGGCGATCTTTTTGATCAACGTTTTGAAGTAAGCGAGCTTGACCAATTGTCAGCTGGATGGCGTCTGGCGCAGCGTTAACAAGTGTTTTAACTGCAGAATTCATATCTTCAATTCCAGCAAGGAAGGCACCTTCTCCAAAGAATCCGTGATCGACGGCGATATCTAAACAACGTCCCTTGTTAAATAATCGGGAAAGTCGAATTGATGAATCTGACATGAAGGTCCCCATTCCGTAATTGATTTAAACGAAAACTATTTCTATCTCTTTCAGAACTGCATTCTACAGCGTATAGTTCAGCGCATGACAAGCAGAGAAGCCCGCCCAGAGAAGTTGCCTTCGAATCAGTTCGATCATTTCTACAAAGGTGGAAATCGAATTGGTGTCCTGAGACATGGTCCTGGTGGACCGATGCGCCCAGAAGAATGGATTGGCTCTGTTACCACTCGTTTTGGCGAACCTCGAATGGGTCTATCGGAATTAGCAACAGGTGAATTACTTGTTGATGTGATCGGAAGAGATTCAGAAGCTTGGCTCGGCGCAGAACATCTTGCTACTTACGGAACAAGTACTGAATTATTAGTAAAGCTTTTGGATTTAGATCAACGTTTGCCAGTTCACTATCATCCAAATCGTAAGTTTGCTAAAGAACATCTTTCTTTGAAGCACGGAAAGACCGAAGCGTGGATTGTTTTAGAAGCGCCCGCAAACGCAACTGTTGGTTTAGGTTTTGCTGTAGAGAAGAGCAAGAAAGAAATTGCGAAAATGGTAGACAGCAGAGATGCTGTTGGATTACTTGGATCCCTTCAACAGTTCTCTGCAAAAGCGGGAGACGCAATTTTGGTTCCAGCCGGAGTGCCACACTCGGTACCAGCAGGCACCTTTGTACTCGAGCTCCAAGAGCCTTCAGATATGTCAGCGCTACTTGAATGGAATGAATTTGCGGTTGACGGAGTAAAGGACGGCCACCTAGGTCTTGGCTTCGATACTGTTTTGGATGCGCTTCGATACACGCCAATTGGTTCGAGTGAGGCTGAGAAGTTAATTTCTCCACAACGCCTGTACGGAGAGAATGACTTGGCAATTTTCTCTGATTCAGCAAATCCTTATTTCCGCGCCGATTATCTAACAGGTAAGCACAGCAGCGTGGATGCGGGATTTTCAATCCTCTTGCTCCTAGATGGTTCTGGCGAGATTTCATTCTCTAATGCCGCTGCAATGCCAGTCACCAAAGGAGATGCAGTTGTGATTCCTTATTCAGCTGGTACTTGGCACCTAAACGGTGCAAGTGGTGTTGTTTGCCGCCCTCCTCAAGCTAAATTTGCGTCGCTCGCAATTTAATTCTAGGTAGTCAATTGCAAAAAGTATTAGTCGGCATTGACGTTGGCACCACACGTATAAAAGTGGTAGTAACCGATTTGCAATTGAATTTGTTACAACAGGATGCAGTTGCTACGCCATGGGTGCATACAAATAATCTTTCTGAAATTGATATGAACTTGTTGGCCAAAACTGCAATTGATATAACAGCGAAGGTTGTCGCTGCTGCCGATGGGCAGGCGGCATCCATAGGTATAACTGGCTTTTCAGAGACCGGCGCCTTGTTGGGGAAAGACTTACGCCCCATTGCCCCAGGCTTTGCATGGCATGATCCGCGTGGCAACTTGGAGCAAGTAGAAAAAGTATTTGGGTCAGAAGAATTCGAAAGAACTGTCGCCGCTAAGATTTCCCCGGTTGTGACGTTACCTAAAATCCTTTGGCAACAAGAGCGCATGCCCGAGACTCGCGAAGTTTCTCATTTTATAAGTGCACCAGAATGGATTATGTATTGCTTGGGCGCGGAACTTGTTAATGAGCTATCACTAGTGAGCCGTACTGGATTTTTAGATATCGCAGCAAAATCGCCATGGATGCCTGCCGTCGAATTAGTGGGTGGCGGTCCAGATTTTCTTGGCCGACTGGTCGGTGCTGGTGAAGCCATTGGCACAGCTAACGATTCTGCACCAGAAAATCTCCGAGGAGCTGTTTTAACAATTGCTGGGCACGATCATCAGACAGCAGCATATTATTTAGGAGCGATCAAAGATGGCGCACTCTTTGATTCGATGGGAACTGCTGAAGCCGTTGTTCGCACGCGCAAAGGAAGCGTCTCGAAGGATTCAATGGGTCGACTCGCAAAACATGGAGTCAATGTTGGATGGACGGTTATCCCAGATCACCAAATGATTCTTGCTGGTATGCCGACAGGAATTTCCTTAGAGCGAATTAGTTCCATGCTTGGAGCAAACACAACTGAAGATCGAAAGAAACTTGGCGATGAAGCACTCCTTGTAAACCGCGATTCTCATGAATTAAAAGTTAATGGAACCTATGCGAGCGTTGATGTAATTGGCTTAACTGACGGGGTAACACCTGCACATGTTTGGCGCGCAGCTGTCGAAGATTTAACAGATTTATTCGACAGAACGGTCAAGGCAATAAACGAGGAAGTTGGACCCTTTAATGAAGTAACGATTGCCGGCGGATGGATTCACAATCCGATGGTGCAAGAGGCGAAGAAGAAGGAATACGGATCTTATAAAGTTGTTGAAAAACTGGAACCTGGTGCGATGGGGGCGGCTGAATTCGCCGGGATTGCTCTAGGAGTGATAACACCTCGTTGGGTCTAACTACTTTCACAAATTCCTGTAGATTTAATCTATGAGTAAGTACAAGGTGGCAATCGTTGGTGCCGGGCCTTCAGGATTTTTCGCAGCACAAGCACTCCAAAACTCTCAAACTGATGATTTGAAATTTGAAATAGACATGATTGAGCGTCTTCCCACACCTTGGGGGTTGGTTCGATCTGGCGTGGCTCCAGACCATCCAAAAATTAAGACTGTATCTAAAGTTTTTGAAAAGATTGCGGCAGAACCTGGATTTCGCTTTCTCGGAAATATTGATTTAGGTAAAGACATCACTATTGAAAATTTGCGTGATCGTTATGACGCAGTTGTATTAGCAACAGGTTCAGGCCTTGGTCGCAAGCTTGGGATCCCAGGCGAGGAACTTCGCGGAAGTCTTTCTGCAGCTGATTTCGTACCTTGGTATAACGGACATCCTGATTATGTGGATGTTGATGTTCCACTTGATGGAAAAGTTGCCGTCATCATCGGTGCTGGAAATGTTGCGATGGATTGCGGACGTATCTTGGCAATCAATCCAGAAGAGTTGGATTCAACCGATACTGCGCCGCATGCACTAGCGGCTTTACACAAGAGTTCCATCCGAGAAGTACATATTGCCGCGCGACGCGGTGCCGAGCACGCAGCATTCACCGCCCCAGAACTTCGCGACCTTCCAAAGCTTGAACATACCGACGTGCATCTAAACGCAGATGAAGTAGCGCAAGCACTTGCCCGCGCCAGCGCACTCGGAGAACCAGAAAAAGAAGTCCGCAACAATCTTGAAGCAATGCGGATCATTGCTGAAAACCCTCTCGCTGGACGCGATCGTTCGCTGCACCTTCAATTCCTGCTTGCTCCCAAGGAGATTGTTGGAAGCGAACGGGTTGAGGGAATTACATTTTCTATTAACCGTGTCGATGGTGAGAAAGTTGTTGACACCGGCGAAACTCTCACCATTGGTTGCCAACTTGTTATTAGCGCTATTGGCTACACAGCGCAGCCACTTGCAAGCGTTCCAGAAGATAAAGGCAAGATTAAGAACATCGATGGTCGAGTTGAAGGCAATATGTATGTAGTCGGCTGGGCAAAGCGCGGACCATCTGGAGTCGTAGGCACCAACAAGAGTGATGCGGCAGACGTTATAAAACTTTTGATAGAGGATTTAAGCGCACCTAAGAACTCACAAGGTGTAGAGGACTTACTTCCAGCGGGTCATGTAGTGGTTGATCAAAAGAAATGGCTACGCATTAATGCCTCTGAAATCGCTGCCGGCGAAGCCCTTGGTAAGCCTCGTTTAAAGGAAGTTTCACGCGAAAAATTGCTGAGTTTGGGCGAGGCATAACAAGCCGGTAGTATTCGGTCTGCTTCACCCAGCGCCACAAGCGCTTGTAGCTCAACGGATAGAGCATCTGACTACGGATCAGAAGGTTAGGGGTTCGAATCCCTTCAAGCGCACCATATAAATGCAGGTCGGAG
>Ga0209829_10001967_pt1 | contig 16044 bp, 15 predicted proteins | sample C_140205_EF_Meta_FD_187311 | JGI IMG/M metagenome (GOLD analysis project Ga0209829, IMG submission 187311) | Freshwater microbial communities from Lake Croche, Canada to study carbon cycling - C_140205_EF_MetaG (SPAdes) (version 2) | ecosystem: Environmental > Aquatic > Freshwater > Lake...
TCACCGATGGATTTGAGGGGGTTCGAGATGGAGTTTTGAGCCTGCGCACTGTAAAGGCGTATCGCCTCTGCTGGCGTGAGGTTCGACACCGGGTTCATGGGCAGCAATCCATACCCCATGAAGTCTGGATTGATAGCCTCAATGAGGCCCTGACCCATCTTGGAAAACAGAGGGAGGCGGCCATTCTTCGGGGGCTGCTGAACGACACCTTAGGGATCCTCCCTGAGCTCATGCCATGGCTTGAGCATCGGCCGTTGTTGGCGTTGAGCCTCTCAGATGATTGGCGGCGTTTGCTCCTTCTCGCGCAATGGATTAAAGATCATCCAAGGCCTCACATCTACCTTCGTCAGATTGATGTCCGGGGGGTTGATACCAAGTTTATCGAGGCCCACCGTGGGATACTTGGGGAATGGATCCCATGGATTATGGCAGATGGGGTGGGTCGATCGCCGGTCAGGGCCAGCCATTTCACCCTCGACCTTGGCTTTCTTGAAAAACCGGCGCGGGTGAGATTTCGAAGCCTTGATCCTCACCTAAGACTGCTGAATGTCCCCACGCCAAACCCCGACATGACCTTAGATAGTGAAACATTTTCTTGTCTTGATATCGAGGTCTCGCGGGTTTTTATCCTTGAAAATGAAATTAACTTTTTAGCTTTTCCGCCAGTACCCCAATCGATGGCTATTTTTGGTGCGGGCTACGGTTTTGAAGCGCTCTCAAAGGCGCACTGGCTTCGTGCATCGGCGCTTTATTATTGGGGCGACATTGATACCCATGGCTTTGCCATTCTTGATCAGCTGAGGGCATACTTTCCAGAGGTTATCTCGATCCTGATGGATCGGGAAACCTTATTGGCTCATGAGGCGCATTGGGGTCAAGAACAAAGTCCAACACACGCCGATCGTGAAAGACTGAGTCCAGAAGAGCGGCAGCTCTACCAAGATCTTCGTTATGACCTTTTTGGGGAGAGGCTTCGCCTTGAGCAGGAACGCATAGGTTACCAGTGGGTCTGTCAGGCGATTGATCAACTGATGCACACAAGGCGTTAAAATACGAATCCTTTTTTCTAAAAAGCCACCCTGTGATAAACAGCAAATAAAGTCGCTTTTCTTGGAGGGATGCTTGGGCTTAGCGGCTACTATGAGGCCCATGCTCATAAAGAACGTTTGGGTGCCGGGAGCACGAACAATTAAAATCGATCCGGTACCCTCGCCCTGCGTTTAACATTTTCAGCACATCGCTTATGCCTCATAAACTATCCACCTCATTACGGTCAGTTGCAGCTTCAAACACTACTACGCCCCTGACGCCTGATCAAAAGAACTTTAACCGCCTCATTAAGCAAATTGAGACACGCAGGACCCGGTTAACCGATTGGAATGACGTGATCCCTCTGTTTCGCCATGACTATGCTCGGGATCTTCATCCATTGTTCGAACAGGAAATGGAGCTCAAGGGCAAACTTGCCGAACGTCTTGATGGGGCTTATGACCAAGGGGGGTTGACGAAGCGAGAGCGAGACAAGCTGTCTCAGATCATCATTGATCTGGTTTTGAATGCGCTTGAGTTTGACGATCAGAATGATGCGCTTAAAGCGCTTTACAACAAACACAGTCGTTCGGATTTTGATGAAGAGGAAAGCGATCATCTGGATTTTATGAGGGCTATGTTGGAGGAAAGCTTAGGCGTTGATCTCGGCGGCGATGTAGATCTTCGATCCCCCGAGGCGGTCTTTGAAAAGATTCAGGAACAAATTCATGCTCAGGAAGAGCTTGGGCCAAAACGCAAACCCCGAAAAAAATCGGCCAAGCAACAGGCCAAAGAGCAGTTTATGGAGGAGGAATCACAGCAGCTCAAACAGTCAATTCGTGAAATTTATCGCAAGCTAGCCAGTGCTTTGCATCCTGATCGTGAGGCGGATCCTAATGAAAGAGAGCGTAAAACGATGTTGATGCAGCGTGCCAATGAGGCCTATCAGCGAGGTGCGCTGCTGGAACTCCTCGAGCTTCAACTTGAGCTTGAGCACATAGACTCGGCTCATCTGGCCACCATCACGGGTGACCGCATCAAGCACTACATCAAGATTTTAAAAGAACAGCTCTTCGAGTTAGACAGCGAAGTCCAGCGGATTGAGCATGGGATCATGATGGAGTTTGGCTTATCGCCCTATAAAAAACTATCGCCAGGAGGTCTGATGAGCCTTCTTGTAAAAGATGTTGCAAAAACCAAAACCAAGGTGTTGTCGCTGCAGAGCGATATTGACATGACGGCGGAGCCAAAGCGGTTAAAGGCGTGGTTGCGAGGCATTTCTCATCAGCCATCACCGTCAACCTTTGATTTCGGCTTTTAGTTTTTTTGCGTATCTGGCTTTTTGGGTTAGCCCATTGATGGGCATAGTCAAAAGCTACAGAATGAAATGGATGAAAGTCCCCATCGCCTAGTGGCCGACGACTCCGCCCTCTCACGGCGGAACAGGGGTTCGAACCCCCTTGGGGACGCCAATAAAATCAATGGGTTTGCGAACCTACTTGAGCGCCACTTGTCGCCCAGGAGGGCTTGGAGGGGTTGACTCGACCGGGGACGTTTTTAGCGCAGGTCATACCAAACCCCTCGTCCACTGCCGTGCTGGTTCAGCGTGCCGCGCTTGACCAGAGTGCGGAAATGCTCCTTCAACGTATTGCGGCTGGCGCCAGTCAGTTTGATCGTTTCACCAATCGTAACGCGGCCATGCTCGCGGGCGAATTCGACGATTTGTAATTGCAGATCAGGCATGGCCGCCAGCACGATTTTCTCGCGCTCGACCTTCTTCTCCAGACGCCGCATCTGCTCGGCCAAGCAGCGTAGAAAGAACACCAGCCACGGCTGCCAGTTCGGCGATTCGGTTCGGATCGTGCCCTGCGTTTGCCGCAGCGCCAGGTAGTAGGCTTCCTTGCTGTGCTCGATCACGCTCTCCAGCGAACTGTAAGGCACATAGGTGTAGCCGGCCTGCAAAAGCATGAGCGTGGTCAGCACCCGGGAGAGCCGCCCGTTGCCATCTTGGAAGGAGTGGATCTCGAGGAAAACGATGACGCACAAGGCGATGATCAGCAGGGGATGCAGTCGCGCAAGTTCCCGCTCTATGTTTACCCAGGCCACCAATTCCGTCATCAGCCGAGGAGTATCGAACGGTGTGGCCGTCTGAAACACGATGCCGATCTGCGCACCGGTTTCGTCGAACGCGGCGACGCTGTTCGATTTGGTCTTGTAGTTGCCGCGATGCCAGCTGTCCTTCTCGCTGTGGCGCAACAGGATCTGATGCAACTGCTTAATGTGGTTCTCGGTGAAAGGGATGTCCTGCCACGACGAGAACACCAAGTCCATCAGTTCGGCATAGCCAGCCACTTCCTGCTCGTCGCGGGTTGCGAAGGATTTGATCTCCAGGTTCGACAGGAGTTGTTCCACCTCCCGGTCAGACAGTTTGCTGCCCTCGATGCGGGTGGAGGAGCCGATGCTCTCGATGGTGGCCACCCGACGCAGCGCCGACAGGCGGTCGGGCGCAAGTGTGCCCAAGGCACGCCAAGCGCCCTTGAACTCATCGATCCTGGCAATGAGGCTCAGGATCTCCGGGGTGATCTGGATGGTGTCAGTTTCCAGCATAAACCAATGCTACACCCATTTACACCCGATCTTCAAATTGATGGTAACCGCTCGCCACCCCGCCCACCTCCCTTAACTATCGCGAGACAACGACAGGCATAAGAAAGGCTTTAACTCCATAAAGATGTAAAAACATCCTATGAATCATTGGGCAGACAAGAGGTGCTCAAAAAACTGCTGGATCAGGAACGACAGACGCAAAATCACACCCTAAAAAATCAGCATAAACCGTCGTTTGATCCCGAACTATGACCCAAAAATTGCAACATATATGTTGCAAATAGACTTATTAGTCCGCTCTTAACCTAAAAGAAACATTTACGTTGCCATAAGTAATGTATGAAACTAATATGTTTCTTGGGCTGTTAAAAGCAACGTATTTATTTCTTTATGGAAAAAAATGAGCTCTATTCACGATCAACTTAAACAACGGCGCAAGGAACTTGGCTTCAAGCAGGAAGACATGCTCATGCGCGTGGGCATGCCAAGGCAACAATACCAGCGTCTAGAATCCAAGGGCAACCCAAGGCTAGATAACCTAGAGCTAGTCGCTAAAGGGCTCAAATTGGAATTGATGCTAATACCGCAAGAAATGCTCCAAGCCGTAATAGCCATTCTCGATGGAAAAGACAGTCCAGACCATCGAACCAGTCAAGATCACGGTGAAACAAATGCTCTGGCTGATAATCCATGGCATGACGTTTTTGGGGAAGAGGAATAACCAAAATGACGAAAATCAGTGTCCTTCGCCTAACGCTCCATGACACACTTGTCGGCTATTTGACTGGTGGTCAGGATGGCCGAAATTGCTTGATTTTCGATGAAGCATTCAAGGCCAATCCAACCCGCCCGACATTGAGCCTCATCACTAGACCTGATTTTCCGCACGCCAATAAAATGCTGGCAACGCCTTGGGTGAGAACCCAGCGGTTACATCCGGTTCTTTCGAATCTGCTGCCGGAAGGCGCCTTAAGGGAACTGATTGCTCAAGGCTTGAAAACACATCCCGACAACGAATTTCAATTGTTTTCCTATCTAGGGCTCGATCTGCCCGGCGCGTTGATTGCCGAACCTATGGCTCCAGAAGACGTGCCTTCCGCTATTCTTGCCCCTGAGAGTAAAGTGATACCCGCTAATCTAGCCATAACCGAAAATCGGTTCTCGCTGGCTGGTGTTCAAATCAAATTTTCCATGAAGCAAAAAAACGGTCGCTATCAGTTATCACAGACCGGTGCAATGGGCGATTGGATCATTAAAACGCCATCCACAAAACACAAGTACGTCCCGCTTAACGAATACACGGCAATGACGCTTGCGTCACTGGCCGGTGTTGATATTCCTGAAATTAAACTGGTTGAAATGGGCAAGCTCGATAACCTACCCCAAATTAACCTGCCCGAAGAACAATATGCCTTTGGAATTAAGCGGTTTGATCGGGATAACGATACCCGTATCCACATGGAGGATTTTGCTCAAGTGCTGGTCAAATACCCGCACGAGAAATACAACTCGGCGAGTTATGAGCAAATCGCCAAAATCATTTACCAATTTACCGGCGATGGCCTTGCCAATGCGCAGCAATTCGCAAGGCGCTTGCTCGTCAATATCTTGCTGGCCAATGGTGATGCCCACCTCAAAAATTGGAGCTTGCTATATAAAGATCGCTTTACCGCAGAATTGGCTCCCGCCTATGACATTCTGACGACCAGCGTTTATATCGAAGGTGAAAAAGACTATGCCTTGACTCTGGGAAAGACCAAACAATGGCATCAAGTCACATTGGATCATTTTGAAGCATGGGCGAAAAAAGCTGACCTGCCTTGGCGAGCCATAAAGCCCCACCTTGACGATACACAGGTCAAAGCTCGTAACCTTTGGCCAAGCGCACTAGCTGAATCCCGGATGGATGAAGCCCACAAGGAAAAACTTAAAATCCATTGGAAATCGTTACAAAAGGATTTTCGAATATAGATTTTTCTGAATTCGGACGGTTCCGGCTATAAGCGGACGTAGAAAATTTACAAGCGTTTTCCAAATGCCCTATAAAAGTGAGCGTCCCTTCAGGATGAGAAATCCTTCTATTCTCTCGCGATACAGTTAGGTTATATTTTTGTGTAACTTACGGAGGTTCCAAATGCACACGACCAATCTTCGCAAAGTGGGTGGATCGATCATGTTGACGGTGCCCCCTGCTTTCCTTGACCCATTGCATCTCAAAGCGGGTGCTACGGTCGGCATAGCTGTCGATCGTGGCTGTCTTGTAGTTAACCCTATTTCTCCTCCCCGCTATACATTAGCGGAGTTATTGGCTGCTTCAGACTATTCGCAACCACAGTCAAAGTAGGAGCGGGAATGGATCGATGCGCCTGCAGTAGGCGGTGAGTTGCTGTGAAGCGGGGAGATATTTACCTTGTGTCGCTGGATCCGACGGCTGGCCATGAGCAAAGTGGCAGCCGTCCAGTATTGTTGGTCTCCCCAAGTTCCTTCAATGATGTAACCAAACTGCCGGTAGTATTGCTGATAACTAATGGCGGGGACTTTGCCAAAAGGTCGGGGTTCGCCGTGCCGATCAGTGGTATCTCGATCACAGGCATTGTGAGATGTGATCAACCTCGAGTCATTGACCTCGCAGCCAGGCACGCCAGAAAGATAGCCATTATGCCCATCCCTATTATGGAGGAGGTAATGGCCCGTCTTGTCACTATCTTTTTACCCGAGGTGTCCACAAGGTAGCAATATGCGTCAACCTTTGGCTTTGGCTTTGGCTTTGGCTTTGGCTTTGGCTTTGGGTTTTAGTTTTTACGCGTATCTGGCTTTTTGGGTTAGCCCATTGATGGGCATAGTCAAAAGCTATAGAATGGATAAGCTGCTACAACGTCCCCATCGTCTAGCGGCCTAGGACTCCGCCCTCTCACGGCGGTAACAGGGGTTCGAACCCCCTTGGGGACGCCATATAAATCAAAGGGTTATAGCTGCCGCACGACGTTAAAACAGCGCCGTGTCAACCAGGTGTCAAGATCATGTTCCTGAAATGATCTCGGGTGTGAGCCTACGATCCTAGCTTCAGCATCTTTATATTTTCCCGCCCCACTAAGCTTTCCACGGATTTTTCTCTCGACCCTCCTCCAGCAGCAGGACCCCACCGAAGCGACTTAGCAGTGGCTCAATGCCTCCTCTCAGCGCCTTTGGAGTCTCCAGCCTTCAGGCCGGGGAGGAGTCAAATCCTTAGATTACCGCCATGTTCTCAACCGCCAAACTGTTCCTAGCCCTGCTTGTGCTGTGCTTTTCTGCTCCTTCTTGGTCGGATCCTGTGGCCGCCGCCTCATAGATCTGTCCATCCTGACAGTTCTTTTTCAATTCTCTGCTGATCGTGCTTGGGGCTCGACTCAAGGCTCTCGCAACAGACCTCACGGTCGCCCCGTCCCGCATCATCAGCATGACCGCAGCCCGTTCTTCAGGCTTCAAATGGTTGTATGATTTTTCCATCCCAACATCCTACTCTCATCGGTGTTGCAGTTGATTTTTGAGCCCGCCTAGTGAAACGTTCCCCGAACGCGATGTATAGAGGAGGGGAGAGGCACAACGATTCGACGGTTGCTTTGGCTGGCTTTCAAATCGCCATCAGTTGCCTTGGTCACTAACCCCCTGGAGATCGAAAGCGGGTTGGGGAGAGCGAGACCAAATAAAATGCGGTCGACACCCTTGCTTCTAGCCCGGGTCAAGGATTCGAATCTGGCTCAACGCGTCTAGGGTCGGCACGTGCCTTTCAGGAAAGCTTTGATGATCTCTTTGCCCTCGAGCTGAACGCACCAGCCTCAGTGATGATAACCCCTGGCCCCGAACACGGCCTTCACCTCCTTCTTCCGGTCGACCCACACGCTGCAACGCGGGGCGTTTCCGTTGCATGCACCTTGCCACCCCTTGAATTCGTAGCCTTTTCGAGGCTCTGCTTCAAGATGCAGTTTCGAGCCGCCAGAGACTTTCAACGTGCAGGTTCTCGTGCAATGAATTGCCCCTGCATGCCCCTTGATCACCCCGCCGCTGGTCTTGAGAACTAGCTTTTGGGCATGGGTGTTAAATGCGGCCGACTGCTGGTAATTGACTTGTTGCGCGGTTAGAGCCGCCACATTGCCGATCATGGTGTCAATGCTCCAGATGGCGGTTTGCATCGCGGGGCTTTTTTGCGGGGTAATGGTTCCGTAAATCTGGCTGAATAGGCTGTAGAGATTACCCTGATTCCACCCGGCAGACCCAAGAAACGTCTGCTCTCCCGAAAGAGTAAGCCACGCCGTTCCATTCTTTTGAGGGATCAGGCAGGGGTAGGCCCCTGTGGTTGGCGCACTCGCAGCGGGTCCATATTTGGCCTGAATGATGTCACTGAAAATGGCGCCTGCCACCTTCGGGTTCGGCGGGACCTGCGAGGGGTCCTGGACGCCACTTGAAGTGCCAGGAACGATCGCGCCCTCGTAAATGCTGTCGATCGTGCCCCCGTCCTTGTTCTTGGAAAGGGCGGTCGGCACGATATTGGGGAACAGGTAAACCTTGTCGCCCTCCACAGCGTCCATGAGCGTATAGGTCTGGGTCGTCGAACTCGACGTTACAGGAAAGAGGTCGGTGGGAATCAGCGGATCATTGTTGGTCCAGCCCTCCCGGTAGATGTTGTACATCTGCGGGTACCCGTAATCGAAGCCGTTTGCTGCGTCGTAAAGATCGGTCTCTCCGCAGCTGGCGAAGACGTTGCCGTAGGCAACCGGCGGGCTGGCCTGGACCTGGGTGCCGTCATCCAATTGGCAGGCATTGCTCGGGATGCCCCTGAGGCATCCTTTTTGCTGGGCAAGACGGTCATTGGTCGGCTCAAGATAGCTCTGCTCGATCGAAAAGATTGTAAACGGAACGCCATGCTGGGCCGTTATCGCCGAATTCACGGCATTCATGTACTGGATGGAATGGGCAAAAACACACTCCCAGTTGCTGGGGTCGTTACTGTTCGAAGGCTGGCAACCCCAGTTGCCCTGAATCCCCTGCTCATTCTGATCGTTATCCGGATGAAAGCCGTACTGCGGAGTCAAGCCCAGCTGACCGATCGAGTTCTGGATCGCCAGAAGGCGTTTGGCGGTTGCCTGAACGTTGGGCGATTGGGTGGTGTAAGTTTCATTCGGCCCCGGCGGGAACACCCGAAGGTGGACCTGCTTGATGTTCGGTGCCATGGCTAAAAGTTTCTGGAACTGGGTAGGCAACGTTCCGTCCCCCTGCTCAACGACCACTTCGAGCGAACACAACTGAGAGTTTTTATCGCACATGATCGCTTCCGCATGACCGATGTAAGTCAGGGAAAGCAGCAACGCCAATTGATGCAAACGGGATACCGGGCCAAGTCGCAATAAAGCCATCTTTCACGCCCCTTCAAGGATTTTCTGCAAAACCAAATTTAACGGTGCTCACCACGGGAACCAGAGTACTCTAGTTCAAGTCCCTTTTGTCTATCCTTTAAATCTTAAGCGTTCTCCAGTTTGAAGGGCTTGGGACCCATCTGATGAAAATTCCTGAAACGAAGTTTGTATCCTTGTCCCTTTGGGCCATTGCGACGCTTCAAGATTTGCCAGCAATGGCTCAGGTTATTGCCATACCCTCCGGTTTTGGCTATTTCCTTGATCCCTTTACCGTCGGGATAAAGGGTCGACCTGTTCAGGTACCTCCCTCTTTAGCCATCATCGGCAACACGGATTCAACAGCATCGCACCACGGTCGGCACCAAGGCCTTCGCAGGGGCCAGCAAAACCACCCCAGAACAGCTCGATATATTCGCCGCACTCGAAATAAAGACGCCAAAATAACCACTGTAGTCACATTTTTCGACAAGCCAGCCTCGTTGAATCATAGGTTTACGTAACGAACTGCGGAACCCGGGGTGGCTTACCTCTTCTCGGATGAGTTCGCGCTTCTCAATAAACTTATTCTTCTGGGTACAGCGTTCCTATCCAACTTCCTCCTGTGAAGAGAAACAGGCTATTTTGATTTTGCTAGTGAGACCAAGCCACTTCTCCATACTTGGAGCCTTGGTGTTGAGGAAGCTTTGATATCGCAGGATCAAGGACATCTTTTGCCGGCCGCCTCGAGTTTTATGGCGAACCGTATTCCAGTCCCAATGATGGTTAGAGAAAATGGGTGTGGACGGTTATATATCGATCGAAGGCGACAGCTATTATCGGCTAAAAACACCTTGCCCTTCGGCGCATCAATAAAACGAGTGAGCGATTGGACTACATTTGACATGCGTCAGGTTCGAGGTGAAGAATCAACCAGTCCGTGTCGGAGTTCCCGGCATTATCGACAATAATTCTGAGGATATCTCCAGGGCTTGGGTCATAGACAAAGTCATGGGATACAGAATGATGGATAGGGCCAACACTGAGCGTGTCAGCGTTTTTCAAGATGGCTAAATTTACAGATCCTGCGCCTCTATCGAGAGCGGCTTTTGGGATTCTTTCATCCATGTAGCCCCTAATCTTCAAGCTTTGGCATTCAGCTTCAAGGATGAAATCGCCGGCATGGAAGTCGAAACTCGTATTTGTACTCATCCCGGGGTGTACAAATAAGGACATATGGCCAACAGAGGCCACCACACCAAATTGATCACCAAGAGATATGTTTCTGACAAATCTTTTGGGGTCATCAAACAGGGCACCTCCTCTGCTTAAAGCATGGCCACCATTTTTCTCAATAAGATAGACATCGGGAAAAATATCGGTTTTATGCCAGCCGAATGAAGGAGGGTCCTCTAGTAGGTGTTGCAGATCATGTTGTGAATACGCTTTTGCGTAAGCTGTCATGAGAGGGCTAACTAAAATTGAATCTATTCCCTCAGAAGCGATATAGTCGATAACATTTTGATCCGTCGGAATATGCTGAATAAAACGAGTTGTGCATCGGCGTGGCATGTAATAACACCACCCGCCATCTGCCTCCAGAACAAGGCCAAAGCTTCGATGCAGGTTTCGAAGTGACTTAATGACTTCTATAATAGGCTTCGGCTCAGAAGGCGCAGGAACAACAAAAATAGAAAAAGCGATCGCCAAAATAGCGGATGGTATAACTGAATGATTTGCCGAAGACTTCTTTGCGATCAAAGAAATATACAAAAAAATTAAAGCCACCAAAACGATCAGATAATGCTGTCTTGGATAAATAAGAATAATGGAAATAAGAACTGGGCTGGCTAGAGCTAAGCACAGCAGCGCATTTATGGTATGGCTCCAGTATAAATAACGGTTTTGTTCTGAAGATATTTCTCTTGGGCGTGGCCTAAGTCGAAAAGCTAGGACGGATAATAAAATAAGAAAAAACCATGAGTATTTTATTATTAATGACTTACCCTCTTGCAAGGCCATATTGAATAGATTCTTGATGTTACCAAATAAAAAATCTAACATTCCTTTCGGAAACTTTATCAATGCATCAAGCTCTGATTTGGCGCCAGGGAAGTTTTCTGCAAGAAGACCCTGCCAATTCAAGTAAGCATCACTGCCCGGTTGGTGTAAGCTGTTCCAGTACAGGGCATAATGCTGCCCAAAAGCTATGAGAGCTCTTTCGTCCCCCTTAATCGTGGGTATAGACCAAGCACTCATTAATAGTGCTATTATGATTAGGCAGCCCCCGGATATGGCGACATCCACCCAGTAACTTGAAATGAAGCTCCCATTTCTTTTGAAACTGATGATGCTGTATGTCCATGATATCGCCGCAATGGATGCAAGAATGTAGAAGGCTAATGCAAACTCAGGCCTGATATACGCTGTCAGATAAGCCGTTAAAGTTAAAGCCGTAGCTCTCGCTGGAATCAGCTTCAGGGAGAACGCAACGGAAGAGCCTATCATCAAGATGATGACCGCGGCATACACTAACCTCGGGATCACCATCCCGAAGTTGCTAAAAATTAAAATGGCGAAAATAGCCGTCGCTAACAGTAGATTTCTGCTAAGAAGTAGAACGCACAAAAAAATAGAGATCGTAGCACCGGCGCAGACCAACAGCCCCATCAACTGAAATAGCTTCTGGGGTTCCCCTACAAAATGGCCAAGAATCTTGTAAAGGTATGAGTATAATGGCGAAGACTCATGATGGGACATCCGTGATGGGTCCCAAAAATAAATGCCATTTGCTAGATAAGTGGATTCATCCCATAAAGAGATATCCCAGATATGAGGCCAATCGGATAAGTAGATAAAAAATCCATATCCCAGTGCTATCAGAGCGCCGCTATATTCTATGAGGCGTTTATTAGTGATGATGGACATCAGGGAAAGATATTCAAAACCTGACCGACCATGACACCTACAAAAATTCCTGCAGTAATCTCCAATTTGCTATGACCTATGCGTTCACGTAATGTTGAAGTCGCTTTATGGTCGTCACTGAATGCTAATCGATTAATGGTTTCCGCGTGTTTACCGATCTCTCGCCTGAGAGAGTTTGCATCCATGATGACGATAAAAGCCACGGTTAAAGCGACGCCAAACGCCGGGCTTTGGATCCCTTCTTTTAAGGCGATGAGCGTTGCCGTACTGCTGACAATCGCGCTGTGATTGCTGGGCATACCCCCATAGCCGATATGGCCAAAGGCCCATTGCCCCGCTTTTGCGCTATTGATGAGAAACTTAAGGCTCCCCGCCACCAGCCATGCGATGAAGGGGGTGACCGCGTAGGTGTAGTCCATGGTTAATGCCCTGCTGGCCATAACGCCCAACCAGAGGCTATGACCCAAAGAAGGATGGTGATGAGGAGCGGCGTATCCGCGATCAGCGCATCGGTGGGTGATTCGCCGCCATCTAAGGTTTCAACGACATACCAGTAACGAAAAAAGCCAAATAGGACGACGGGGACGGTGATGATGAGGGCTGGCTTTGTGGTCATCACAAAGAGGCTGTAAAAAAGGAGTGCCCCTACCGCAGACATTTCCGCATATCGATCGATCAATTCCACCGTATATTTCTTCAGAACGTGCCTCCCTTCAGTACCGCTCTGGCTTATTTCTTGGCGTCGTTTGATGGCGGCGAGATAAAGAGCTAGGCAGAGGGTTGTGACGAACATCCAATCAGACAGGGGAACCTTCAAGGCCACGGCTCCAGCATAGACCCTAAGGACAAAACCGATGGCAATCGTAAAGATATCGATGACGGGCTGGTGTTTAAGAACAAGGCTATAGGCAAGATTGATCGCGGAATAGGCAGCGAGCACCATCACCACCTTAGGGGTCACGAACCATGATGCCATCAAGGTTAAATAGAGTGCCCCGAGTAAGAAAAGGGCCCACGTAACGCTCACGGTTCCTGCGGCCAGGGGTCTGGTTTTGGATTTTTTAGGGTGCTTTCGATCGCGCTCTATATCGTTGAGGTCGTTGACGATGTAGGTTGCCGAGGCGGCGAGGCAGAACAAAATAAATGCAAGAAGTGAGGATTGAATGGCTTCAGGCTGAAGGAACTCACCTGAAAAGACCAACGGGGCAAGGACGAAACCGTTCTTGATCCATTGCTTTGGCCGCATGAGCGAGATGAGGGCCTTTAACGAAAAGACCGACCGACGTCCCTTTTGTACTTTAGAATCCAAGCCATCCTCCTCTTCAATGATGGTTCTATTTTCGCACGATGAAGCTCGCCCTACGTTATGCCATTCTCGCTCTGATCGCCACAGCAGCGAACATCGGAGCGCAGGATCTTTATATTCGCTACAACATTTGGGTTTTTCCGGTGGTGGCGTCCGTTTTCATTGGAACGGGCGTGGGACTGGTCGTGAAGTACATTCTTGATAAACGCTATATCTTTCGCTTTCGATCTAAAAATGCGGTTCAAGATGGCTTCACCTTTTTTCTCTACACGATCATGGGTGTCCTGACGACCTTGATTTTCTGGGGTTTTGAGTTTGGCTTTGATCACGTCTTTGGCACGAAGGACATGCGTTATTTGGGCGCTGTCATTGGGCTTTCGATTGGTTACCTCACGAAGTATCAACTTGATAAACGATTCGTTTTTACTTCGTCGAGGCGAAGAAAGTGACCCCTGTTTCCTCGTGGGGTCGACTCGGTAGCCATGCACATCGGCAGATCTTCCTGAATGATCGATTCGCCGTGGCAACAAGAATCCGATCCCATCTGCCTGGCATCGCCTTTGGTCATGGAAGGAGTTACGGGGATGTCTGTCTGAACCCAGGCGGCACGCTCTGGAAAACACGGGGGCTAGACCGATTCATTTCGTTTGATCCTGTCAGCGGGCTTCTCTCGTGTGAGGCTGGCGTTTTACTTCGTGATATTCACCGGTTGGTGGTTTCTCAAGGCTGGATGCTCCCGGTGACCCCTGGGACCCAATTAGTCACCGTGGGGGGTGCTATTGCCAATGACGTTCACGGCAAGAACCACCATCGCTATGGCTCCTTCGGTGATCATGTTGAGAAGCTTCGACTTCTTAGAACCGATGGCGAAATGATCGATTGTGGTCCCGATCAGCGAAATGAGTGGTTTAGTGCGACCCTGGGTGGTTTGGGGCTCACAGGTCTCATCACGGAGGCGACAATTCAACTCCGACAAATTGAGGGGGCATGGCTCCAATCAGAAACGATCCCCTATAAGAGCCTTGAGCATTTTTTTGAGCTCGCTGACGCCTCCGAAGAAGAGTGGGAGCACACCGTTTCCTGGATCGATTGTATGGATAAAGGGCAAGGCCGCGGCCTCTTCATGCGGGCCAATCACATTAAAAGCGCCTTTGATGAACCCAAGGATCGGCAACGGAAGATGCCTTTTAGCCCCCCTATCTCCCTCATCAATGGGCTCTCTTTACGTCCGTTGAATGGGGGTTATTACCACCTCCATCGCCTGAAGGTCAAAAAGGCTGAGGTTCACTACAAGCCCTTTTTCTACCCATTAGATCATGTCCTTGAATGGAACCGCCTCTATGGGCCTAAGGGGTTCTATCAATACCAAAGTGTCGTGCCTCTTCAACATGGGAGGGATTCCATTCGCGCCATGCTGCAAGCGATTGCAACATCGGGGGAAGGTTCTTTCCTCGCTGTTCTAAAGACATTTGGCGATCGGCAATCACCGGGGCTCCTGAGCTTTCCAGGCCCCGGGGTCACCTTGGCCCTTGATTTTCCCAACAGAAACGATCGAACACACCGCCTTCTAGAACGGCTTGATGAGGTGGTCAGAGAAGCGGGTGGGCGCATCTATCCTGCCAAAGATGCAAGGATGCCTCGCGACCTCTTTGAATCGGGTTATCCAAAGCTTGGTGAATTTTTAAACTACCGAGATGCGGGCATCAGTTCAGCACTCTCGCGCCGCTTAATGGGATCTTAATGAACGAAAAAAACCGTATTGTCATTATCGGTGCAACCTCAGGAATCGCTGAGGCCTGTGCAAGGCTCTGGGTTCAAGATCAAGCTGTTGATCTGACGCTGGTTGGGAGAGACCCACTCAAAACCGAGGCAGTCGCTGCTGATCTTCGGGTTCGAAGCCAAGCATCCATGGTCAGCGTGATGACGGTTGATTTTCTTGCCGAAGATATGATCAAAGAGACGGTGGACCTTCTTTGTTTGAAGCAACCGGTTGATATCGTTCTGATTGCTCATGGCACCTTACCCGATCAATTTTCTGCTCAGAAGGATTTAGCGCTTTGTAAACAGACCCTCGAAATCAATGCCGTATCTCCCGTATTATTTGCGGAAGCCTTTGCGGGTCATATGGAAAAGGCTAACCATGGAACCCTTGGGATCATAGGATCCGTGGCAGGAGATCGCGGTCGAAAATCCAATTACATCTATGGTGCAGCCAAGGGTCTTGTGGCGCGGTATGCCCAGGGCCTTCAGCATCGGCTGGCCTCCAGTAACGTCAAGGTCGTCCTCATTAAGCCAGGTCCGACTGACACTCCGATGACCGCCACTTTTAAATCCCAGGGCCTCAACCTGGCGCCGGTGGAGGCGGTGGCCAAGCGCATCGTCAAGGCCATAGATGCCGGTTCATCTGAGGTTTATGTTCCGGCTAAATGGTGGCTGATCATGCGCGTCATTCAGCATCTTCCCTCGTTCATTTTTGCAAGGCTCAATATTTAACTCTCCTTTCATCCTGAAGATGGATTGGGGGGGTCCTGCCTCGCTGGACCCGATAATGCTTATTAAGGCATCAGCAGATAAGCGCACATTGACCAAAGCACCCGCCTCAGGGATGGCCGAATGGCCTTGGAATAGGCGCGCCAGAGGGCGGGTGGTGATCTTTACCCGAGTGTTAGTAACTGTTGCTTGCAATCTACCATAATGTTTCTTAATCTGCACTTATGGATAAGCGCTTAGTCAAGATTGGTGAAGCAGCGAACCTCCTCGGAGTTGCCGTTAAGACACTACGCCAGTGGGAAACGACCGGCGAACTCC
>Ga0209829_10001968_pt1 | contig 16038 bp, 18 predicted proteins | sample C_140205_EF_Meta_FD_187311 | JGI IMG/M metagenome (GOLD analysis project Ga0209829, IMG submission 187311) | Freshwater microbial communities from Lake Croche, Canada to study carbon cycling - C_140205_EF_MetaG (SPAdes) (version 2) | ecosystem: Environmental > Aquatic > Freshwater > Lake...
CGGGATGAGCCGAGAGGAACCCTTCAAGTATGCTTGCGGCTTCTGTGTGCTTGTCGGAAGCCAGGAGCTTTCTTGCACTCTCAATCGCGGAAGGTGTCGGAGCCTTGGAAATCGAGGGGACGGCCGGGGAGCCTGAAGGGGATGGAGAAGATGAGGCGTTGGTGTCTGCAGAAAGCGCCCTGCCGAGGATTTCTCCTATTCCAACAATAATAATGACCGTCTTGAACCTCATTGTTTCTGAAATAGAATGAACAACTTTAATGCAATCATCATATAACAATTGATTCGCGCTCTGTCTACGCATCTCCGTTGTCGGATACAACAACATTTATTTAACGATTCTGTTCCAGGCACCTCTTTGATGAGCTGCTCAACTTCTCCGGTCGCGGGGGCCATAGACTTTTTCTCTATCCGAGGCAACAGACGCAGCACCACCTGCTCGCTCTAGGGATAGTCACGGTGATGCCAAGTCGGCCTCTTGATGGGGGCGGCATAATGACATTTGCACCAGGTAGCCGTATGGTGGGATATCCCACAACTTTTAAATCTCTATACCCGCCACCCTCGAAAAAGAATACAGCGTCCACCTAGATGGGAAGAATCGATTTGCCATCCGTGGAGCTAAAACCAAATACTGGTCCGTCAAAGTGTTCAGGGATGGACACATGCTGGTCTCTCCTCAACGCCTAGTGGAGGATCCTCCGATTTCTTCCGAGACCCTGCGACAGATCAAGCGATCCATTGCCAATCTAAAGGTAGGCAAGGTTTTCGGTTCGATTGACATCAAGGCAGCGCGTCGGGCAATCCGCTCGTGAACTTTGACATCTTCATGGGGGAGCCCGAAATGCTCCGCCTATGGAATGACCTCCAGCAAAAGGCTGAGGCCAAAGCCCTAAATTCTGAGGAAAGGGAGCTTTTTGATAAGCGGTCCAAGGCGCTAGAGCTTTTGAGCGGCAACCCTCGTCATCCCGGACTGGAATCCCACGAAATAGATGACCTGAGCAAAAAATACGGTTTTAAGGTATGGCAGAGCCACCTTGAAAACAGAAGGGCCGGAGCCCGGCGCATGTTTTGGTCATATGGCACCGAAAAAGGGTGCCATCACTATCTTGGGGCTCGAGAAGCATCCCAATACATCGCAGAAGAAAGCATACAAGCGCGTTTCCCTCGACAGGCTTCCAAAAAAGACGAAATAGCTTCACCGCATCTCTTCCTAGACAGGCACTCAGCCTCTGTCCGTTGAAGCTATTTAAGCTTTCGGCTTTTTCTTCGGAGGAATCGGATGGGCTTCGATGAAATCCCTGACCGCTCGGACCACCACGTCGCTGAGGGTCACATCGGCAATATCCGCTATTTTCTGAAGGACATTCTTCTCATCCGTCGGAATCCTCACCGTCATAATTCCATCGCGTTTTTTAGGCATATTGCAAAGTAGTTCAACAGGAGGTTCTTGGAGTAGCAATTCAGATCATCCGCCATCCTGTCATGGAATCACCTGGAGAGAATCTCCCTCCCCATTAATACACAGCACTCCCCTCACCTCGGCAGCCCCCCTCAAGGCCATCCGAATCGCATCCCCGATATACTTCTGAGCCGTGCGCTTCATCGGACGAGCTCCTAGGGCCTTGGTAATTCCTTTTCTGATTATCATTTCGACGGTTTCTTCATACACATCTACCCAGGCCTTCTGCTTTCCTTATAGAAGGATTTGATTTTCTAGGGTTAACAGGCTATGCATACTCCTGTCCCTATCACCTCGTACTGTGTCCCTTGATTGAATGAGCCCTGCAATAAAAACAGCCAAGACCAGCGGCCTGGCCGTCGCCTCCCCCCTGCCTCCGCAAGTGGTGAAGGGATTCTCTGGCGTGCGTGGCCGTGTCCTGCATGCCGTCAGGGAGTCAAGCCGCCAAGTGACCTTGCGAGAAGCCCAGGCTCAGATCAGGAACTTCTCTCTGGCATACGCCAGGAAATAGCTGGCAAGCAGGCTGCCTCTCTCGTCAAATGGTGCGAGATCTGCACCCATTCAGATTGGAATACCTTTCAAGGACCCGAAATTGCCAGAGGCTCCGAACATGTGGTATATTTCAGTGAGGGGGATTCCACGGTTACCAAGATTACCCTCCCGCAGATTTACGGGGATTACTACTACCTCAAGGAAGGACGTATTTATCAGGAACAGAGTCTTCCCGTGGCCTATCTGGCACGCCTGCACTTGTGGAAGAAGCTTTTCGGATCTGCACCTTATTCCCTGGGGGTGACGAAGGATGCTAGAATCCTCTCTGAGCAACCATTCATTTCCGGAGATCCTCCTACTCAGGACGAAGTTGACCAATTTCTCAAGGAATCCGAGTTGATCCCTGTCAAAGCGGAGTGCTTTGTTTGGCAGAGCCTCTACTTTGACGATACGGAAATCTGGATTGGGGACACAAGGGGTGAGAATTTCGTCAAAACAGAGGCAGGTCTTGTTCCAATCGACATTCGTATTTGGATTCCATAAGGCATGTTTCTCGTCCCAACCAAATAGAACCCGCTGATGTCATGGGTCTGCTGATCCGCGGGGCATAGAGCTTCTGAAGGAAAACACTTCGAGCTCTTCGCTCGTTTTTCGTTGTCGCTGAAAGTTGCTCCCAGTTGGGAGCACTGGGAGGAGTTTTACCGGCAAGAGTGGCCGGGTGCATCCATGGGTCGAGGTTCCTAGTTCCGATAAACACCAAGCTATCGCGCGTTGGTGGGGGACTTCCGTGGCGTTCCATGACGCCGCATGAAAATACAAAACATCATCGGACCCAAGATTCGTCGTCTCCGTCATCTCAACGGTTTGTCCCAAGACGCCCTTGCAACAAAGTTGCAGCTTCTGGGAATGGCGTATGCCACCCGCAGCAGAATCTCCAAGATCGAAGCGCGTCTCATCAGGGTCTCTGAAATCGACATCTATTTTCTCTCAAGTGCGCTCGGGGTGCCCATGGAAGAGCTCTATCCCTCAGTTCTGCATGCTTCGGACAATCTGCATGAAGTCGTGCAAAAGCTGAAAAAGTCCCGATACGGGGTCGCGTAGAAAACCAAAAGATGCTCCCAACCGGGAGCACCAGACGCATTTTTCCCGTCTATGGTGCCGCTCCTATGCACCACTTCATCCTCGCTCAATCCACATCACTCGACGGCGCTTTATCCCAAGGACTAGGGATCATTGCAAAGTTCCTCTACATCATTGCGGTCATTGTCATCGCCCATGGCGGATGGCAGGTCCGCAGTGGCAATGCCGACATGGGCAAGATGTCGATTGTGGGAGGACTTCTCCTTGGTCTCTCGGTCCTGATCGCGCAGGCGCTCTTCAATGCGGGCGGCATGCCCACCATCAGCGTGGGACAATGAGCCGGGGCGTGATTCCAACCCATGCGGGTGATGACAGCGACGGGAAAATCTGGGGTGTCGAAGGGATCAACATCCTCTTCCTGCTCGGAAGCGGGATGATCGGCCTCGGGCTCGCGCTGATGCTCTCGCACAGTCATGACCCGGCAAGCTGCGTAGCGATCGGAGCCATGCCGTTTGCGGTAACGGCTCTCTACATCTTCACCCTCCGTCAGGGGAAGCCGAAGTCCTTCGACACGGACCTGCTCGAAAGCCTCCTCTGCGGAAGCGGATGGACGGCACCGCGCAAGCAACACCGCAACCCCCTCCATACCCATGCAGGCTCCTAACGGCTGGATCTCCCACGATCTGCTGATCTGGAACGAACTCGATAGCCGTGGAGCCGTCTCCAAGGGGTATGTGATCGATGCTCCCGATCTGCGGCATGCAAGCGAGCATACGCTCGATGACTTCTACGAGTCTGTCCGACAGTTCCTGCATTCACTGGATGAATCAACCAGATGCCAAATCCGATGGTCGGTCGATTCCGATTACCGAGATGAGCTGATCGCCTACAAGGAAGTGACCGACGAGCGGTGTGATCCTGCGTCTTGGTCAGCAATCACACGCAACGAGCGCTTCAATCGCTACTGGAAGGCAATGCAGTCCGGGGGACTGCGCCGAGAAAAGCTCCTGCTCTTCTTATCCAAGAAGATCGATGCCGATCCTCCATCGTCCCCTTCCAGGAAGGGCCTGGAGGAGCACTACAACCGACTCCTCTTCCAATATAACGAGGCCTTCTCCCAGCACGGGAGGGTGATTGCCTCTCTCTTTGATGGGCATGGCTGCCGGGTGACAGCGATGGGGACGGAGGATCTCTATCGGCATTACGCGACCTTCTTCAATCCCTCCTACCTACGTCGGGATGGCTATGATCCGATCGGGCAGTTCCGTGAGGAGGAAACCATCCACCAGAACTGCTGGCACCAAGGGGTACAGGCTGGGAAGAACTTCGGGTTCTACTCGGATGGCTTCTACCACAATCTTGTAATCCTCAAACGCCGTCCGCAGAAGACGAGGAGGGGCATCTTTTGGGCACTGACCTCGCTTCCTTTCCTCGACTACGCGATCACGGTCAATCTTTACCCCCAGAACGTCCGACGGGAGATCGACAAAGCGGAGAAGTCGCTTGAACGGGTACGAGGGGACTACGCGGCGGAGGGAAAACATTCGCTTTTAACTTCCAAGGGAGTGAAGGAGGAGCGCATCCGCAACCTCGCCCAAGGCGATACGGTTCCCTTCCTCTATGACTATGTGGTTCATGTATGGGACGCGACCGAGGAGGGTCTCGTCTCCAAGACACGGCAAATCGAAACCGCCTTCGGCCAGATGGAGGATGCCCAATGTTGGACGAGCAATCTCTCCTCGGCGGCAACGACAAAGAACATCTGGTATCAGACCTGGCCGGGATGGCTTTGGGGGAAATACACCCACCATGCTGACAGCGGCCTCGATGAATGGCTGGCTGACCTACTTCCTTTCTCCTCCACCTTCACGGGTCATCTGGAGGGGGCGGAGGCACTTTACGACGGCTCCAATCGGAACCTTGTGGGGGTAAGGAACTTTGTTTCAGGAACGCCACAACTTGCGGTTCTGCTTGGGATGACGAGGGCCGGGAAGTCGGCCTTCATGTGCGATCTGTTATCGCAGACGGATCCCTACTACGACTTCACACTGATCGTGGAGGAGGGCCTCTCTTACGGGATCTGGACTCAGGCCCAAGGTTTGGGGAGCACTCCGATCATCATTCAGCCCGATGGGGATCTCTGCCTGAACTATCTCGATACCCAGGGAGCCCCGCTTACCAACCTACAGATCACAACCGCTGCGGCACTGGTGGCCAAGATGGCAGGAAATCCAGCCGATGAAGATCGAAGGAACCTGCGGCTTGCCCAAATCACCCAGTATATCGAGCAGCTCTACACGGATCGCTTCGAGGAGTGGATCTCTGAGGATGGTACCCGGCTCGACATGGTGGCCCGCCATGCCATGGCGGTCCTGGAATACAAATCCCGCCACATGCCGCTCTCGGCTACTTTTCTAGAGGCCTGGACGGAGCTGAAGCACACGGCGACCGATGAAGAACGGCAGGAGCTTCTAGCGGCGCCCAAGGGGGAAGATGTGTCGCGCTTCATCAAGTCGCATGACATGGAGCGCCATGTCCGCAACACGGCATTCGCGTTCTTCGGGCCTACGGACTACCCAACCCATGACATGCTCCAGCAGATGATGCTGGTGGCTCCCTTTGCGGAGCATAATCGGGATGAGATCAATCATCTGGCGACACTCCTCGCACCTTGGAACGAGCAACGGCTGCTCTGCGGTCACTCGACGCTCTCCATGACCGGACGGGTGGCTCACTTCGATCTGACCTACATCCCTGAGTCTAACAAGCAGCTCAAGGAGTTGGCGGGGTTCCTCATCGCCAACTACGGACGCCAACACATCATCACGCTCCCCCGAGGAGCTCGTAAGAGGGTGATCTTCGAGGAGGTGGCAAGAACCTTGGACGTGCCGGGAGGAGAGCAGCTTGTCAGCGAGTTCTATGCCCAGCTCTCGAAGTTCTCCACATGGATCATCTCGATTGTCCAGCAGTACAGCCGCTTCCAGAACTCGGGGATCCGTCCGATCGTCTTCGGCAACGCCAAGCAGTTCTTCTTCACCCGCATGAATGATCGCAGGGACATCGAGGATGTTGCACGGGATATCGACCTGTCGGATGCGACCAAGGAAGCGGTCTCCCGCTATCCGCTGCCGGAGCATTTGCCGGAGCACAACAAGTACGCAGCTCTCACCTACTACCACCTCGATGTGCAACAGGCGCGGTGCGGAACGATCCACAACCGGGTCTCTCCCGAGATGCTCTTCTGCTCCTCCTCAACGGGACAGGACTTTGATGAGCGCAGCAGAAAGCTCCGCAGTCACGACGACATCGTGGCTGGCATCCTCCAAGAAACCACCCAACCCCAACACAAATGAAACAACCAATCCTTCTGATCGGTCTCTGTGCCCTAGCGGGCTGTGCCAGTCGATCCCAATTCCAGAAAGGCTACGAGAAAGGCGCTGCCGATGCGGTGAAGCGCCAGTACTGGATCGAGCAGAGCCTCCAAAAGCCTGGGAAGAACCCGGAGCGCCATCTCTCGGTTTACAAGCTGACTGTCCCTCCCGATCCCGATGCCAAGGTGAAGACAGTCCCTTATGAGATCGCGATTCCGATCTGCAACTAGCCATGAAAAAGAAGTACCTACTCCTTCTATCCCTGTTGGTAACTCTGCCCGCCAATGCGCAATGGGTTGTGAGCGATCCCGTGGTCGAACAAGCGACCGTGGCGAAGAACGCCTTCGACCAGTTGAAGTATGCCTGGGAGCAGACACAATGGGCTCAGCAGCTTTCGAGCCTTGCCCAGACGCTCGACACAGTGAAGAGCCAACTGGAGGTGGCCCAGCAGGTGAAACAGGCCATCGGTAATCCGGCGGCGATTTCGGGGATGATCCAGAGCGGGCTTTTCTCGTCGTATTTGAGGAACTCGGGGATCACCGACACGCTGAGCGACCTCTCCAAAATCACTCAGCAGGGAGCCAAGCAGTCGGTGGCGATTCAGCAGATGTACCGGCCGATCGATATGAATGCCTACAAGCGGATCGAGACGCCGTTTGAGGGGACGGCCTCCTTCCGAGATGAGGGAGATCCCCTCAAGCAGTTCCGGGCGGTGGAAAACGCTTACTCCAACTTCCAAGACATGCTGAAGCAGGCGCAGAGCAAGAGGAAGGAACTCAACATCAAGATCGCGGCGCTGAACGATCAGCTCAAGAACGCGCAAGACGATGCCGAGGTGCAGAAACTTCAGGGATCGCTTACCACGGCCCAGACCTCGCTGAAGGATCTCGACGGGATCATGGATGGTGCAGAGCATCAGGTGAAGTTGCTCCACATGCTCAATGAGAACCGGGCAGCTACCGAGGCGATTGCTGCCGAGGAAATCAGTCGGGCACGCAACCGGGAGAGTGCCCAGATGGGCGCCGATGCGGAATCGTCTGCCACCAAGTCTGGCTCCCAGGGCAACGAGGGCTCTTTGCCTCCGGGATTTTGATCCATGATGCCGGCCCTCTCCAATCTGTTCGATTCGGCCAATCAGATCCGGATGCTGATGATGCCTTTTGCCTTCGTGCTCTGCATCTTGGGAATCGGGGAAATGGGCTTGAAGGCTGGATCGGATCCCAGAGCCCTCCTCGGAACGATCCTTAAGGTGACGATCATCGTAGCCCTGATCGCAGGCTACCCGACGATCATGAACAAAGGGATGGATGCTTTTCAGGACATGCGTCAGAAGTTCACGAATGCGCAGGATGCCAAGTTCATCCAGTTGCTGACTTCGAGGATTCAGAACCAGCCGTCCGATTCGTGGACGGATCTTGGGAAGATCGTCCCGGCGGCGGTCGGGTACTTCTTTCAGGGTATCGGGCGCTTCATGATGGTGGTGCTCAACTTTTTTCAGCAGTTCGCCATCGCCGGGATGATAGCGATCTCGCCCCTTCTGCTGGGGTTCCTCTTCTTCTCACCGACTCAATCGTTCGGGGTTCACTTCGGGGTGACCTCCTTCACTGTGATGCTCTGGTATCTAGGGATTTGCCTGGTCGACATCGTGATTGTCGCGATCAGCGACACCCTTTTCATCCCGATCACCTCGGGAGGGATCGTCCAAGTGGCCCAGAACGCGATCGTGGTTCAGAACTGGCTCCTCTTCCCGTTCATCATGGCCTTTGCCTCGATCATCACAGTCTTCTTCTATCTCTCGGTGCCCTTTGTGGCGGGGGCGATCATGAAGGGAGCCAGTGGCACGACCTCGGCCCTGACTGCCGGTATCAGCAATACGCTCCAAGCAGCCGGACTGGTGGCTGGAGCAGGAGCCTCCGTTGCAGGAGCTGCAGCTACCTTCGGAGGATCAGCTGCGGCTCAAGCGGCTGTTGCGTCGGGAAAAGCTGCGGCAGGTGCCGCAAATGCCTCCTCCCGCATTGCCAATGACCTTGGAGGAGGTGCTGCGGAAAGCGCAGGAGGGAGTGTCCCAGCTCCGCCGGAATCAGAAAGCAGTGGAGGCATGGTCTTTAACCCTGCAAATCCGTCCATGGTGGCCCAGCAGACCTCTCCCGGCTCCTTCTCCGTGACCGATCAGTCCAAGGGAACGGTTTCCAATCATAAGGGGAGCCTTTCGACCCCTCAGGCTGCCCAAGCGGCATTCAACTCCCATGCCTCGAAGGCAAAACCCTCTTCGTCCCCTTCTTCCAAACCCGACAACACCAACCCATGAAGCTCACCGCTGTCACCTCCATCACCAACAACATCGTCGCCGCCAGATTCTGGATGGCGATTGCCCTCATCTGTGCGGCTCTGGCAGTCACCTCTCCCTACTTGACCATCAAGGCCATGAAACAGAAGGAGAAGGTCGTCATCCTCGATCAGGGAGGTACCCTCATCTATTCGCCGCTCTTGGGTTTTGAAGAAGCGGGCGAGCTTCATGCCTACCATGTGCGACTTGCCTGTCTGGCATTGCTTCAGCGCAATCCGATCGGGCCCGATCTGCCCGACCTGCTCAAGCGGATGTATCTGGAAGACCCCGCTCGCAAGAAAGCGATCGCCCTCTACAAAAAACAGAACCCTGAATTTAAGGAGAAGGAGATCCACCAGAAGGTGGAAGTTGGCAAACTCGATATCCTCGACACCCGCAAAATGAAGGATGGGGCGGGAGCCTCCTACGAGGCCGTTGATGTCGAGGCCGAGGGAAACCTCGTTCGCACCGGGACGCTCAACAAGATCGAGTTCCGCGAGGTGGCAAAGTTCAAGATCACCTTCTTCTTCGTCCGTAACCCCGACCTCATGGGAAACGGGCGTCTTCCCTTGGTCGTGCAGGACTTCAAGTACGAGGAGCACCCTCTGTAGGAAGGTTTGCGGAGAAAAGCAGGGTTATTTACCGCAAAACTGCGGAGATTCTTGATTTGCGGAGATTGCGGGCGATAATCTCCGCAAAGATACGGCGAATATCCCCATGACCTATATCCATCAGCGTAAAGAGTGGCCCGAGTTCCGATGGAACGAGGCGAGGCTGCTGCCACTTTTGGCAAAGGTCAGGCATCAGCAGGGGCGGCTGCTTGGACAAATGGAGGGACTCGGATTCCATCTCCGTGGTGAGGCCAACCTTGCAAGCCTGACCAGCGAGGTGATCGGGTCCAGCGCGATCGAGGGGGAAAAACTCAATGCGGAGGAGGTGCGCTCCTCGATTGCGAGACGCCTGGGGATTGTTGATGCGGGGATGACCCCTGTGAATCGTCACGTCGAGGGGGTTGTTGAGATGATGCTCGATGCTACTCGCAAGTTCGGCGAAGCACTCACAGCCGAGAGACTCTTTTCATGGCATGCGGCTTTATTTCCAAGCGGGCGTAGTGGGATGAGACGCATCACCACGGGAGCATGGCGCACCGGGGAGGATGGCCCCATGCAGGTGGTCTCCGGGGCGATGGGGCGGGAAAATGTTCATTTTGAGGCCCCAGATGCCGATATCCTTGATGCGGAGGTCAGCCGTTTCCTTGAGTGGTTCGAGGGAAGCACGACGATTGATCCTGTTCTCAAGGCCGGCACTGCACATTTCTGGTTTGTGACGATCCACCCGTTTGAAGACGGCAATGGCCGTATTGCCAGGGCCATTGCAGAGTTGGCGCTCGCAAGGGCGGACGGCGTGGCGGAGCGTTTTTACAGCATGTCCACGCAGATCGAGAAGGAGCGGAAGCAGTATTACGATTCGCTGGAAAGCAGCCAGCGCGGAACCATCGACATCACCCTGTGGTTGGAGTGGTTTCTGGGCTGTCTGGACAGAGCGCTTGAAGAGGCGCAGATAAGCCTTCGGGGAATCCTGCATAAGGCGAGGATCTGGGAGCGCATCAACCAAGACGGCCCGGTGAATGAACGCCAGCATGCGGTGATCAACCGTCTGCTCGACGGGTTTGAGGGAAAACTTTCCACCTCCAAGTATGCAAAGATTGCGAAGTGCTCTGCGGACACTGCGCTTCGCGACATCAACGACCTGCTGACACGAGGCCTGATGCTTCGGGAAGATGGGGCAGGGAGAAGCACCGGCTATCGTCTCGCGGAGCCAGTTGCCGAGAAGACTCGAAATGAAACGTAGATCGAATCGTTTCTACAGACGGTCCGCCTCAGATCAGCTCTAAGTAAAAAATCATTAAGTTGCTCCCAACCGGGAGCACCAGAGGTGTGATTTTCTGAAAGTCTCGGGGGCATGAAGCTCCCAATCCTCGCTGCAATCCTATGCATGGGCTCGCTCGCCCACGCCGGATCCATCGTTCAGAAGCCGCTCGATGAGTTCGTGATCTACGACATCCCGGTGGCCTCGAAGACGGGAACGACGACGGTCATGTTCCCCTCGGAAATCACGGGTCTCTTTGCCAAGTCGGTGGCCGTGCAGGATCAGGAGAATGCCGGGTTCCTGATCTCGTTCACTCCAGGGAACTTCTACTTCACGATCCGGGCGCTGAAGAAGGATGCGGAGGATCACCTGACCGTGATCTTCAACCGGAAGGCTTACGTGTTCCACCTGACGGCTTCGGATCATCCCTTCTACAATGTGACCCTCTACCAGGAGGAACGGAGTGGTAAGGAGGGGAAGATCAATGTCGTGCCCGAGCGAATTCTTTCGTTAATGGACAAAGCCAAGGCCTATCCGCTGCTTCTGAAGGCAGATCGGGATGCCTTAGCCGGGGTGCTCCATGCGTCTCCGGGAATCACCAATTATTATAAGGATTTCAGCGTCCGCATCCTCGATGTCTGGAGATTCGAGGAGGAAGACACGCTCATTTTCCGGCTGGAACTGGTCAATGAGACCGACCAGCCGATCTACTACAAGCCGCAGGATCTCGCGGTTCGCCTCAATGAGCGGATCTACACGGAGTCCCTTGCCGATGCCTCCGGGGTGATGCCGCCGAAGTCGGTGACCCCTGCATTCTTTGCGATCACTGGGAACGGGCAGGGTGGCCGTAATCACCTCGCCCCCGACAACAAATGGAATGTCCTCGTGGTTAGGGCAGAACCTCATCAAGCGGTGAGGAGTGCTAGTGCTAGTGGTACCTCCAACAAGAAGGTCGTCCGATGAACCTCCGCGATTTCAAGACGGAGCTACTCAACAAGCCGACAGGGCGACTGATCCTCTTCCTGTTTGCAGGAGGGGTGATTCTGGCCTTCATCCTGATGCATCGAGGCGGAGGGAAGGTGAGCAAGGTAACCCCGGACATTCCGGTGCAGGCCACAGCAGCCAAGGGGTACACGATTGACGAGGGGATCCCTGACATCCAACCGGTGAGGCCGACGCCCACCCCGAAGCCTGCTGCCGTGCAGACTGATGGAAGACCCCTTGCGGTGAAGACCCCGCCACCGATTCCGCAGGCGATCTTTGCCATGAAGGAGAACTCACTGAGTGAGAACTACCTTCCCTATGGACGACTCCTGAAATGCGAGTTGGTAAATACGGTGGACTCCATCAACCTGGATACACCGATCATCGGCCTGATTACTGAGGATGTCTGGAGGGATGGACGACTCATCATCCCGGCAGGGACGGAGGTTCACGGGGTTGCCAAGACCAGTGCCGCTAGAGATCGGGTAGGCTCCGAGCATCAGTGGATGCTCGTCTTCCAGAACGGGAAGCAACTCCCCCTAGCTGGCACGGTGCTGGACTACGCGCCTGATGAGAAGGAGCCAGGGCGCTGGAAAGATACTGATGGATCGGCGGGACTACGGGGCTATCAGATCGCCTCCGACAAGTATGCGGAGGCGAAGGCGATGTTGGCCTCGATGGTTGCCGCAGGGGCGGGAGCTTTCCCAGGGGTGACCAACATTATTTCCCCGCTGACGGGGGGAGCCACGCAGCTTCAGGGAGGAGGAATGACACAGGCCCTATCTGCAGGAATCCAAGCCGGTGGACAGCTCTATGCCCAGCGGCTCCTCGATGGGCTGCAGAAGAACCCCTACTACATCCGCGTTCCGGGCGGGACGCTCTTCTACCTCTACGTCACCCAGACGGTCGATCTCGACAAGGCCGCCAGGGGGCTTGCCGCAAATAACAACCCATCCGCCAAATGAAGTACCTCCTCTGCATTCCACTGATCTGCGCCGTCTCGGGCTGCGCCACACACAAAACCGTGAATCCCGAAAACTATCCTGCTGTTGCCGGAACCAGCGTTCCGCAGAGCACTCTTTCAAGAGTCCGCACTTCTGAAGTCGTGAAATCCTATCCGACGGGAAGGTACACCGATCCTGACTTCCCGGACGATATGCATGAGCGGCACACACTCTACCGCAAGGAGCAGTCTGCCGATTGGAACTACAGGCCGGGAGGGCCGTATGCCTACCCGCTGGTCGTTTCTGATCCGACCCCCTCTTATTACGTCAAGACGGATGGGGATCAGCGTAACTCCCAGCAGAAGGCCTATGCGGCGGCTCTGGAGGAACAGAACACCGCCATGAAGAAGCGGATCGAGTCGCTTCAGAAGGATTCGGACAAGGTGCCGATCCTTGAAAACCAGGTGAAGGATCTGAAGGAGCAGCTCGATGCCGAGCCCCTCGCATCACCTGCTCCCAAGAAACAGGACCCTTCGGAGGAAAAGCCCACAGGGTTTTCGGAGGCAGAGGATCCGCAGGGCGATCTTATTGCCGAGATGAAGCTCAATGATGAGCTCAACGGGGAACTTGATGCGCTGGAGGGAAGGCGGCGCTTGGTTCTGATGGATGCCGCTTTCCTCAACATCCTTACACCATGAGCAAACCCACCACTGTTGCCGTCACTCTGGATCCCGAGAGCTACGCGATTTTTCAAGAGGCTGTCTCCCTGACCGAGAGTGCCGGAGCAAAGGTCACGGTCAGCCAGCTCCTCCAACACCATCTTCATGACGAAATCCGGAAACAGAACCCCCGGAGAATAGCCCAGCGTTTCCTCAAGTCGGTCGTTCAGCAGATCAGGGTGACCCCTTTCGGGGAAACCCTTGGACGAAAGGTCTGAGGATTACCCGTCAACTTGCACGGCTACGGGAATCTAAACGCCGTGCGCCACAACTGAGATATATGGCCATCACATCACCGAAACAGAAAGAGGAACTGATGCAGCAGTTCAAAATCAACCCCGAGGTCAACGCGAAGCTGGAAGTCTTCATGAAGTCCGAGCCCGGACTTGTGGAGTTCGTAAAGCAACTCCCCAGGGAGCAACTGGAGCGTAAGTTCCTCCTGCGCAAGATGCAGGATTTAGATCAGCGGGAGGGCTACACAACCAAGGTGAAAGCCTGGTTGGAGAAGCCGGAACAAGCAGAAGTCCTGAAAGCCATCCGCTCCATGGTGAGCCCGCTTATGAAGCCCGAACGTCAGGAGCAGGTCATCGTCAACCAAGCCAAGAACTTCATCAAAAACACTGGAGTGAAGCTCAGCTGAGTTTGATCCGAAGTCTCAAGAGAGCCCCTGCCTGAAAGGGCAGGGGCTTTTACTGTCCCAATGTCATCACTCTCCATTCCGCCTGAGGAGCTTCAAGAGCGGCGGCGTGAACCAAGCTTTGAACAGGTCTTCCGGTTGCTCGCGAAGATTAGGCCACCTGAGGGCAATCCTCCCGACTCGCACCCGAAGGCGGAGTTCATCAACACTCATGCCGCCGCTGCTTGGCTGGGGATTTCTCGACGGTCAATGCAGCGTTATGTTCAGTCTGGGCTTCTGCCCAGCTACAAGCTGGGGAAACAGCGGCTATTTCGCAGGAGTGAGCTTCTTGACGCCCTTGGCGCGAGCCGCAAGGCCACTTGGAATGAGTTTCTTCGATAATGGCGACCTCTTCTTGGCTCCGCTGTCGGGAGCATTCTTGGATTCCTTGCCTTTGTTCTGGGTGCCTTTCTTTTGTGGCACCACTCCGAAGTACAGCTTTGAAGCTTTCTCCGTCACCAGTTCCCGGTAGTTCTGGAAGAGCTTTCTGGGAGAGGTGTTCATCTCTAAGCCAACCTTATCGGCCGACTGGGTTTCGGCCAGACGATAGGAGGCATAGGAATGCCTGAATCCGTTATGGACAGGGGTGACTCCGGGCAATTTGAGGGCTTCACCGAATTGGGTCAGCAAGGTCGAATCATGGGCGTAGTGAGGGCAGATCCATCCGCTCCTCTTGGCATGTGGTTTGAGCCACTTTTTAAGATTATCCTGAAGGGGGACAATGCGGCGCCTGCCGGTCTTGTCTTTCTGTCGATCTACGACGATATGCCCCTCAGTCATGTTCACGTCGCTCCATTCAAGGCGATGGATCTCAGCAGCGCGGAGTCCCGCAAAAGCACCAATCGCCGCAAAGGAGACCCACTTGTCGGCAAGTCCATGCAGGATCTGGGAGATCTGCGGAGGGGTGTAAATGCCGACAGGGCTTCCGTGATCGGTGGAAACGGTTATGTACTCGGCCTCGGTTTGGGTATTGCGGAGGAGGTATCCACGCTTCCTTGCGAAGGAAAAGAGGGTGGTCAGAGTTCCCCTGTAGTTGTTTCGGTTGCGTCCCTTCACCTTGATGGAGTCGAGCCAACGCTCCAGATCGGGGGCAGTGATCTCAAGGATGCCGCCACGAAAGGTTTTAGCCGCCTTGAGCAGGCGGGAATGACAATCTGCCCAGTGGCGGTAGGAGCGCTGTTTGGCTTTAAGATCATCCAGAAACTCCTGAACCACTTCTGGAAAAGCCTTTGGGGTCACCTTCCTGCGATCGGTCTCCTTCACAAAGAATGTGGCAGCCTCCACAAGGGAGGCTTTCTCCGACATCTGGGATATGATCTTTCGGGAATCGACGAATTCCCTGACGGCCTCGCTCAAGTTAACCCTGAGGGGGGTGAGTATCTCATAACAGAACTCCAAAATGGCTGCTTGCTGCGCCGTGACGGTGTGCACATGGGCAACTCCATCTGCCAACTGGTCGGCAATCTCCTTGGCCCTTTTACGCGCCTCCACCATGCTGGAGCACTTGACCAACTTGCGGTGTCCCTTGGCGTAGTAGGAGAGGAGAACCTTACCATTTCCAGCGTCGTAAATTGGGATGCGGGCGGTCTTTCCCTCGTAGATTTCCAGGGGTCCTTTTTTCTTCCTCTTCTCCGACTTTTTTTGTTCCGGTGACATGCCCAATTTGTTACCTTTTTGTTACCTAGGGGTCAATTGGCATCTTACTCTCTGTAAACCTAACGGTTTCGAATCCCGTTAGGGTGGCCACTTCAAAAAGTGGCCTAATCGCCTCTGAAAGTAGATAAATAGAGGCTTCGTAGCCGATCAGTCCTCGCAATTCGTTTTTGCGGTTCCTTGCAGTTGTTGCGGTTAATTTGTCCTGTTTGTCCTGCAAATCTAACCCCCTCTCTTTTGAGGCAAAGTTTGTTGCCTAGTATCGCAAAAGTAACCCACCGAAAAGTTGCTCCCAATCGGGAGCACCAGGGGTCTTTTTTCGTTCAAGGTGCGCGGGATGAACACACCCCCAACACCCGAAAACGACATCCGAAACGCGGACACGCAGCACCCCGTCGACCACATCGAACCCCTCCCGGAGGGAGGGGACGATAGCATCGAGAGAATCTGCCAAGTCCCAGG
>Ga0209829_10001973_pt1 | contig 16019 bp, 11 predicted proteins | sample C_140205_EF_Meta_FD_187311 | JGI IMG/M metagenome (GOLD analysis project Ga0209829, IMG submission 187311) | Freshwater microbial communities from Lake Croche, Canada to study carbon cycling - C_140205_EF_MetaG (SPAdes) (version 2) | ecosystem: Environmental > Aquatic > Freshwater > Lake...
ATATAAAAGTTAAAATTCAATGCAAATAGAACAAGATTATAGAAGAATAAAAGAACTTGATTGTTTTATTTTGTATTGCAATCAAATAATTTATACATTGCCAGCTAACCTATTTTAAGTACAAACAATATATTTTATCAAGCTATTATGAATTTACCTTTAAGGGGAATTATTCCTCCAGTTATCACTCCATTGTTAGACAATAACACATTAGATGTTAAAGGACTTGAAAAAATGGTTGAGCACCTAATCAGTGGCGGTGTGCATGGCCTATTTATCCTTGGAACGACTGGAGAAGCACCTAGCTTAAGTTATAAGCTTCGCAAAGAGTTTATTAAAAAAACTTGCGAACTAGTAAACCATAGAGTTCCTGTTATGGTGGGCATAACAGATACATCATTTGATGGATCGCTTGAGATTGCTGAATATTCAAAAAGCGTTGGAGCCGATGCAGTTGTTGTTGCACCTCCTTATTATATGCCAATTGCGCAGTCGGAATTAGTTTTTTATCTGCAAAATTTAATTCCAAGGTTGCCTTTACCTGTGTTGCTTTACAACATGCCAAGTCACACTAAACTCCACATGGACTTAGAGACTGTTAAAATCGGCCAAGAGCTTGGAGCGATTGGTATTAAAGATAGCTCAGGTGATATGTTTTATCAAACAAATTTAATTGAAGCGTTTAAGGACAAACCTGAATTTGCAATTATTACAGGTACTGAGCTTTACCTTCCAGAGACCATATTACAAGGCGGACACGGTGCCATTGCTGGTGGAGCCAATATCTATCCAAAATTATTTGTTGCCATGTATGAGGCATCCATTGCACGTGATTTTGAAAAAATAGCCAAACTTAGAGAGCTAGATATTCAACTTTACAATACCATTTATGCCGTATCAGGAAGTAGCTCAAGATACATCAAAGGGATCAAATGCACGTTGGCAACGATGGGAATCTGCAATGATTATGCAGCATTCCCATTAACAAAATATGAAGGTGAAGACCGCAAGAAAATTGAAAAATATGTTGCTCAGTTTAAAGGAATACTCGACTAATGAATAGATGGATATCCGTTGTAGGCCGAACTTAATTTTCTTAATTTCAGCCATATAACCTTATCAGACATTATACTTTTGCTTCGATATGCCTAATAAACATTAACTAGACATATCGAAGCATTTTTTTACCTAAATATTATCTGAAATATCTTTCTTAAAAGACTAAAGAACGAATAAATTAAACTTACTGATTGAGATAAGACTGACCATTTTATCTCGATTATTTCAAATCAACTAACTATCATGCTTAAAGAAAAGATAAGTCATCTTATTCTTGTTTTTGCATCCCTAATTCACCTGTGTGGGCAAAAACCGGAAGCCAAGCATGCTGATGTCATCATTTATGGAGGCACCTCAGCTGCAATAACAGCAGCAGTGCAGGTTATTAAAATGGGGAAAACGGTAGTGATTGTCTCTCCAGACAAACATCTAGGTGGACTTTCTGCTTCAGGACTAGGTAAAACAGATTCTGGAGAGAAATCAATTATCGGGGGATTAGCCCGTGAATTTTATCAACGGATCTACTCTTATTATCAAGATCCTACGGCTTGGCCATGGCAAGATAAAAAGGAATTTTCCAGTAAGGGACTTGGACTTACAGAAGAGGATGGAGTAAATCGTACCCTTTGGCTTTTCGAACCTCATGTAGCGGAAAAAGTCTTTGAAGATTTTGTCAAAGAGTATAAAATCACCGTCTGCCGCGATGAATGGCTGGACAGGAACGCTGGAGTTTTGAAAAAGAAGGGCACCATAGTTTCTATAAAAACACTGACTGGCAACACCTATACGGGAGAAGTATTTATTGATGCCACCTATGAAGGGGATCTAATGGCAGCGGCAGGTATAAGCTATCATATTGGAAGAGAATCAAACAGTACCTACAACGAAACATGGAATGGGATTCAAACAGGCAACCTACCTGTCAAGTTTCACAGCTTCAAAGACCTTCATGTAAGCCCTTATGTGATTCCGAACGATCCCAAAAGCGGAATACTGCCTCTTATCTCAACTTCCGCTCCAGGGATCCGAGGTGAAGGCGACAAGAGAATTCAAGCCTACTGTTTTCGAACTTGCCTAACGCAGAACAAATTAAATAAAGTTGAATTTGCCAGACCTTCAGATTATGATTCAACGCAATACGAATTACTTATTCGTGCTTACCAAGGTGGATGGCAAGAGACATGGGGCCTATTTTCTGTGGTTCCGAACTTAAAAACAGATGTGAATAACAGAGGTCCATTAAGCTTTGATAATATCGGAAAGAATTATGATTATCCTGAGGCTACTTATGAACGCCGCAAGGAGATAATCAAACAACACGAGAGCTATCAAAAAGGACTCTTGTATTTTATGTCACATGATTCAAGAATGCCTTCAGAAATTAGACAAAAAATGGCTGAGTGGGGACTTTCAAAGGATGAGTTTACCGACAATGGCAATTGGCCTTATCAGATCTATGTCCGTGAGGCAAGACGAATGATTGGAGAGTCCATACTGACCGAAAATGAGATTACTGGTAAAAACAAAGTCCTTCATCCGATAGCCATGGGATCCTACAACATGGATTCCCATAACACCCAGCGGTATATCACTCCAGAAGGATATGTTGAAAACGAAGGGGATATTGAAGTGAAAATACCACCTTACCAGGTTGACCTTGGCTCAATAATTCCAAAGAAAACGGAATGTAAAAACTTACTAGTGCCAGTAGCCTTATCAAGTTCGCATATTGCTTATGGCTCCATTCGTATGGAACCTGTCTTTATGATTTTAGGACAAAGTGCGGCAACGGTGGCTGTCCTTGCCTTAGAAAGCAAGAAAGCTATCGCTGATCTTAAGTATACCAAGATAGCAGCTAAGTTATTAGACGACAAACAAGTATTAGAATTCAAGAAGCACAAGTAGATCAAGATTATGAAAAAAACAACCCTTATTTGTCTGTTCCTAATTGGATGCTTATCCACAAAACTAATTGCTGGCGAACCTTACAAAGGATCTCAAGCTGTTGTGCTCTCTGAATATCTATTTAAAAAGGAGCAGGTCTCATTTAAAAGCTGTCATGCTTCAACGATTGAAGAGACTTCTGCAGGGCTAATTACGGCCTGGTTCGGAGGAACAGAGGAGAAAAATCCGGATGTAGCCATCTGGGCGAGTCGATTTATAAATGGTAAATGGTCCATTCCTGTCGAGGTGGCCAATGGAGTTCAAAAAGATGGCTCTCGCTTCCCTACTTGGAATCCTGTGCTTTACAATGCAGGCAAAGAGCTTATTCTATTCTATAAAGTTGGTCCTAACTGTTCCGATTGGTGGGGAGAGATGAAAACCTCAATCAACAATGGTGAGACATGGTCGAAATCGACTCGCTTACCCAAGGGGATCTGGGGACCTATCAAAAACAAACCGGTCTTGCTCTCAAACAATGTATTGCTCTGCCCTTCCAGCACCGAATATGATGGTGAAAGGATCCATCTAGAATCGACATCAGATGGAGGTCGGAATTGGCAAAAAACCGACCCCCTTAACGACGGGAAAGAATTCTCAAGTATTCAACCGTCTATTTTAAGTTATGGAAATGGCAAACTTCAACTTTTATGTCGAAGCAAAAGCCGGGTTATACTTACAACATGGTCGACGGACAATGGCAAAACGTGGAGTCATCTTGAGCGCACTCAGCTTCCAAATCCCGATTCAGGCATCGATGCCGTAACGCTTAAAAGTGGGGTGCAACTTTTAACTTACAACCATTTTAATCCGAAATGGGATTGGGAATCAAGAAACATACTTACAGTAGCCATTTCGCAAGATGGAGTGAAATGGGATGGTGCTGCAGCCTTAGAATACGACCTAGATCCAGACACCGAATATTCGTATCCAGCAGTTATTCAAACCAAAGATGGCCTGGTTCACATCACCTATACCTGGAATCGAAAACTCATCAAGCATGTAGTCCTCGATCCAAACCGATTCAAAACCAAACCAATTTTAAATGGCATCTGGCCAGAAGAAAAATAAGAAAACGAACTTAATTCCTTCGATATGAAAACCACTATTCTCCTCTTATCCCTTTCACTTTTCGTGACCTTTCAGGGAATTACTCAGTCAAGAAATTCCAAGCAAGCCATCGTGCGCGAGGAACTTATCTTTCCAACACAAAACGAGCATACTCATGGAAGCAGCTTAGTTTCCTTACCCAATGGCGACTTACTTGCGGTCTGGTTTCAAGGAAGCGGTGAGCGCACAGCCGATGATGTTCGTGTGATGGGATCACGACTAAAAAAAGGGTCAAAAGAGTGGGCAACCCCTTTTTTAATGGCAGATACGAAAGGGATACCAGACTGCAATCCAGTGCTATTCTTAAATCAAAAAGGTAAATTGTTCCTCTTTTGGGTTGCCGTTCTAGCGAATAAATGGGAAAATGCAATATTACGCTTCAGAACCTCAACCAACTACAACGGTGAGGCTGCACCAACATGGGAATGGCAAGACGACATATTATTTAAACCTACTGACAGTTTTGCGAAGGAGGTAGAACAAAAGTTCAAAGATATGCCGGAAAAACATGCGGGCTGGGCTGCATTCGCACCTACTTATGACAATCTAATCAAAGAAGCAAGTAAAGATTTAACCAAAAGGACCTTTGGCTGGATGGGGCGCATACATCCTATCACTTTGGCCAGTGGAAGAATCCTACTGCCTCTTTACAACGATGGATTTAATTTCTCCTTAGTCGCTATTTCCGATGATGATGGCGCAACCTGGAGACCGAGTCTTCCAATTGTAGGACGTGGTCCTATCCAACCTGCTTTGGCCATCAAAAAAGATGGAACTATCGTTGCCTATATGCGCGACAGTGGTGATGCACCAACCAGAGTTCACCGGAGTACCTCAACCGACAATGGTGAGACATGGAGCTACTCGGCAAAAACAGATATCCCAAATGAGGCAAGTGTTGAGCTTTGCGTCCTCAAAGATGGCAAATGGGCCTTTTTAGGTAATGACATCAATGATGGCCGCTATCAACTTTCCCTTTATCTTTCGGATGACGAAGGAGAAACCTGGAGATGGAAAGAGCTTATCGAATATGAGGCAGATAAAAAAGGAAGTTACTCCTATCCATGCTTAATACAAACACCTGATGGACTGCTAAACATGACGTATTCATATGCAAAAGGTGAAGGAAAAAAATCAATCAAGCATGTCGTTATAGATCCAAAGAAACTTACGAAATAATCTATTAATTTACACGAATATACGCAACAAATAAAATGAAAATCAAGACCAATCCATTAAAAAAGCATTCAAATGGCCACTTCAGTAAAATACTGAACTCGGTTTTAGGAATTGTCTTCGCACTAACTATAATTGCCCTGCCAACAACCCTATTCGCGAACAAACGGGCCAACGAAGCAACAGGCAAATCAATCCCGGCAGTAGAATCGAAACAGAAAGAGCAAACCGGAGCTGAGAAACTTGGTTTTCCATCTGGCAAGGTTGTGTTATTATTGCATATTGATGATGCGGGGATGTGTCCCGAAGCGAATACCTCAACCTTTAATTATATCGAGAAGGGATTTCTAAATTCTGCAGCTGTGATGATGCCCTGTTCGAATGCAGAAGCGATCATTAAATGGGCAATAAAGCATCCGAAGGCAGACATTGGTCTTCATCTTACCCTTACCAGTGAATGGACGAACCACCGCTGGGGACCGGTTTCAGATCCTAAAAAAGTTCCTGGACTTATCGATCCAGATGGCAAATTATGGCATGAAGTGCCAGATGTGGTAGCCCATGCATCGGCGAAAGAAGTTGAGACAGAAATTCGCGCTCAGATCGAAAGATCGATTGCCCTTGGATACCGTCCAAACCATATAGACACGCATATGGGTACGTTGTACGGGTCGCCCGATTACGTTAAAGTATTCCTAAAAGTTGCCGAAGATTATCATATCCCTGGAAATATCATCAATGTGGCAAATCCTGAGATTGCTGAAAATTTCAGAGTAGCTGCTGGATACCCTATCACAGAAGAGGTTATTACGAATATTCGCAACTACAACATGCCCAAACTTGATAATTTCACTAGTGTAGGCCCTGGTGATACCTATGAGATCAAGAGAACAAACTTCTTCACCCTTGTGAAGTCTCTCAAGGCAGGTCTGACAGAAATCATATTTCACCCTTCAACTCCTACAGAGAACTTAAAATCAATTACTGGCACCTGGAAACAAAGAGGATGGGAAGGAGATTTATTTGCAGATCCAGTGGTCATCAAATTTTTAAAAGACCAAGGGGTGATCATCACCGATTGGAAAGAGATTATGGCTCGATTTGAAAAAAAGAAGTAAATGCAAAGATATCTGCATACCAACTAATGTAAACTTAACGACTACATTCATCATGATTCAAACCACTAATAAGTCAGGGATGGAGCATCTTCCTCTTCGGAAGTTAAGCCTCCTCTGCATGCTATTGCTAGTCACTGTTTTTGCGATATTTCCGCAGAAACTTTCAGCGCAGAAGATTAACCTTCCCCTGAAATGGGCAACGAATCAAAAGAGCTTCATTGAAAGTGCAGCGACAGTAGCCGATGTGAACAATGATGGCTTAGACGAAGCCATAGTCACGTCGCAAGAAGAAGTTATAGCGATTGGAAAGAGTGGGAATGATCTTTGGCGCTGGCGATCAAAAGGGCGGTTTATGACTTACCCATCGGTATTAAAACGTGCTGGAAAATCGGCTTTGATTTATGCGGCCGATAATAGAGGAAATGTAACTTGTCTTGACGGACTAGGAAAGATTGTCTGGCAAGCTAATTTAGAGGCAGGTACTGATTGGTCTGCCGGAGTAATCGCTGATCTTGATGGGGATGGAAATCAGGAGTATATTCAGACTGATGCCTCTGGGAATATCTGGATATTTGACGCCACTAGTGGCAAGGTGGTAAAGAAAACAAAGATTTTAGGACAGCCTGTTAGCCCTTCGGTTGGTGATTTAGACGGAGATGGGAAACTAGAACTTGTCGTTGCAACTACCGATGGTTCGTTAACTGCGCTAACACATGATCTAACCACCATATGGCGAATTAAGATTGGAGGAGCATCCGAGTCTTGGTCTACGCCTGCGCCAGTGATATTTGGCGCCTCCAATGGTAAAAGCTATATCATCGCCGCTTCCAGCAATGGAGAGGTATTCTGCCTCGATGCTAAAGGCAAATCAACTTGGCAATATCCGACAAACGTGCCGGTATCCTCCTCTATCTCTGTTGGAGATTTCGATCAAGATGGTGAGGCCGACATCTTTCTTATTACCCATTCCGGAATTATTTACAGATTCGATGAGCGAGGAAATGTTCTTTGGAACATCGACATGCAAGGCCGATCTCTAGCACCTGGAGCAATTGCAGATATTGATGGAGATGGAAAATTAGAATATCTAGTAACAACCCAAGTTGGACATATTTTAGCTTTGAATAATCAAGGGACGGTGATTTTCGACCATCAACTACCTTCAAGAGCGATCAATGTAACTGCATCATTTGGTCATGTGACTGGCAACAGCGATAAACTTGATTTCGTGGTAACAGGTGGCGAATCAGGCATGACCTACTGCTTTCAAACTTCCAGTGCAAAAAATCCAAAGATGCAATGGACCAATTACAGAGCGAATATACAAAACACAGGCACATGGTTCGGATTAACAAAATCTGATGAATTAAGAATGGCTCCTCAAAATTTATCATGGAATAAAATTCTAAATGGTGAAAAAATTAAATTCAACATCACCAATCCAAATCCAACCGTAAATCCATTGAAAGCGCATGTCGAATGCATTAGTCCAAATGGGACTAAAAATTCTGCCATTGCAAATATTTACAATAAAGAAGGTCAAATCTATCTCCCAGCAAACTTCACTATTCCTGGTGTTTATCAGCTGAGCTGGTCTGTTTCTGATTCGAATGGGAAAGAGTTAATATCGACTTCTAAAAGCGTAACCATTCAACCATTCGAAAACGATCGCTCTTTGGCGTCTCAAGCTATCAAAGCTTTAACAAGCAGTGCGGAGAAAATTTCTTCGATCTTACCTTTGTCAGCGTTGGCCTTGCAAAAAGAAGCCGCTGAAATTCAAGCAGAAGCTACCAAACTATCGACAGAGCAATCGAAAGTACCGCAAAGCAATTCTGTATTTAGCCAGTCGATCATAAAATCAACTGCGAAACTTAATGAGTCAGCTAAACGAGCAATCACGGTAAGCGGTCTTGTTGCTCAAGCAGCGAATCTTGGTGCTGGAACGAGCTTAATCGCCTTTGAAGGAGATAAATGGGACAACCGCAATGTCGACAAGCAATTGCCAACAAACGTCGAAAATCCACTAAACTTAGATCATATTGTAGTCCCGAGTGAACACCATCCAATACCGATTGTGATGTTTAACATTACAGATCATTTGCTCAATGCTAGAGTAGTTTTAGACAAGCCAGTAGCGGGTATCAAAGTAACCCCATTGCGCTCTATCAACACGGCGAGTTCCCTTGGCGAGGATTCTTGGGATGCACTACCGGAACTCGATGAATCGGGAGTCGTTTCTATTCCGGCCCTCTCAAGTAGAGAAGTTTGGCTAGATATTGAAATCGCATCGCCAGCTAAAGGAAAACAAAATTTAGAGTACACCATCCAAGCTCTTAATGGTGCTGGTGTTTTAGATACATCAAATGATCCACATGATGTTCCGGCTCCAGAGACGAAGGTAAAAGTGACACTCGACATCTTACCATTTACGATGGCTCCATCGTCTGACTTTAGAATGTGTACTTGGTCACCATCTAAAGGGCCAGAGGTTCCTTCGTTGCTTGCACATGGGAACAACGTCTTCTTATTGACTAATCCAATATTTAAATACAATGAGAAAAATGAACTTATTGGATTTGATTATTCGGGCCAAGATGAGGCGTTAGCCCAGCTCAAAGGGAAAGAGGTCTTTTTACTGATCAATGGTTTGCCTGGTATTAAAGAGGAATTTGCCAGCGAAGGTTACAAAAAACAGTTCAATACTTATCTTAAAGATCTGATCGCTCATTTATCAAGTTTTGGATTTGGAATCAATCAGTTTGCCCTTTATCCAATCGATGAGCCAGGGGGCAATGGTTGGGCAGCCGTTAAACAAGTTGTTAAATTTGGGGAAATCGCCAATACTGCAAACCCTGATGTGATGATTTACCAAGATGGTGGCGGCGAATTACCAATGTTTCAAGCCATGTCTAAATCGGTGAATGTCTGGAGTCCAACCATCGACTGGGTAGGTGACAAGTCGCCTGAAATGGATATTATGAGGACAAAGAAGAAATTCCTTTGGTCCTACAATTGCTCCTATGCCTCTTCAAGGCCAGTTGGACCAAACATTAAAAACATCAACTTGATTTATGAATTCCGCACAGCTGCTTTACTTGCTATTCGTAATGGCGTTTCCGGAATTGGTTTCTGGTGTTACAACCTAGGTGCTGAAAATCCATGGTCAAGAATAAAACAAGAATACAATCTCGTCTATCCAGGGAAAACAAAATCAATTACCAGTCGTCGTTGGGAAGCGGTCCGAGAAGGAATTGAAGATTATAGGATCTTAGTGGCATTAAAGAGCAGTCTAAGTGATGCGAATATTGACCCATCGGTACGCAAGAGTATCGAACATCTGCTCAATGTCAGTCTGCCAGAATTTATTGATCCAGGATATCAGGCGATGAAGCTGGGATTCTCCAGGGAGGTTTTTGATTTTGTCTGCAGCGAATCTAAGATGACCAATTTTAGAGCCGAGATGATGAACTGCATTCAACTTCTAAATTCAAAGAAAAAAGCGGCAGAAAACAGAACATCGGCAGAGAAACTTGGATTTCCAAAAGGGAAAAAAGTTATCCTATTGCATATCGACGATGTGGGTATGTGTCCCGAAGCCAATCAATCCACAATAAGTTATATCGAGAAGGGATTTCTAAATTCTGCTGCTGTGATGATGCCATGTCCTAACGCAAATACCATGATTCAATGGGCTAACGCACATCCAAAAGCGGATGTCGGACTTCATCTTACGCTAACAAGTGAGTGGAAAACCCACCGTTGGGGATCTATTTCTGATCCGACAAATGTTCCGGGGTTAATCGATCCATTTGGGAAGCTGTGGCCTGAAGTCCCTGATGTGATTGCACATGCATCGGCCAAAGAGGTAGAAATGGAGATTAGAGCTCAGATCGAAAAATCCATTGCTCTTGGACATCGTCCAACCCATATCGATACACATATGGGAACCCTCTATGGCACTGAAGGATACGTCAAAGCCTTTTTAAAAGTTGCTGAGGAGTACCATATCCCTGGTAATATCATCGACCTTTCGAATCCTGCGATTGCGGATGCTTACCGAAAAACAAGAACCTGGCCTATCAATGAGGATATCATCAATGCAATTACGGAGTATAAAATGCCCAAGCTAGATAATTTTACCAGCGTACAACCAGGTGAAACCTATGAGCTAAAAAGAGAGAACTTCTTCACATTAATAAAGGGTTTAAATGAAGGCCTAACAGAAATTATCTTCCACCCTTCAACACCTACAGAGAACTTAAAATCAATCACTGGCACTTGGCAACAAAGAGGCTGGGAAGGTGATTTATTTGCAGATCCTGTGGTCATCAAATTTTTAAAAGACCAAGGGGTGATCATCACCGATTGGAAAGAGATTATGAAACGATTCGAAGCAAAAAAATAAATGAATAAAATAGAGCGATTAATTTCAGTTGACGTCTTCAGAGGTATTATCATTGCGATGATGATCTTGGTTAATTATCCAGGGTCATGGGGATATATGTATGCGCCTTTAACTCATTCACATTGGAATGGCTTAACTCCAACTGATTTTATCTTTCCCTTTTTTATTTTTATTGTGGGTGTTTCCATTGCACTATCTTATTCGAAACAACTAGCTGATTCAAAGCCTCAAAAGGAGATGGTGAAGAAGATCCTAATCCGAGGAGCTAAAATTTACGCCATTGGATTCTTCCTTCATTACCTCCCTGAGTTTGATTTTAATAAGATTGATCTATTCGGAGTCTTGCAACGTATTGCCGAAGTGTTTGTAGCTTGTGCATTGCTCTATCTCTACACTTCTTGGAAAACACAAATTTATATCATCGCGGTAATTTTGGTTGGATACTGGCTCACCATGACCTATATCCCAACCGATGCGTTTATTGCAGGAACATCAGAACCTGGTGTAAACTTTGCTGCTTGGGTCGATCGATTGATATTCCCCATTGAAACAATCGGGAAGCATGGCTGGACAGCCGAAGGGTTTTACAGTTGCTTTCCAGCTGTTGCCTCAGGGATTATCGGGATGTTAATTGGGCGCTTTATCGTTGAGAGGAAAACATCTGAGAACACCATCATTTGGATTGTTGTGGCAGGAGTTGCCTGCATTATAGCAGGAACGATCTGGGGTTGGACTTTCCCTATTAATAAAAAAATATGGTCAAGCTCATTTGTTCTAGTCACCTCTGGATGGGCAGCGATAGTTCTTGCGTTATCTCTATTTTTAATTGACCTACAAGGTTATAAAAACAACCTAATTGCGAAATTCGGAGTTATATTTGGATCAAATGCTATTGCAATTTACATCACGGCCGATCTCTTTGAAACGACTTATAAATACACAGGAATTCATGACTTCGTTTATCTCGGGTTAACAAATCTTGGTATGTGTGAGCTCAATGCTTCGCTGATCTGGTCTTTCTGTTCAGTTCTCTCCTGCTTTTTAGTCGGATTCATACTGTATCGGAAACAACTCTTTTTCAAAATTTAGAGATCTAAAAGTGCTATGAAGATAAACCAACTCATTCTAATTCTTGCTTTATTCTGCAGTTGTGGGGTGAAGAAAAGCGAAAATAATTTATCGTCTAGCAAACCAATTCGAATAATCCAGCTGGATCCAACACATAGTCATGCGGCAGCCGCGCAAAATGAGCACTTAGATTCCGTTGATAGCACTATATACGTCTATGCTCCCGACAAAAGTGCCATCGGGCCCTATCTTCAGCAGATTAGATCAATGAACTCAAGGGTCGAAAGCCCAACTCATTGGAATGAAGTTGTCTATTTTGGTCATGACTATCTGGAAAAGATGGCCGCAGATAAAAAAGGGAATGTCGTGGTACTTGCTGGAAACAACCGGCTAAAAATTAACTATATCGAGGAGTCGCTCAAGGCGGGAATGAATGTATTTTCAGATAAGCCAATGGTTATTAATCATGCGGGCTTTGAACGATTAAAAAACTGCTATCAGCTGGCGCAAGACAAAGGATTGATATTGTTTGACATGATGACTGAACGCTATAGTCTTATTCACCGAATTCAGAGATCAATCATGCAAGATTCGATGCTGTTTGGTAAGCTAGCCAAAGGAAGTCCGACTCATCCAGCACTAGTTGAATCGAGTGTTCACCATTTCTACCGCGGCGGTAAAGGGACTCGGCCAGCTTGGTATTTCGATGTGCTGCAACAAGGCGAAGGTGTTGTTGACGTAACAACTCATTTAATTGACCTTTCCTTTTGGAAATCTTTCCCCGAACAAGCGATCGACTACCAGAAAGATATTAAAATGGTTGGGGCTACGCATGGCCCTGTCAATCTTTCAAGAACTGAATTTACGGCGGCAACCTCGCTTCCCGCAATCCCATTATCGCTTGCATCGTACATGAAAGACTCAACTCTTTCAGTATTTGCCAATGGCAGTATCAACTATATTTTAAAAGGTGTTTATACGAAGGTCGAGGTTGAATGGCGCGCAGCAACTCCTCCAGGGGGAAATGACATTCGCAATGCTTACGCTGAAGGGACGAAGAGCACTCTATTTATTATGCAACAATTTGGACAGAATAAACCTAAGCTTTGTCTTCAAAAAATAAAATCGATACCTGATCAAGCTTTTAAGACGCAACTCACAAAGACATTTTCTAAACTTCAAAAAGATTACCCAGGTTTATCCTGGTCTGAAGAGGGAAAAATTATTCAAATTAATATACCTTCGGAATTAGAATTAAATAAGGATATCACATTTAAGGTTTTTAGCGGACATCTCTTAAATCATACGATGCCGAAATGGGAAGTACCTAATACGATAGCAAAGTATTTCATTACCACTTCCGCTTTAGAGTTAGCCACGTCGAATAAGTAAAATAAAGTTTATGACGACAACGAGACGTGAATACATCAAGAAATCAGCTGTCGGGATTGCTGCAATTTCGATCGGAGGCCATAATAGTGCACTCTTTTTTCAGCTTGGGAAGATCTCTCAACGCATTGGACGATCATTAAAAATAAATCCCCAAAATGGACATGTCCTCCACGATCATGAAGCTTCAAAATTCTGGTCACGCGAGTATGAAAAAGGATGGGAAATGACATTGTAAAATTTAGAAACAACAAACTATGCTACCACTTAGTGAATTGCTTAAGCTTAAACGCTGGAATACCCCAACGATATACAATGGTTGGGAACAGATAACAAAACATCCTCGAACTTCAGGGTTTAATTTAGAGGAGACGGTCGATTTCATGCCAGAATTTGGACCGATGGTTGGGTATGCCGTTACGGTTACCATTCAGCCATCCACCCCTAGATCAAACCCCAATGCTTGGGCTGAATATCGCGAATATATTGCCTCATTACCTGGCCCAAAGATCATTGTGATGCAAGATCTAGATAAGCCAAGTGTAATTGGCTCTTTCTGGGGAGAGGTTAGTGCGAACACGCATAAATCACTTGGCTGCGTAGGCGTTATCGTTGATGGTGCAATACGAGATCTTGATGAGATGAAATGTGCAGGTTTTAAAGCCCTTGCACGTCGTCTTTGCGTAGGTCATGCCTATGCGACTCCATTAAGCTGGGGAGAACCTGTTGAAGTATTTGGAACAAAAGTTAAAACGGGAGATTTGATACATGCCGACAAACATGGCTTTTTAATTATCCCAGAGGAGGATCAGCCTCGTATTCTTGAAGCCTCCTTATTTATGGATAACAACGAATGTGATACCGTGATTAAAGCGGCACTAAAATACGATCAAATCGATGAACAAGTAAAAATCGCCGGCGCCATGAACGGAGCCGCTAAAGCATTTGGTCAAGCAGCAGTAAATGCTCTTGGCAAGGAAGGAGAATGGAAATAATGGTAGGACAAGAATTTAGAGACGCGCTGCGTTCAGGTAAAAATGTGTTTGGCACCATGCTCACCTCAACATCACCTAAAATGTTCGATGTGACGTTAAGCCTAAACTTGGATTATGTATTCTTTTGCGATGAGCATGTCGCCTATGATCCAGAGACCTTAAGTTGGATGTGCCGAGCCTATAAAGCTGCCGGAATAACTCCTATCGTTCGAATCCTTGAACCCAATGCATACCTCGCAACAAAGGCTTTAGATGCTGGCGCAGGGGCCATCCTAGTTCCCTATATTGAGAAAGTTGAAGATGTTTATGATCTTGTTGGAGCCGTAAAATATCGTCCATTGAAAGGGGAAAAACTTCGACGAATTCTATCAGGAAAAGAGAAACCAACAGCTGAATTGGAGGCCTATCTTAAAAATCATAATAAAAGTCACACCCTACTCTTAAACATTGAAAGTCCAGCGGGGGTTGCTAACATGGAAGAATTTTTCAAGATTCAATCCGTTGACGGACCAGGTGTAGATGGCATTGTTTTAGGTCCTCATGATCTCTCAACATCTTACGATATGCCGGAGAAATACCTCAGTCCAGAGTTTCTTGATTTAAGCTGCGGTATAATAAAAAAAGCGAGAGCTTGTGGAGTGGCTGCTGGTGGGCACAATGGTTCAAGAGGAACCATTGATTTACAGCTAGCCTGGGCTAAAGCAGGAGCCAACATCCTGATGCATACCTCGGATATGTTTCTCTTTGCAGATAAGATGCAAGATGATCTCAATAAATTAAGAGAAGCCAAAGGGGAGAAAACAAACAATATTCGATCCACAGAAAGTATATAAAGATGAGAAATGCACTCTTAGCTCTGGTACTTTTAGTTGTTGCGTTTGGATGTCAAACCGCACAACCTATCAAATTCGTATCAAACGGAATAAGTGGTCATACCATTCATATTCCTCAGAATGCAAATGAGCAAGAGAAACGTGCAGCTAAAATCCTTCAAAAGTATGTCAAGGAGATCTCTGGATGCGAGCTTGCTATTGCTACCGGAGGTGAATCGGGTGGCAAAGGAGTTTATATCCATGAAGATAAAACAGTTAAAATAGATGCTTACCGGATTAAGAGCAGCGATGACGGATCAATAACAATTATTGGAGGTGAGCGAAAAGGGTGCGTTTATGGAGCAATTACCATACTTGAGAAATATTTCAACTGCCATCTCTATAGCCCAACCTTCAAAGTCATTCCCAAAAATAAAAACCTCAGTCTACCACTGATCAACCTGGCTGATTCATCGGTTAACAATTACCGCATTGTCAACTATTTCTCATCGGCCTATCAAAACGACGAAGATCTAATGGACTGGAATCGACTTTTCAATAATTACATATTTGCTTCTCACTCCTTCGATTGGCTAGTCCCTTGGGAGACCTATTTCAAAGAGCATCCTGAATATTATGCTTTCAGAGAGGACAAACGGATGCCTACACAATTATGCATGACCAATAAAGAGGTCGTGAACATTGCCATTGAGAAACTAAAAAAAGAGATGGCTGCTAATCCTAGCCGAATTTATTGGTCGGTAGCCCAAAATGACTTTGGGAATCCTTGTCAGTGCGAAAACTGTCTGAAAATCGAAAAAGAAGACGGGTCTCAGTCAGGCCCGCTTATCTATTTTGTAAACCAGATTGCGAAAGAATTTCCAGATAAAATGCTTTGCACTTACGCCTATACCTATAGTCAGTCGGCACCCGCAAAAACAAAGCC
>Ga0209829_10001974_pt1 | contig 16015 bp, 34 predicted proteins | sample C_140205_EF_Meta_FD_187311 | JGI IMG/M metagenome (GOLD analysis project Ga0209829, IMG submission 187311) | Freshwater microbial communities from Lake Croche, Canada to study carbon cycling - C_140205_EF_MetaG (SPAdes) (version 2) | ecosystem: Environmental > Aquatic > Freshwater > Lake...
AACAACAAACATTAACAATAACAAATTAAGTTTTACACATTTAATCCACATTACGTTAAAAAACAAAAAAGCCCTATCGCTAGGGCCTAATCGGAAATAAAACTAACTAAACTTAAATTAATATCCTAGATCTGAATATTGATCACTTTCGTTTCCAGAACTAAACAAATCGATTTGCGTCGCATTTGCGACACTTTCTTTCTTCTTGCTACCCTCACCTACCTTTTTACTCTTTGAATCAAAGGGCGTCGTAAAAACGGCCATTTCTGAAGGCGCTGCAAATCTTCCTTGATGATAAGCAACACCATCTATAATTTCAACAATCATATCGCAGTTATGCGCAAACTGTTGTGATCCTCTAAACTGTCCGCCCTTTGTTGCCTGCTGAATTGTGATAAATGCAGTTTTAGGATTCTCGGCCTTCATCACTTCGACGTCCTCCGGTTCCAAGTTGATAAAATTAATTGAATCGATCACCACAAAATTATAATGATTATTTATCAGGGTTTCCCGGATCTGTTCAAAGTCGCGGAAGTTTCCGAAATCTAGATTTGGGTTTGCCATTCCGAACTCCCTTATCTTTTGCTGCAGCGTTGCGCTGAATCCTTCCTCGGAGGCGATATAAAGAACTTTGCCTAGTGTAGCTAGGTATTTAGCAAACTGTACTGTAAAAATTGATTTGCCGTTCTTAGGACGGCCGAATACCATTAAATGAAAGTTCTTTGATGGATTGCCAAAAAATTCGCCATACTTACCGGTGAACGTATAACAGTCGTATTTGTATTCCAATAAATCGCTGGCGTTCATAATACCGGTAATCTGTCTACCTTCTATTTCATCGGACCGCTCCAGGGCTTTCAGCTGTGCGGATTTTCTTTGTAGTATATTCTGCAGTTCCAGTTTACGCTGTGGCGTTAGCTCCTGCGCTTGCCCCATCTTAAAACCAACAAGCCCACCTATTGCAGTGCCTATCGACCCCAAGCCCATCGCTGAACCTATCGCAGCTAGACCAATAGATTTTTGCAGCGACTGCGGTACATTCAATAAAGCGCGCGCGCGCGCAACTTCTTTGCGAAGTTGTGCGATTTGCTGATCTTTTAACGAATCAGAATCTAGCTCCAAATCGTCTGCTGCAAACATTACTGGCTAAAAAAGTTTGTAAGGAATTTTCCAACGGTTCCACAAACGATCACGACAGTAGCAAGGATCGGGCTGTCTATGTTGGTAGTTCCGATAATTGTAGAAGCCAATAAAAGGCCATCACCTAAGCGACGAAATTTCGTCGGGGTTGGTAGTCGGTACTGGTTAATACCGAATCTTAATTTTTTTGTTCTTGTTTCCATTTTTTCCAATAATTAATCATTCCAAATGCAGCCAATCCCATCGCGCCAATACTTGCACCGATTGCAAATATAGGTTGCATTTGTTCGGCCCATGATATAGCGGCTAGATAAGTAGTTGAAACGAAAATAGCGCCGTTGTTGTTCTGCATCGCTTACAAATATAATAGGTTTATACTACAGGTGGAAACGGTGGGGCCGGTGGCGCTATATATTCACCCTCCGGTAAGGTTAAAATCCAATTCCAGCTGGTGTTTAAAATATCTTCTTTGTCCTGGGTAGAAAGAAATAAATACCAAACGCCGTTTATATCCGCTACACAATTAAAAAATTGTTCCGGTGTATAAAATTGACCTTGTACCTGATTATACTCCTCGTTGGTTAAAATATACCCTATCATACATTTCGGCTTAAAGTTGTTTGAAATGCTTGAACTGCTGTATAAAAATCAGAAACTTGTGTGTCATTTAATCCATCACCTAAACTTGATAAAGCAATTTCAGTATTACTGTAAAAATTTGGTGTTACTTGATTTTCTGCACCTATATAATAATTTGCATTAGGTAACGCAACACTTAAAAGTGTGGCATCTGTATTTCTTAAAATACCTCGTGTATATAATTTATTAAGTGTTGCTGTTGTTCTACTTGCTAAAAGTAATGATATGCTATTTGTTGCTGTTGCTGTTCCTGCGCTGCCAATATTTGAGTATATTGTTGAACCTGAAACAATCATATCAACTCTTGTAGGACTAAAAATTCCTATTCCTTGTGAAGTTCCGTATAAAGTTCGTGTATATACGGAATGATGAAAAGAAAAATTAGACATTTGAACAAATGGGCTTAATCCCGTATTCATAAAAGCACTCGTACCATTAGGCGTCACCCCCGTACTCGCAAAAGTCCAACCCGAACTAAAAGTACCCGTAAAACTTGAACTCTTTAAGTTCTGCGCACACGCTGCCGCACTTGCCCCGACCATTGGATAAATGGCTTTCATCGGTGTCCATATACTATTAGCTTTCATCGAAAGTACCAAAGTATTAACAGCTGATTTTTCCGTCAGTGTAAGCGATCCACCGGCGGCCGTTACCCTAGCAAAAAACGCCAGTGCGTCCGCATCATAGGTCGGTCCCTGGGCTTGCAAAAATCCAAACGGAAATAACATGGCTTAATAATTTAAACTATAAGTACCATAGAAGTTAGTACCATCGTGTACAATAGTCACAATATCAGTTTTCCCTACAGTGGTAGTAAGCGTCGGAGCAGTTCCACCGGACCATAACAAAGTACCGGGCCATGTAATTAGATAACTACCGCTTCCGCCCTGGGTGATCTTCAAAATATATGTACCTACTACATGCGCTGAAAAAGTATACGTTGTTGATGCTGTCAAAGTAATCAATGCGATGTTTCCGCTAGGGAAAGCTATGTTGACAGTTCCACCTGCACCGGCTACCGTTTGCGTAGCGCCTGACAAATAACCCCAATTCGTACCGTCGTTGTAAGCGATTGCGTTATTGGTAGTATTTACGACTATCAAACCTTTTGTCGCTGATATGGCTGCGCGCTGTGTGTTGGTCATTCGAGGCGGCAAAAATCCCTTAGTCGTTGATGTAATATCGATAAGGGCGTTTGCGCTTGGTGTATCAGTTCCAAATCCTATCGTACCATTTTCTAAAAATGTCTGTATGTTGGCAAGGTTCACCCCGTCCGTCGCTGTACGAATCGCACCCACTGGCGTAGTTGTATCTGTCGGAATCGATGCGAAATCTACAGTCACCAACTGACTGCCAACACCCCTACCCACAGTAAAACGATTGTTTCCGCTATTATCCTCCGCGTCAATATAATTTGTGTCGGCTGTGGTGATCTGTATTTTAGACGTGCTTTGTACACCAGTGGTTGACAGTTTCAACGGGCTTTGTGTGTTTGCCGTATCTGTTACCGCTGTTAGCGTTGCGCTCATTGCAGCAGCTGATAGTAACTGCAAGTTACCACCACCACCGCCGCCCGTACTTGGTCCAGCTTGTATATTTATTTTAGCCATTGTATTTAGGTTTATATTGTTTTGGAGTTGTTGGGGCGGCCTCGGCATACACTAGATAAGCAAGGCCAGTTAATAATAATAGGCCGGTAACGGCTACCGGTTTGATAGTAGTTAAAAAGGAATCAATTCGACGGTTCCATCCTTTTTCATAGATCGCGTATGATTTTTGCGCAGTCAATGAATTGATAAAAGCGCGGCGCACTTTCCAAAACTCGTCATATAGCGCCTTTTCACTTGTAGCTTGTACGGCCTTTAGTGTTACGGGGCCGAATTTACCGTCTGCTGATCCGGCTGGTAGTTTCTTTAAATTGATTAGTGCCTGCTGTAGTTCCTTGATCGCTGGCACTGGACCGCTGCCCCATGCGGCTTCCGCAACTGATAACCCAACACTACCTGGAAGCTGTGGACCGTTTACCGATTTGTAGAATTCATATATAAACTTTCCGATTTCCGCGTCGGTAAGTTTTACGAACTTTTCATAGTTTACCGGTGATATTCCGATCTTAGGACCTAGCGCAGTGAAGGCCGCATATGTTACGCCTTTGTTTGTATGATAGGCGCCAGGGAAAGGAGCATAGCGCACAGCGGTATCGCGTGGATCTTTTGATAGACCACCTTCGAAGCTTAAAATGTGCTTAACGAATTGCTGAAATTGTGCGCTGTTTACGTCCATTATGCTTTTTTAGTCCACCAGGGAAAAATAACTGTCGGTTTTGTTTTGTAGGTCTGTGCCTGCGCGATCGCCTTATCTAGGTTTGCAGCGGTAATCTGATAATTGATTCCTGCAGCTTGCCCGGCTTTGATTGTCAAAGGTCCGATGATTCCATCGGCTTTTACACCTAGTAAACTTTGCAGCATTCTGACGTTTGCCATATAGGCCGCACTGGCTCCACCAAAGGTAGGGCTGCTAGGCATTGGCTTTGTCGCTGCGCTTGCTGGCGTTGTCACCGGCACTTGCACAAGGCCCTGCATTTTTTTATAATGTTTATAACCTAAGTAAACTGCAGCAACTCCGGCTGTATACAATAAAGCGTTTTTTGTTCCTTTGTCCATGTTATGGTTTATTAACTGTGCGCATGACGTGTAAAATACCGGCCTGTGATCCTGGGAAAGTCACCTGGTATTGTGTGCGATCGATGTCGCCGACATTTTGTTCGATGTACAAAGTTTGTCCGGCTTCCAATGGTAAACCGTTTATTGATGTGGCGACCGTTCCTGCAGTAGGACGAAAAAATGCTATGGCGATACAATCGCTAGTCACCATTTTCGGGATTGTCACATAGTCGAAAATTACTTCTGTATTCATGTTAGTCGTTTTTGTTTTGTATAAATAAAATATAGGCGGCCAAAATTATGATGGCCCACTTCATCCACTGCACTTCTTTTTTAAGTTTCTCGATGTCGTTGGGATCACCAGGCGCTTGAGTATCGCCTAGCATTTTGTTAAAGTCCGGAAGTCCGCCTAAGTTCATATTAGAATTGGGCTGTTATACCCTTAGCTTTTAAAACATTGTTTACGGCCTGGATCTCATTCTCATAAAGGCCCTCGCGCAGCCATTCACCCAAAGATAGATCGGATACAAAGAAACTGCCAAACGGAACCGGCGCGCGGCGTTTGCCAAATGCCCTGGTCAATGCGATAATGTCTAAATCGTTTTTCATTTTAGACATGACCGACAAAATCTGTTTCTCGTCCACCGGATTGAAGATATTGAAGTTTTGAAACCAAGCGTTAAAAATTACATTGGCAAGGTTTACATAAGTCGCCTGGGTATATGACAAGCTTTGTCCTTTTGCTTTTGCGGCGGCCTCATCATTCAATAGCGCGGTGCCTTGAGAGGGCTGGCGATTTTTCATGGCCTTATATACTAAGTAACCGCCAACAACTGCAGCTGTAGCGATCAAAGGTTTTTTGTATTTTTTGATGACTGACATTATAGCGATTTTAATTTGTTAACGGCCTGCGAATAAATGAATTTATTTTTATCTGCTAGGTCGGCAAGCTTTGTGATATTCTCGGCGAAGTTTGGATCGGATTTCACCAGGCGGTTAATCGCGTCTAAAATGATTTGTTTTTGGTCCATGTCTTATCCTCCCATTTTTTCCATGAGCATGCCCAGGCCTTGCTGGAACATTTGATTGTGATCTTTTGCATCCTTTAGCTTTGTTTCATGCTCTTTGCGCAAAAGTTCCATTTCCCTTAATTGGTTTTCCTTCATGTGGTGGTGTTCCACTGTCAGGCGTTCGACCTGCTTCTCCAGGGCTGAAATTTCCCTTAGTAGATCTTCCCGGTTCAATGGCATAGTCATAGGGTTCACCATTCCCAAAGAACCCATTCCCGTCATACTGGATGGCATAACGGGTTCGGGATCACCAACTTTGCGTTTTCCGTCTAGAATTACTTCGAACATCATGGGTTCTACTTTTGGAAGCTGACGTCCGTTTAGTTCATTGGATTTGTAAAGTTTAATATTGTACTGCCCGGTGGTATTATTAAAGAACGATTTCAGTTTTGCGATATGGTCCTCTAGATCACCAGGGCTAAAGATTTTAACGACCTCGCGGTCCCATCCATTGCAAACGATAAAATAGCGCATATCTTGATCGCGCATAAACTCTAGTATATATTCCGGGGTAGTCATATTTATTTTTTGTTATAGAATACTTTAAACCAGGCGCCGTTTGCAGCTGTGATTCCAGAAGCACTGGAAAAATAGATGCTGCAGTTTTCCCAGCTAAAATCATCAAAGTAAGTGAACGTAGGGCGTCCACCATTCAAATGTAGAATTAAACAAGCCAAAGGAATCTGTGCAATAATTTCCCGCTTAGAATTACTTAAAACAAAATAACCCAATGTCGCTTCGGTACTTGCCAAATTTGTACGTGTACCGCTTGCGCCGTCGATTGTGTTATTTGTGGTAAAATCCACCAATTCAATACCGGTAATAATAACTTTATCAGAGGTAAGCGAACTGTCCGGCTGAAAATAAATTGAACGCCCTGTAGCTACAGAATAATTTCCTGTAGCTGTGAACGGCAAATATACAGATTTCAAGAACTCGCCCTGTCGGCCTTGCGTTGGACGAATCCACCGCTTTTCCATCATTTTTTCAACTAAAGGGCTTACTTGCATGACCTTAGATTAAGTCGTAGTAAAAGTTGAACGCAACTGAATTGCTCGCGCTGATTCCGCTTGTGTTTGTCAAAGTCACATAACAGTCCGTTAAGTTAATTGTACGTGCAGCCAAAATCGTATAGGCACCGTAGTTGTTCGCGCGGATGGTTGTGTAGAAAGGCATTTGATACAAAAATTCAACTTTGTTTGTATCGCGCAAAGTTACCACGATTCCGGTTGTAGTTCCAACGGTTGTGTAACCGGTTGGCGTTGTTGCAAGCTGTGTAGTGCTGAAACCTTCCAGCCCGTAGAGGCGAAGATTATTGGCGGCCAAATTTGGCACGTCTGTAAAGTAATAGCGTACACCGGTGGCTGGGGTACCGTTGATAACGGCTTCGACGATCTGCGATCTTTTGATAATTAAGTTGTTCATAGTTTGTGAATTATAGTCATAGCAAATATAACAAAAAAAGGCCTAGTGTTTCACCAGGCCAATTTTTTTTTGCACAACATTAAAAACCTCACATTTTTAACACCAGGGCAAAGATAAACAAAAAGGCCCGCAGTTTCCCGCGGACCTCCTTATCATAGATGGATAACCTAATGGTTTGAATTAAGATTTGGCGTTAGTCACCAAATATCCGCGTACTTCCATAGTAGCATAAACAGTGTTAGCAGCTGTGAACTGTACAGAGCTATTTAAGTTTACGTTGATGTTCAATGTATCGCGACCAGAAATTACAGTAGGTTCGAAAGGCAAGAACGACGTAAAAGGACTGTTCCAAGCGTTTGTTTGCTTAGGACCTGTAGAATAACCGGCGTTAGCAGCTGTTTGGCTGATAGGTGCGAATAGGAAATTTCTCATGCTCAGAGCAGGTACGTATTCACGACGGTTGATGATCCAGCTCAAGTTGCTGTTCCACAAAGAAGCGATGTTAGGACCATAAGTTGCCTCGGTAAAAGTGTTTTGATCGTAGTAGTTAATAACTTCAGCGTTCAACTGCTTTTGGTTTGTCAAAGTAGTACCACTAATAAAGCGCGCACCTACAGATACGTTAGTGATAACAAAAACGTCGTTCAAGTTCAATAACTTTTCAGTTACCAAAGGAGCAGCTACGTTTGCAGATTGCAAGTTGAAAGGGATCGTTGACGTAGTAGTCAAAGAAGTTTCAGCGCGCAAATAAGATTGAGAAAGGGAAGCATAAGGTAGACCTAACTTAGCTTCGATGAATTTTTTTTCGTTTACAATAGAGTTCATAATTTTGTTTTTATACTAGTTTATCAATAGTTAAATTTTAATATCCGTACCCGCTGTCCATTCCGTCGGCGCTAGTATCTGCGTAGCTGTAGTCACCGTAGCTGTTGTCGTCACCCAACAATGTATCAGAACTTCCGTCTGTTGCTACCATAGTTGAAGCGTCGCCCAACATTACGTCACCCAAGCCAGGGACATTTTTAGCAATGATTGATCCTACACCGTTGGCGATCATACCTTTACCGATAGATCCTACGATACCTTTTTGACCGCTCAAAAACAAACCCAATAATACCGGGGCTGCATCTTGAATGATAGGTTTTTGGGTTGCAAGCACTTTGCTTTTTACAACACCAGCGGCTGCACTACCAAGTCCTAGACCAGCTGCACCGACTAATGATTCTTTAGAGAACATTTTCATAATTTATTTTTTTGTGGTTTTTATTTTAATAGTTTAGGCAATAACAAAACAGCGGCGGCGGCTGCTGCGATGTATAATATCATTTTGTTTGATCCAGCGGCAGGAACGATTCCACCACCGGCAGGAGCTGCAGGAGTTCCGGGAGCGGTTGGTCCGGCAGGAGTTCCTGGAGCGGTTACTCCGCTGCCTGGTTCTGGATCAGTAATTGGAGGCAAAGGACCTGGAGGCGTTAAGTTGTCCGTCATGTCAGAGACAGCTGTAGCGGCTAGTAACTGTTGCAAAATTGGCATCAATGCTTTTAGTACTTCACCCAATGACGCACCGGCTGCAGTTCCTGCAGGTGTTCCACCTGAAATAACAGTACCGGCTGCAGTTGCTGCAGGGGTTACAAATTGAGCTACCTGCGCATCGGTTGCGCCTAGTCCTTTAAGACCTTTAGCGGCTAGCTTCTTTTTGATGATACCCAACAAGCCCAATTTTTTAGAGGGCCTTGATGAACCTTTGCGAATATCCGCAGAAAGTTTTCCAGCTTCTCCGCCGGCTTGTACCCAAAGTTTAGCAACTTTTGCTTGATCTAACTTAGCGAGTTTTGTAGCGAAACCGTCCAAGTTTCCCTGTACGATAAGGCGGAACAACTGACGACCTGGAGCTAGTAAAATGGTTTTACCGTTTACTGCACCCATAGGTCCACAGTTTTTATTGCCTAAGGATGGAGCGCATCCGTCGTCAATACCAGAAATGTAGCTTATGTTCATAGATTTATAGAATTTATTGTAAGGTTGTTTTTCACTGTTAAACTTTCCCCATACACAGTCAATAATACATCCGCTGTCGGTTGTGATATAAACGTGGCCCGGTGTTTTAACGCCGGGGGTATAACTGGCGTAGGTCCAGCGAAAAGGGATATTTAAATTTTTGAGGATCGCAGCGGTAAACAAAGAATAAGATTTACAGTCGCCGCGGCGTTCCCTAAGTAAGGCGCTTGGATATTTTATTTTTTGCGTGAATCCGTCTTTGTCATACTTTACCTTTTTTAAGAGAAAGTCGAAAATTTTCCGGCATGTGTCTGAATCCGTCGCGCCTTTAAACTGTGGGGCAATGTTTTTAGTTTGGGCTACCGCACCAGGCAAAGCTTTCTCGAGGCAACTTTGCAGCTGCTCGTTACTAGCGTTTTGCTTGATAGATATATTTTGCCCTGGCTTCATATTATAAGCGTTGGTAGTCGCAACTAGATAAACCGGTATTATTTGCTTGGCTCAAATCAAAAGTAATCGAATCAGAAACGGGCAGCGCACCGATTAAGTTTGTGTATTGGATTGTTACGACTGGCAATTTTTTTGTTGTGATTGCTTTGGCAAAAGAAAGGAAAGCACCAAGCCCCGAAATAATTACCGGGATGTTCACTGTGTTACTTCCTGGATTGATTTGATAGGTACCAGTATTGAAGTCGCCCAATTTATTACCGGCTGCATCCACTACCTTTCCGTATGTGTCGGTAACGGTTACACTGGTTTGTGTCGCGTTGACTACCTTTAAAGAAAGCGTAAGTGTGATCTTACGATTTTTCTTATCTACGTCGATCTTAGCACCGGAGGGCGCGAAATCTATTTTATTAGAAAGTTTATTAAGCGAATAAGCGCGATAAGCCAAATAGGCCCCACCGGCTAGTAATAAGTATTTTGCGCTTTTTTCCATAGGTCAAATTTAGAATAGTAGACATGTGTTTAAGTTGTGGGAAATACGGTTTTAATATGATAGTATTGAATTAGTATCGAAATAGTATATTTGTGGCATGGCAAAAAGTAAAAATCAGTTGGTCCATATCAATATACCGGTGATATTATACGACATGATCGCGCGTGAATCGTTTCAAACATCATGTAGTAAGCAAGAGATTATAAGACAGATTTTCCGCGTTCACTATTCTAAGAAGTACGGAAAGGATGTTTATTTGGAACGCGACGAAATAAAAATATAACACAATGTACATACTCACAAAAATTGCTAGTTGGTTTCGGAAGGCACCACAGCGCAGCACCCAGGACGAAATTTATTTTGACCTAGAATTGAATCAGATTTGTTTTTGTAAAAAATGCGGTGAACCTTTTCAGCGGATCACAGAGCAGCAAAAGTATTGCAGCAAAATTTGCCGGTTACGTTTTAATAATGCAGCTTATAAAAAAAGGCATAAAAAATGACAAACAATAAACAACAAACGGCAGTGAAGTGGTTTTGGAATCAACTCCCTGAAATTATACCATTTACAGTAAATACTGAAACGGCACTTAAATTGCAACAAGCATATGAAGAAGCCAAAGAAATGGAATTAATACAAATATCCGAAGCACATATAGCGGGACAAGAAACCGAAGGGTTATTATTAGATGATCACCCCAATTATTGGGCTTGTGAATATTATTCACATAAATTTGAAAATCAATCATGAAACTTATTTTAGAAAAGGCCTGGGATTGGAACGATCAGGCGTTAATGTACTTTGACGCGCAGCGGCCCCTCATGCAAAACTTTCCTTTTTTCTGGTATCACGTACACGAGCGCGAAGTGCGTTTGATTAAACAAATATCAAAAACGTGCGGTGTGATCTTTGCAGAAAATAAATGGATTGAGCAGGACGAAAGGACGGTCGTTCAGAAATTGGATAACAGAAACGCGTTTTATGAAGTTGACAGTGAAACAGCGACGGAATTGGAACGTAGATCTTGGATGAGCTTGGGCGAAGTTGTCGACCTGGAAGAAACCCCTAAAGAAGTTACGATCGTTCATCCAAACGGCGGCGGCTGTATCTATACCTTTCACCCGGTACATGGTAGAATGTTACAAGCTACCTGGATAAGCCAGGACGGCGAGGTGATCTATAAGGCGATGTATGTATACAACGACAAAAACTTTGCTGTAAAATACGGAAATACCGAGGGCGACAAATGGTCAAAAAATTGGAATAAGGAAAAAGAGAAATATATTTGGCAAAAGTTATGACAATGGAAACGGCCCCACAAGATTTGATCAATGAATTGCAGCGCCTATCGGCGACTGTGCAAGTTCAAAAAATACATATTCAAGAAAATGACAAACAATATACACAGCTGCGAACGGCCTTTGCCGATCTACTGGATCGTCACAATGAGTTGCGCGAACGCTCCGGTATGGATTACGACCGCACCCAAACGGATTACGATTGGCTTGAAAAAGCGGGGATTTTAGATTAAGTTTGTTTATAGTGTTTGAAGTGATGGATGCTCAAATTTTAAATGAGTTATGTCAACTTTGCATTTTTCTATTTCTACAGCTTCAATTAATGTTTCTATAGAATAATTAAAGTGATTAATACAGGCAAATTTTTGTTTTCTAATATATTCTTTTGTATTATACAATTTTCTTGCGGTGTATATACCGCCTCTTATATCTTCGTATTTTTCACCATTGGCGTATTTTATAGTAATTAAAGTTTCAAATATCTCCAATACGTGAAAAGTTTTTTCTGGTATCATATATAGCTCTAATAACTTTAAAGTTTTATGATTTTTGGTATGACATGACGCGGTTCTTTTTAAATGAGCTTTTAGTCTCCTTTCTAAATCTACAGTAGATCCTACATATATATTCACATCGTTAACTAATAAAACATATACAAAAGATACGTCGTAAATATCTATATATCGCCAAAACTTGTCATCTAGACTTTCAAATCTTGGCAGCCCCATTATATTTTCTTTTCTAATTATCATAATAGTTTTAACTGTTCTTTGTTACTTGGGTGATTAAGGCGCCATTCAATCGTGTATTTTTCGGGGTGATCCAGGAAGTCCTGACAAAAAAATATTTTATAGTATTGATCTTTCCTTACATTAAATTTCTGGTTCCATCTGTAGCCATGTATCAATTTCAGCAAAGTTTGCGGATCGTTCCATGCTAGCCAAATCAGCTGCGGGTAACTTATAGGGATTTCTCGCGATAAATTGCTGCATGAGCGCGTCGAAGTTTTTGGAATAGTTTCTGTCTTTGAAGGCATAGCGTTTATCTTCCCCGTTTTTATTCATGGTAATAATTACGCTGTCCTCCTCTCGCTTCCATTCCAGGTCCTTGACAGATTCGTATTTTACAGCATAGTTATTATGCAAAAATACAGATTCGATTTGTTCTAGCAAATCGGTCGGAATATCCGATTTTATAAAAATTCCATCAACCCAGTGGAACATATAAAATTCGCCGGCTATTATCCTGGCTTTTTCCATTAATTTGTTGATCTCTGAAATGATGTAAAAAAATACCTGGGCCGTTTCAGCGGTGAATCTTTCGTTGGTCGTTGGCACTCCTTTTTCAAAATTTATTATCAGTTGGTTTCTGGCAAGCATGCCCATTGCTGGCAGGCGTTCTGTCTTGGGGATCTTCTGCAGGAATAAATAGGTTTCTTTGCTTATCAGCTTTGAATTAAGTAAGCATGTAGCGTAGGCGCTTGTAATATCTATGTTTATTACACTTTGCCATTTGCCGTCGGGTTGCCCGTTGGCGCTGTCATAATTGGCCGTCGAATAACTGCCTGCCATGATAGATTTGCCCAGGTCTGAGTTTTTTACGTCTGCTTTGATTTTTTGTGCTGCCATAAATACGGCATTGCTGTAAGTGCTGGTTACAAACCGGATTTGGTTTGTTTCGGTTTCAATGACTGTAGAGTGGCTAGAATTTTTAATGCAAAAATCTAGTTTCATGTCTTTGTACATTTCTACGATCTTTTTGATCGTTTCGGCATCTCGGAATAATAGTGATTTGTGTTTGGATTGTTTCATTGTGCAAATGATTAAGGTGTATTGGACATGTCCATTACGTCCGTATTTTTGGGATCATCGATGTTTGTGTTTACGTCGCGCAGATCGATGGTGATTGTTTTATCGAATACGTTCACCGTTGGCGTGTAGTTTATTTTTACCCTGATAAATGGGTTTTTTGTTTTTTGTATCTTGGCGGCCTTTTTTTGAACCATTGACTGTATAGCTAGTTCAAATTCGTTTAGGGCGTTTACGCCGAATACATTGGGATTGCTTTCGCCATCTAGATCGATGACGTTTAAGCTATAACCGCGTTTGTAATATCGTTCTACCATTTTAACGATGTCCAACAAAACGCCGTTCTTTTTTTGGAACTTCTGCAGGTCGTTGAAATAACCTTTGTAAAAAGTTTGTCTGTTATCGTCGTTGGCGAACTCAAGGGGAATGGAAAGAAATTTTGTGATTTGTTCTTTGTTGTAAAAATTTGTCAGGTTCCTATTTCCTTTTGTAATCGGTTCGATAATCTTTTTTATTTCACCGGTGGGATCATAAAACTTTTGCTTGCCATAGGTATACCGGTTGCCGAAGTCGGAACCTTTTAAACCGGCATATATTCGTTTCTCTGTAGGCGATAGGTTTTTGATAGATACCTTACCCGCTGCGATCTTGTCGAAGTTGTCGCGCACAAATTGCTTGGCGCCTTCCTTAGCTGGCTGAAACTGTCCGGCCTTTGGGTGTCCTTTGGGGTATCTATATTTGTTTGCCATTGTAGATAAAAAGGGCCGACCATAAAGGACCGGCCCATTTTGTTAAACCTTGTTTAAAATCAACCTAACAAACTTACGGAATAGATTTTAGTGTTTTTGTCTTTTTCAACAAAGGTGACGCGAACTTTTGCACCCTGGGTTAAATTGATGCGTTTGAATTGATTCACAAGTGAAACGCCGCCATTGAAGCGCATTTGTTTGTTGATCAAAAATTGAACCGCTGGGATTTCTTTGAGTTCTTCTGTTACCTGGTCTTTAGTCATCATGGTTGAAAACCCCATAAAGATAGCGCTGAAAGATTCGCCTACTTTGTCCAGGGAAATACCGGATGGTGTAAGGATGATTTTTTCTTCTAGTTGGTCCAGGCCTTCAGATTGATCCAAGAAGCTAGAAAGGTCTAAATCTTGTTGATTGCTCAAAGAGATTTGATTTGTGTTGGCAGTTTCAATAACTGCGATGTCGGTGGTGTTGTTTTGTGTTGTCATTATATTATTTTTTAAATTGTTTTAAGGTTTGATAATTGTATCGCGTTTGATTTGATATTTACGTTCTAAATCGTCTAGCGTGTACATTAGTTTACTCATCATCATTTGCTGCGTGTGTGCATCTTTGATTTGATCTGTTTTCTTTTTAAAGATTGCATCGCAAAGGTCGATGTATGTGTATTCCGTCATTTTGCGGAATTCGTTCCAGGCGCCTTCGAAATCATTGCTCATTTTCTTCGAAATTTACTTCTATGATATTGATTTGGTCCTTGATCATACTTAATGCAGTTTTGAATCCGGATTGAAAACCTTCCTCAAAAGCTTCGTCCTTGCCGGCTGATTCGATGCGCTGCGCTTCGTCGAAGTGCATCCATAGCAATTCCTTTTCACTGTTTAGAATATATTCCAGGTAAGCGCTACCGGTTTTTAATTCCATCGGGTTTAGTCCTTGATCTTCCATGATTAAAATATCTTGTTAAAATTTTGTTCGTCGTAGGTATGGCGTAGGTTGTCCATACGATAAGTGTGGCGCATGATACATAGGTGTATTTCCTTTGCGATAATTTGCAAAGATTCATTTTCCTTTGATTCGTACCTGGTTGCGCTGTTGCTTGTTCCGGCCGCGTTGATTAGCTTTTGGATTTGTTCCATGATGGCCGAAAATTCTGTTGTTCCTTTTGGTGTCATGATAGGGTTTCTATTAAGCAAGCTGCAAGGCGTTGGATAGCGATTGTTTTTCCGCAGTTTTGTGTGCTAAATTGTACGTACACATGGCTGGGCTGTTCGTCGTCCTCTAGCGATGTCGCTAGGCGTTTAAATTTTGATTCAAAGATTGACAGGTCCGCAGCTTCTAGCTTGGCCCATACTTTGACCGGCACCCGGAAGCGCCAGTTTGTTCGTTGTGGTGTTTCTGTTTCCATTGTTATTTTTTTATGTTGTAAGTTTCGTTGTAGTATTCTTGGGCTTTTTGAGTAACCCTTTCTAATTTAAGAAAATAAGCAAAATGCTTTTTTACTAAATTTCTTTCCATTTTTGCGGCTATGTAAGCTTCGATAATTTGTTGTCGGTGTATGTCTTTTTTGTGCGCTTCGCTGGTGGATTCCTCCGCGCATTGTTTTATGATTGCGGCTTCGATTTCGTCCTGGTACATTTCGCGGGCTTGTTCCAAAAGTATTTCATGTTTGTATTTGACTTGGTATGTTGTTTTATCAACAATGATAATTCGGTGTTCAATCAATTGGTCAAGAAACCAATCTACTGCCGTCTGTTGTCTATTGTTTGTCATATTGATTTTTTTATTGTTTCCAATTCATTATAGACCAGGGCCCAAAAAGTTAGATCGTCGGTTGACATTTTAGGGTTTCTCATTATGTCGATATGGACCTGGGCACTGTGGCAAGCAATTTGGCGCGCCATTCTTATTTGTGCCGGTGTGTTTAACAGATACATAGTATTGAACTTATTGTATAGGTGTATCGCTTCGTTTAATGGACTTCTTGCGTTTGACATAGTTATTTAGGTTGTAGGCGATCGCTAGGATCACGTAGAGAGTTATTATGTGGTTCATGTTCAATGATGAAATAATAAGCCATTAGAATAGCTGTGGTGGGGATTAATAGAATCCAAAGGATAAGTAGTTCGTTCATGTGTTTTTTTCTTATTGTGCGATGCAATACTAAAAAGGATATTTTGATTAAACAAATAATTTGCAAAAAAAATGCAAATAGTTTATTAACACAGAATGTTGAAAACTTAATTTGTTATTGTTAATGTTTGTTGTTAGGGACCACCCACTCCGG
>Ga0209829_10001978_pt1 | contig 15991 bp, 9 predicted proteins | sample C_140205_EF_Meta_FD_187311 | JGI IMG/M metagenome (GOLD analysis project Ga0209829, IMG submission 187311) | Freshwater microbial communities from Lake Croche, Canada to study carbon cycling - C_140205_EF_MetaG (SPAdes) (version 2) | ecosystem: Environmental > Aquatic > Freshwater > Lake...
CTGGTGAGTCGTTCGTTAAGGATGGCGGCGGGAATCGCTTGTTGAGTTGTTCTTGATCTGGCGGTTGAAAAATGGCGACGGGAATTGCTGGTGAGTCGTTCGTTAAGGATGGCGGCGGGAATCGCTTGTTGAGTTGTTCTTGATCTGGCGGTTGAAAAATGGCGACGGGAATTGCTGGTGAGTCGTTCGTTAAGGATGGCGGCGGGAATCGCTTGTTGAGTTGTTCTTGATCTGGCGGTTGAAAAATGGCGACGGGAATCGCTGGTGAGTCGTTCGTCAAGGATGGCGGCGGGAATCGCTTGCTTGGTGAGTTGTTCTGGGTGTGCTTGTTTAAGAATGGCGGCGGGAATCGCTGGTGAGTTGTTGTTCTGGATGTGCTGGTTGAAGGAAGTCGGCGGGAATCGCTAGTGTGTTGTTGTTCTTGATGCGCTGGTTGAAAGATGGCGGCGAGAATCGCTGGTAAGTTGTTGTTCTGGATGTGCTGGTAAGTTGTTCTTGATCTGGCGGTTGAATGACGGCGGCGGGAATCGCTGGTGAGTCGTTCGTTAAGGATGGCGGCGGGAATCGCTTGTTGAGTTGATCTTGATCTGGCGGTTGAAAAATGGCGACGGGAATTGCTGGTGAGTCGTTCGTTAAGGATGGCGGCGGGAATCGCTTGCTCGGTGAGTTGTTCTGGGTTTGCTTGTTTAAGAATGGCGGCGGGAATCGCTGGTGAGTTGTTGTTCTGGATGTGCTGGTTGAAGGAAGTCGGCGGGAATCGCTAGTGTGTTGTTGTTCTTGATGCGCTGGTTGAAAGATGGCGGCAAGAATCGCTGGTAAGTTGTTGTTCTGGATGTGCTGGTAACAAGTTGTTCTTGATCTGGCGGTTGAAGGATATCGGCGGGAATGGCTGGTGAGTTGTTGTTGATCTGGCGGTTGAATGACGGCGGCGGGAATCGCTGGTGAGTTGTTGTTCTGGATGTGCTGGTTGAAGGAAGTCGGCGGGAATCGCTAGTGTTGTTGTTTGTTTCTTTGGTGGTGGTGGTGGTGGTGGTGGTGCTGAGGGTTAACACAGAGGCGCGTGACTAGTTCGACGTCTTCAGTTGTTCGTATTCCCTTACGGCAAGCCTCCAAACATACCATACCATACGGTCAGGTGCATTGGTGGTGGTGGTGGTGGTGGTGGTGGTGCTGAGGGTTAACACGGTCAGGTGCATAGCGGGATCCCATCTGCGCAGCCATTTGCCACTATGCGCATTTGTATGGCACAAAGTCTTAAACTGATCTAAAATCACACAATTATGTGAGAGGACGAGAAGTATTTTTTGAATTGACGAAAAAATGGAAGTTAAAAAGGACGATTTTAAAGAATCATCTACATGTGATGATGTGCAATGTTTGAAGAGGAAAATTGAAGATGTGGATGATGCTATCCCACAGGAAATTTCAACACGAATTGAAGCTTTGAAACAACTTGTTGCTCTTGACACCTTAGACAACTCTTTTGACAGCTTGGGAAATTTTTTCGTGAAATCAAAAGATGGGGTAGAAACTCTTGGAACTTACTCTTTGAAAGTTGAAAATGTTGATTACGAAACAAAAGGCGCAATCCAAAAACCCCTACATTTGGGAAGAGTTCGGAAACTCACAATCCTTCAGTTTGGAGGAGGTGAAGATCCAGTGTGTGGGTTTGTTTATCTGGATTGTGAGGATTGGAGCGGACAAAGTGCAATGGAGATCAACCTGAGCAAATGGATGGTGGAAATTGACCCCCACCACATGGAAATGCAAAGTGTCGTTCTGGCAGCGGCGTTTGAATATTCTCGAAGAGTATTTCTGGCAAACCTTGCGACTAAGTCGGGCCTTGATGCTTACTCCAAAAGGAGCTTTCCAAAGCTCTTGCTGAGAAATGCATTGTGTTACGATAAAGTAAAAAGAATACCGACTGATTTTACCGTCTCAGGTTGGGAGAGAAGGAAGGAATTGAATTCGCATTTCAGAAGCACATCATTTTACAATAAGGGTTTCAAATTCTGGGATTTGCCAATGGATCCAGAAGGCTCATACAGAACGCTGTTGTCCAAAAGTGAAGCAGAGCACTGTATTGTTTTTGGAATGCAATGAGGCAGTGCGCGTGCCTTGTTCGCTTGCTTTTAATTCCATGTCAACATATGCTTTTGGTTTTGCCTTGCTTCTCTCTTTCGCGTTTCTCCTTTTGTTGAGATGTACTAAAGGTGCAAAACTCCACAAGCATGATATTATCCCACATTTCCATTCTTGTTAGAGATGCAATTCTGCAGTCATTAAAGGCAACCAACCCAAACACAATTGCAACAATGCAATCACCCCGAATACATTTTAATGAATATCGCAAAAACACAACGGTTGCTCAACACTCACACACCAACCATGCGTGCCTTGTTTGCAAGCTTTAAATTTTCTGTCAACACCTTATTTCGAGTTTTCTCAGCTTTTCTCTTTCGCTTTTTCCCTTTTTGTTGAGGTGTATCCGCTCGTTGTTTTGTGCATTTCTTCAATGCAAGATCAAAATCCGAATGCGATGCCCATCCGTGCTCCTTTGCAACATTTCTGAGTTCAGTCATTTTCTCTGACTTGTATTTGCTGAAAAGCCCACCCACGATTTCTTCTACAGGCAAAGAAGTGAAATAACCGTGAGAAAGACAAAGTCCAAGTGGATTCTGCTGTGAGTTGTAACACGTCACAACTGCGTGTCTGCATTTTTGAATGCGCACCTCAAGCACATCTCCTGCTTTTTGAATGAAAGGTATAAGAATGCCTCTCTCAACCAAATCAGTGAGGAACACTACATATTGATCATCGCTCAATCCTCTGTGGCCTTCTTTCAAGTGCAATATATTTTGTTCACGAGTTGACCCCTTGCAATGAAAAAGCCAAATTTTCCAAGATCCTTGGTTGGTGTCATTTTGATAAGATACAAAAGCCGAAAGATCTATATGATCACGCGTGATCCACTCTCCACGAATCAACATGTCCGACTGTTCCTTGGCAATGTCAGCCACAAGACATTCTTTCCAACTGCCTTCCCAAGGGAGAGCTAGTTTAGATTTGCTTTCTTTTCTCGTCAATGCACCATTCATTGCAAAAATGGCTCTCGGTTGCAAAAATGATGAATGTGTTGACAGTCCATCCAAAGCAGTAACTCCTTCACGCAAAGAAGGGGCGTGACGTGAATCAAAATGTGTCGGCAGTTTATCCAAAGCAGTAACTCCATCAAGCCAAGAAGGGACGTCTTTGTTCACTGTAAAAGATTTGGAGGCCGCTTGGAATATTTGCGGGCTCTCCTTCATTGTGATGGAAGAAGTAATATTTGTTTTATTTTGGAGGCAGACTGCCACAAATTTATCCCAATGTTTTGTGGTGGCAGGATACCGATCAGCATTCCAAATGCTTGTTTTGTCAAAGGCATCTTTATGCGGCCGCCAAAGACATTCCTTTTGCTCCAGCTCCTGTACAGATGCGCCTCTCGTTTTCATTGTATGTACCTCTCGATCACAACAAAAATAGTTATGCAATGCGTACTTTATGACACTAATAAGCCATACTAACCATTCACAGACTTTTTTATCATATCCACACAAAAATATGGAAGGTGACAAGAGCCAAGAAAGCGGCAGGAGCGAAGAAAGCGGCAGCGAAGACAGCGACAATAGCTACGACAAACTTCGTGCAGGCAATATGAAAAGGAATGCTGCCAAGTTAGAGGAGATATGCAAGATATTCGGACCTGTTGAAGAAACTCTGAAAATATCAAAACAGAAGCCAAAACAGAAGCGAGACTTCGAAGGATCTGCCGCCCCACAAACAGCTTCACGAAAAAGTGCACGTCTTTCGGCGGTACCTGCCGAAGACACAACTGAAAAAGGCGAACTCCAGACATCGGAGTCAGAACCATTACAATGCACCCATTGTTCCTGGAAAGCATCAATGTCTTCTCGTTTGCTGATGCAAATCGCCCTTACTTCTCACTGGGAAAATAGTGACGCGTGCAAGGAAATACGTCGTGAAGGCAGCACCTCTGTAGTTGTGTCCAGCAGTAGGTTAGTAGAGAACCCATAAGTTATCCTGTTACCCTCTGCTTAATAGAAACTTTCAAAGGAAACCAGAATCAGGATTTGTTATAAAGCGAAAGAGAGGAGTTGCAGGAACAGAAATTGAGAATACCTTGTCCTGCCCCCATTGTGATTGGAAAGATGTTGCCACCAGAATCCAGAAAACTAACACTGGAAAGATAAACGGACATCTTGGAAAGTGTCCAAACTATAGTCGCAAATCAACGAGGTTAGATGGTGATGGTGTCTCTGCCCACAACGAAGGTGACTCTGGCTTTGACTCTGGCTTTGACTTCGGTGAACAAGTCGAAATCGAGGATGAAGAAATCGCCGAGGTGGAGTCGTACGTTGAGGTTCCCCAAATTTCACTCGAAACGGTGGAGGAAGTCTTAAGAAACGCCATTGGTCGTGTAAATAAGCTCGCTGAGCAGGAAGTTGCTCCTCCATTGCCGCCGTCAAAACTCACAGCTACGGAAGTCGTGTCAGGGTCAAACAAGGATTTGTTTGACCATCAGACAGTAATAATGGAATTACTTGCCAACCCGACGAGAAGAATGATGAAGGACAAAGATTTATCTCTTGTGTTGGAAGTTTACAGGCTTGGTTTGGAGTTAAGTCTTTCTGATGCTGAAGGAGACAAACTATTGGCATCTTACTGTACTGTGTACGAAAGAACTTTGAAAGTTTCTGGATTCATTTCGATAGCGGAAAAGGACAAAGTTAATCCTGAGCATTTCAAGGACAAGGTTGATCCTCAAATAGCCAAGAAGGGCAAATTTTTTTGTCCAACACTAGGATTGCATACAAATTGGAAGTCTTTGAGAAAAGCAGTTGAACAGAATCTTCTGACAACCTGTAAATTGATCCACACAAAAATTCCACTTCCAGTGGAATTGTTTCCAACCACTGACCTCAAAGGAAAGCCAATAACCGATCTCATCACTTCTCATTATGGCATTCTCCAACGAATCGCAGAAGAATTTTTATCAATTAATCCTAAAGAGATATTTATCAAGCCATGCCCTGCTTGGGCTGAGAAGATCCAAGTGGCTGACGGAGAAGATTCATCGAGGCTGTATGGAAACTACGCCAGCGCAAAGTTGTATGCACGCTCGCACGAGTATGTCACCAACCAATTTGGATCTTCTGCTGTTTCTGTGAATGTTGCTCTATTCTTCGATGAGGCACTTGCTGGGAAAAGTGCCACGGCATGCCCTGTGTCAGCATTCATCATGAACGCTTTTGGAGATTCTTATCGACCTGTTTTTTTGGGAATGTGCCCCGTATCACTTCATTACACCGATCAGTATCTGTCGAGACTTTTGGAGAAAGGGAGATCCAAGAGACCAACAAAGCTGGGCAAAAAATTTGCTATTCGGTTTGCCAAACGCCAAGCATTGCTCAAATACCTCAAGACGGTGCTCTCGCCCCTGCAAGAAAATGAAAAGGTTGGGTTCAAACTCCAAGTCGGTCAAGGTTCTGGGGCGTTTCTTATCACCGCGTATTTCCAATTTAGCCACTTTATGGGCGACTCCGCTGCACTCAACGACATTGCCAGTGTGAAATTGTACAGTAATGGGGCACGATGTCGAGTGTGCAACGAAATGAACTGCAATAACGTCGATCCAAGTAGTCTGCCTTGCCAGCCGAGAAACTCCAAGACAATGGCTGCTCTCTGTCAACAACTGGGAGCGTACGAGATTGAAAAGTTCGTTGAAGGCTGCAAATCACACGGTAAGCGCAAGACGCTGACAAAGTCCTATCGAGAAGTGCGGAGCAAAGTTATTAATTTAGGGAAAGAAATGGGTGTTATTCCTGGATTCAACCCACTTATTGGTTTGTTTGACACACCATCGGTTGCTGGGGTCAACAACTTTTACCTTGCACTGCGAATTGATTACCTGCACACCCTCTGGAAGGGAATGCTGGAAAATGCTGTGACGTATATGCTTCAAACTGTGCTCTGTGTCAGCAATTCTCCTCATATTTTTGGTGACAAATATTCTGGCGTCTTTGCTGAGTTGGATGATCGTATCTCACAATTTCCTACAAAGCAAACTTTAGAGCCAGTTCGTTTGTTTCACTTGAACTCAGTGTCTGACTTAATGAAATGCGAGGCTGTGAAAGGTCAACGTCAAGGTCGAGGAACTGGGCTCTTGGCAGGCCACTTTCCGGGATTTCAAATGGCAAACTTGGTGTTGCAGCTTCTTTTCGCAATTGGTTTGCAAGGGAATATTATCCCAAACGAAGACATAAAATACTCCAATCAACGATCATACAATCCTACTCAGGTTGCCATCACAACAATGGCTGCTTGCCTGGAAGTGGAATATTTTTCGCACGCAAAAGTTATCAGTGGTGCGTCCTTGCAGTTGATGTCAAAAGCGATTTTGGATGCAAAATGGAAGCTCATTGAATTCTATGACATGAAGCAAAATTTGCTGCGACACGCCAGCATTTTGAAACCTCTTGCTCTCAAGTCAAGTTCCTCCAGCTCAAGTTCTAGTAAACATACAGCAGTTTGGGAGCTTCCCAAAGTCCTCAAACCTCACTACATGCAGCATATCCCTGCGCAGATAGAAGACCTTGGGGCAGAGGAACAAATATTTTGCACGCAACTCGGTGAACGAAGCCATCATCCCATGGTCACTGTGGCTTACTCTCGCAGTAGTAAAGTGCGTGATTCGGTTTCAGCAGAGATGTGCATCTTCAATTTGAAGGCTGATTTTTTGCGACGTCTTGTTCCAATTCACGACATTCAAACAAGGCAAAAGGAAAAAAAAAAGAATCCGCAAGGCGAAAGTTTAAAGTTTGTAGATTGTCCTACTTTCGGAAAGGTTGAGTTGATATTCACAGAAAATTCATCCTTTGTTGGCGTCTGCAATGGCGATTCTCTTTCCAATGGATCGATTCCATTTTTGCACCCTCTTCTCAAACCTGAAGAAATTCATTCTTTGGTGACATACATGAGGGATTCGGACAGAGAGGACAAAAGCAATTTTGCAAAGAAGTGGTACGTGGCATACACAAAAGGAAGGACTTCTCGAGTGGCAACACTTCATCTTCGTGGAGGTATCAGTTGCCTTGGTCATGTCGACTCTGGTTGCAAGCCTTTTCATATTCGGGCAAATCCACAATACAAGGGAAATTCCAGAGTAAAAGGGAGGACCGAATTTGTCTTCAGCTCTGTGGAAATAGACTACGAACAGTCGTCTTATAAGTCAGGTGCCGAACAGACAACATTTGCAAAAGTTCTGGCAATTTTTGATTTCACATTGACTTCGTCGTCCGGCAGTCGAAATGAGATTTGGCTTGGCGTTGTCAGATACGAGAAATTGCAGGAGGCGTCAAAATTTGTTTTCCCCTACCACTCTTACAAAATTGAGTCATTAAACAGGAGACGTGGTTTGGGTCTCGACATTCTTCCACTATCTTCAGTTCGCAGACCAGCTTTTATGGTTCCTTCTTCCGACGGAGCTTTGGAGGAAACTCCTTCGAATTTTGGTGCAATGGTTTACCACTGCATTCCGTTTGATCGTTGCGTAAAAACTGACAATTCGCGTTCCACCGAAACCAAAGTTCAGCCCCAGTTCGCAACCAGCTCTGAATTGTCCCAAGCCAATGTGACGATGGGAACTTTTTCCAAGGATTGTGACACGGATGGTTTAGGTCTGAGAAGATGTAAATCCGCCGGTGATGTTTCTGATTTCGAAGAATCCGACAGCGACCGCGAGTCCGACATGGAAGAATACAAATGGGGGTGATCATGTAAAATAATGTGATATTGGTCATTTAAATGTAAAGTTTATTGTAAATTAAAAATATATATATAATCCAATGTAAAATTTCAAAACATCTTAAATACAATTCTGTAGTTGTTGGAGGGGTGGTTTAACAATGACTTGTACATGTCTCCTGGATCCATTGGCACAGTCCAATATTTAAATTCCGAGCTCCAGGATGGCGTCGTGTCAAAATGAGTGGCCAAATCTCGAATATTTCTAGCCGACGTATCCTCGAAGTAATGTTTTGGGCTAACCGCAAACTGCAATGTCAGTGATTTTAATTCTGAACCCAATGTCTGGTAACGCAGGAACTCTCTTCGGGAATACTCCATCGCACAACAGAGAAGCACGCTTTGGAGGTACATATTCAAAGGGTCAATTTTTACCAGCCATTTTGACACCCTGACGTGCCAATTCACATTTTCTGAACCCCAATTTTCAGATTCCAGAAAAAAAGACCCGCAAGCTTTCACAGGTGCCGACGAAACGAGTGTGAGCTTTCGAATCTTTCCCAATTCAAAGAGATTCTTTCCTGTTGTCTCAATGTTTTCAACTTTCACCTTATAAACTGATGATCGCAAACTGCTGCGTTGAACAGAAATTTCACCGAGACAGTCATCGTAATTTGCTGTAGTGTTTAGGCTTACAAGCCTCTGCAATTCGGAATCTCGTCTGCCGAGAATTGGTCCACGGAACGTCTTCGTTTTGGGAAGAGGCACATCGGATTCGAGACTGGGACGCGCAACGTCAACTTTTTGAGCAGCACCACGTGTTTTGCCATCACCACCACGTGGTGGTTGTGGTAGACGAGATTGGACGCCGGCAAGCTCAATTGTTTTGCCACTACCCCCACCATCACAATCTTTACTTTGAGAAAACGAAGAAGCCAACAAACTGCTCTCCTTTTCAATCCGAGCACCAAAAATTATCACAACTTCATCTCCTTGTTGGACTTGCCACAAATTGTCCGATGTTGTCAAATTCCTAGGAAATTTGTCGACACGTAAATCGTCGACACGTACTACTTCAGCTGTTGAAACGCAGTATGCAACGTAGTGGTTGGTCTTTGACTTTTTTGCAACCACAGCTCGAATGGAAAAGGTCAAATCGCCTACGGTAAAGTTGCATGGAATATTGATGGAAGCACTAAGATCTGTTTGAATTTGTAAACAAACGAACTGTTTCTTTGAAGACGTTGTAAAATCACTCTTACAGGCCAAACAACCAAAATTTGAAAGATCAGAGGATATTGCAAACCAAGGAACTGTCTCAGACCGGAAAAACGCTTGATTTAGGCGATTTGGCTCACCATTTCCAAAAAAAGCACAAAGAAAATTTTTGCGGGGATCCGACAAATCCTCACCCGCAGTGTCAAACGACGAAAAGTAAGACGCCAACTCTTTTATTGGCAAGATATCGTCATCAAATTGTGCTGGGAGCTCAAAAGATTGTCGTGGGAGCTCAAAAGACATAAGGAAAAGTGTTGAAAAAATTTCTCTCGTCACAGGGTCCAACGCTCTCCATTCCTCAAAGGTCAAGCCAACCCAAACGTTGGAGTCAGCAAAGGTGAAAGCCATCGATGTCAAAACACAATTTTGTTGACTTGTGCTCCCGTAGTTCTTCAAACGCAGCAATTCTCTTTGTTTTTGCAGATTTCTTGGTATTGACAAAATATTGTACATGGCCAAACGCCGGAGATCCATCCCATTATTTTCGACCAAATCGTCTTGTTTGACAGTTGAAGAACGCCCGACAGTTGAAGAACGTTCAACAACTCTCTCGCACAAGAGCTTCGACAATTCGATGCCAAACACATCCACTGCCTCTATTAAACCCGCAGATTCAAATGGCAATACAACAGCACCAGCCTCGTCCAAATTTAGCAACCAAAAATGTCCACCGGATCGGCAGTAAAAAGAATAGATTCCAAGTTTTGCCGCCTTTTGCAAATCTTTGATGTTTGAAGTCAACGAATATTCGCCGAAATTTTCGTAAACATCACCAAAACGTTCAAGAGTGGTAGTTGAAGAAGCCCAGCCCAATCCACCGTGCCTTTTCCAACCGCCATTATACCATCCCCCTGAAGATTTATCCATATGAGGCTTGGGTGCCATTCGTCTGGCAGGTCGATTTTCTTTTGAAAAATAATCTCTCAATGTTGTCGTTGCCACCTTTGTAGCTTCGGTAATCTCCTTTGCCGTGGAGTTGCGAGAGGCAAGAGATACCGACTGAACATTTGTCCACGACAGCGAAGCAGCGTCTCCTGAATCTTTCATCCATGTCAGAAACTGGTGTTTCTCTTCCAAGCTCGAACAATCTGGGTCTCGGATGGTTGAAACCCCACTTTCTAGTTTTGAAGAATAAATGCGGATATTGTTTTGAATGCAGTAACCTTTAAACTCAACCAGCCATCCACACCAACCTTCGGGGGCAGTTTCCAAGGAGACTTCACTCCCAAACGTTGATTGACTCTGTGGCATCCGACGAAAGTACCTGAATTGATTCAGACAATCGCCCGACAAGGCGTCAACCAAATTAGAGACCAAGTCTCCTCCTCGGGATATTTCACCAACAATTCTCATCGCCAATAAATCCATCCAATCTTTTGATGTCATAGATTCAAAGCCGAATTCGTCAAGCGCTTCTCGTGACATTGGCCGTTCCTCTTGTCGTATATCGATTCGAATTGTATCTGTTTTGTTGTGGCCAAGGACAACCATTGATGTGAAGATTTCTTTCAAAAGATGTTTCATTTTTTCAACTGAACATGTTTGCAGATGCGTCAACGCATCGAGATATTGAACTTGACAGTACGCAAACCTTCTCGATGATGATGATGATGATGATGATGATGATGATGATGATGATGATGACGATGACGATGATGATGATGATGACGACGACGACGACAATGATGATATTGATGATGATGATGATGATGATATTGATGGTGATGATGATGACAATGACAACGACGACAACGGCGGCGGCGCCGAAGAAAACGACAATGACGACGATGATGATGATGATGACGAAGAATGCTTGCTCTTTGGAATCGCAGTATTATTTTCCACCGTTATTGACTCATTTGCATGAATGGTACGAAGAGAAAAAAGGTTGAGAATTGGCCCCTTTTCTCGGAATGCATGCACATACTTTGCATTGGGATTTGTACTGGATCTGACAAATCGCAACATGCTCCCTTTTTTTGAAGCATCAAAGTAATAAGTTTTCCCACCAATCGCATATTTGACAGTATGATCGTGCGTTTCTCCATGATTTGCGGAAACTTGCGCTGTGAATTCGCCAATGAATTGATCTTTGCCAATGATTTCATCAGCTTCAATGTCTGGACATAACTTTTGGCTCAAACTTACCATCTCCACCTTGATTTTCATCGGTGAAAGAGTGGTTGTTGAAACGCAAATATTCGTTGAAGAATCATCACCATCAAAAGAGTATTCGTTTGCCTCAATTATGACATATTCGGGTGAAACCACAGGTCCGCGAACAGCAACACAACTCGCCTGAAAACATTCCATCGAAAACTGCGCCGTCTCAAGCTTTGAAGCAAATTCTTTCAACGAGGCGGCAGTGAAAAGGATTGGCACATTTGGCCTGCGCTTAATAACTGATAATGCTGTGAAATTCAAAGCAGCTTTGACGGATTCATCAAGGTGGTCAAACCTACTCTCCTTCCAAAAGGCGTTTGAATTTTCACGAATCTCTTTGGCCCAGAAAAGTAAAGTCGAAATGCTGAACATTGTCTTCGTAAATTTGCCTGATATTAATTGCCGCAATGCTTCCAGCCCCATAAAATCTTTGGCTGATTCGCTAAAAGCAGTGAGACAATGGAAAAATCCTTTCTCCAATTCGGTTGCATTTGCCAAGCTCAGTTTTGTTCGCAGTGTTTGAAAGGTAGGAGACCCTTCAAATTGTTGTTCAAGGCAAGACAACTGAGCCATTCCGTAAAACGGATACAAGTATCGAAGAAGACAGAGTTCTGCAAACTTGTACTCGGCTCCACAAACAACAGGTCCCATGTTAGGATATTCCAAGCGTAAAGTTGGCGAGGTCAGGGGCAATTCACGCCCATCCAATCCCACTAGAACAGAGCACACCTGAGACTCCAATTCTTCTTCAGCAAGTAGAAGACGATGCATTAACAGCCCATGAACTGCAAAAACATCTCCCAATTTCAAAACTTGTGTCCGCGAAGGCCAAGCCTCACGAGAAAACCAACCATTGATTTCTTTCTCAAACAAAAGAAGCTTGTCGCCTTGAAAGGTGTCACGCAGTCGACCAGACATTTCATGCAGATGATCCAAAACAGACATAGATGTCCTGCAGAATTCAAGTACGACTGATCCTTGTGTGACCATGTAGAAAGTTGCCAACAAACCATGTTGTTCAAGTGCGTCCGGCGTTCCACTAAAAAAAGCTGAATTCATTCGGCACATCGCATTTGAATTCAATGTGATCACTTCGCCGTGCATGACTGCGCTGCAACCAAACTGATCAAGACAACAAGCTCGCACAGTTTCATCGAATGCACCAATAATCTTTTCACTTGTCGGTGGAACGGAAGAGGATGTTTGAAAGTAAATTCCCTTTTTCACAAGAGTAATGCGTGCTTGTGTTTGAGTTTTCTCATGAACCAGTTCGCCTTTTCTTCTGCTTTTTGTATCATGGCTTTCTCCTTCTTCTTCTTCTTCTGCTTCAACAGTTGGTGCTGCTTCTCCTTTTCTTTTTGTTTGTTTATCACCTTTCTCACTCGCCGCCACAGAGAGCTGCAGCTGATCCAACGGACGCCCTTTCCGTGCAGCCAAATTTGACCTGAGAGGCGATCAGAACGTGTCACATCCACCCCTGTTCCTCTTCCCGCCCTTCCCCTTTCCCCTCTCTCCAAGCCGTTGCCAGCGCCAACACCGCCGCCATCGCCGACGTCGCCGAGGACGAGGACGACGACGACGACGACAGCAAAGGCAACGACAGAGGCACAGATAATCACCAACTGCTAAATATTATCACCTCCTTTTTCTTCCCTCTCCCCACCCGTCCTCCTCTCACCTGCGTTGATTAGCTTTATTCTGTTCATTTTCATCTTTTCCTCCTCCTCCTTCATCATCATCATCATCATCATCTTCTTCTTCTTCTTCTTCTTCTTCTTCTTCTTCTTTTTCTTTTTCTTCTTCTTCTCCTCCTCCTCCGCCTCCACTTCTTCTTTTTTTTCGTCGACTTTTCGTTGTGTGTCCAGTTTCTATGGGTTTGGATTTGTTTTGCTCTTTTGACTGTTTTGATATCCTCTCGCTTGGCTGACGTAAACAAGGTTGAGCAGCGTTGTCAACAACGACCGCCTCCGTAATGCATGAAGCAATTTTTTTCCCATATTGCAGATAAATTTCTTCTTGAGCCATTGCGGAACGCTGAAATGTCCCATGAACCACTCGAGTAGCAGCAGTGTTCAACAGCTTGATATGATTGTGACCGGTTTTACAATTGGCAAATTGCCACATGTCAACATCTGGATCTGGAACAATAGCCCATTCTGCATCAACTTTCATCGCATACACAAGGTCGCACTCTGTCAGTTCGTCGATTTTCTTTAAATTTCCACCAAAGTAGACGACACAAAAGTCTGTGAGAATAAAATCTCCAAGATACAAGCCCCACTTTTTTCCCTCGTCCACATCTTCCAACCTCGCCAATAAATTCGATTTTTCCTTGACGAAATATTTTTTCCACCAAGACAAAGTTGCGCGTTCGTGCAACTGCAACGCAGTAAAGGCACCACCTGGTCCAAGTCCTTCATGTATCGAGATGGGATATCTTTGTCCGCTCACTTTGACAATATGGGCCAGTTCTCTAGCTCCCACTTCTGAAAGCAGTTCTTGTGGTACAACAGATTCGTATTCTTCTTCGTTTGTTGTCGAAAAAGGACAAGAAATTGAGACTACATCGAAAGTTGGCTGGGGTGGTGCTGCTGCTGCTGTCGACAAAGGACGAGACGATGAGACATCGGACATTGATATTGGCTGGGATGGGGCTGCTGCTGCTGTCGACAAAGGACGAGAAATTGAGACATCGGACGTTGACATTGGCTGGAATGGGGTTGCTGCTGCTGCTGCTGCTGCTGGTGATGATGATGACATTGACGATGATAATGATGATGATGATGATGATGATGATGATGATGATGATGATGATGATGATGATGATGATGATGATGATGATGCCAAAGTTCGCTCGTAATATTCTTTCCTCGTCCTCATGAAAGCATTGTGACACCCAACACGATAATCGACAAAAGTCGCGATTTGTCGATTAAGAATATTCCGAATGTCAGCAGTGTCAATGTCAGTAATCATGGTCCTTTTTCTTTTACTTTGTTTCCGTTGGCAATGATACGGTAATAATTCCAATGGACGTTGGTTTTCTTTTGATGCATTGTCACCATTGTCAGGCTCATATTTTTTTCTAGCTTCATCTTCATCTTCGTTTGGTGCATTGTCACCATTGTCAGGCCCAGCTTCTTTTCCAGCTCCATCTTTGATCGCGATCATTGTTAACGGTTTGGATTTTCTCAGTTTCATACTGACTTCGTTCTTATAAATCTGCTTGAATTGTGACGCCAAAAGTGGGGAGACAAATCCAGGATAATAAACATCTCCATAACGTTCCAAAACATCGGCAAATTTTGCAGACATTCTGCTACTCGATGAGCACACTGCAAGAACGTCACGAATGTTTCCAGAAAGAATGGTTTTCGATTCATTCATCTCTTTCGAAAAATCAGGAAAGTGTTCCATTGTTTTACCAATAATAAATGGAGCAGATTTGCGATCGTGATTTTCTACGACTTGGCCACTTTCGTTGATTGTTGAAGATTCCATCTCGAAATGAAGAAATTGAACATTGCCACGAAGAGAAATTGTTCCCTCGAACGTTGGAGAAGTTTCTTCAGTTTCCTCGTTACCGCCAACAACTCTAAAAGTTTGCTCTTCCTCTTGCACCTTGCACACCTCTCCTTTCCCTTTCTGCACTTTCTGTTCAACCGCGGACATTGTTTTGTTTTGTTTTGAATATTGTTTTGAATTTGAGAAGTACTTTCTTTTCAACTGATCTAAAATCACACAATTATGTATTTGTCTTAGAAGAATTCTTGGACGTCTTGTTGTTTTGCGCGCGAGAGGTTGAGTGTGTTTCAGGATAAAAACAAAATAACAAAAGAAAACATAAGTTTAAAAAGGAATTATTTGTAATATTGTTGCAACACATTTGCTGTCATCAAAAGAGAAATCCATGAATGTGCCAAATTAAATGTATCGCACAAATGAAGACCAAGTTTGCGGCAACTTTGCAAATCACGCACGATAGTTCTACCTTTTTTCTCTTGGTAGAAATACTCAATACATGTTCAATAATGTTGAGTAGTGCTTTAGCGCCTCAAAAACAAGTGGTGGTTATGAATGATCTATTATTCATTGAGTCATTTTTCTTTTTTCATTTTTCGAAATATATATAAGGGTTGATTCTTCGATTTTACCAAACAGAAAAACTGCGAATGGATTTGAGAAAGCGCAAATCGCACAGTGCTGAATCGTTCATCATTCCCACTGGTGTTGAAGGATTTCATTCTGCATTTGGGGAAGATATAACAAGCCAACTTCTGAGTCTTTGCCAACGTGATCAAAGCGACTTTCCAACTCGCAAAGTTCCAGGAGCAGCAATGAAACAAACTGTGTGTTACCATGACACAATGTCTCATCTGGATACAACACAATGGGACAATTTGGATCAAAAAGTTCAGTCATTGAAAACGTCGACGGCCAAAATTAATGGATCAGCTCATATGAATATAAAATTTAACAATCAGCAACTATTGACCACAAACAAAAAAACAACATTTGCAGAAGTATTGGGTGATGGACAACAACCTGCAATTATGTGTTGTTATGATAAATTTGGAAAAGTGTTGGGTGTGCCACCCATGATTCCAAGTGGAAACCCCTCATGCGACCTTCTTTCAAACGGTGTCATATACACACCGCTGCATCGTGATGAAGGTATTTCTATCAATAACTTGTTTTCTTTCGTAATATTTTTTTTCAGGAGGAACTTCGAGAAATCAGATTA
>Ga0209829_10001980_pt1 | contig 15982 bp, 13 predicted proteins | sample C_140205_EF_Meta_FD_187311 | JGI IMG/M metagenome (GOLD analysis project Ga0209829, IMG submission 187311) | Freshwater microbial communities from Lake Croche, Canada to study carbon cycling - C_140205_EF_MetaG (SPAdes) (version 2) | ecosystem: Environmental > Aquatic > Freshwater > Lake...
TAATCTGCTTACTCACCTGGCTATTCCTAATACTAAAGAATTTAAAAGTGTTAGTTGGGAACATGTAATCTCGCTAACTAGCCATCCGGCTAGATTTTCCACTCTTGATCAATCATTGAAACAATTACTTGGTCAACATCTAATTCCTAAAAAAGTCTATTTAAATATTGCCGAAGCCGATATGGGTAAATTGCCAGAATCTGTAAAGCGGCTCGAATCTGGCGGAATTTTAAAAATTAATGCTTGTTCCGACTTGGGCCCCGGAAAGAAACTGATTCCAACATTAAAATTAGAAGAAAATCTACCAATTATCGTTGTGGATGATGATTTAATATTTGAAAGTGACTTAACCATAAAATTAATGGTTCAGCATCACTTAACCCCAGATAACGTTGTGGCTTCAAGAGTTCATGAAATAGTCTTTGAAGCAAATGGCGATGTTGCTCCATACAGTAAGTGGATCAAAAATTATTCATTATCAAATGGTCCAGATAGTGACTTGTTTGCTACATCTGGCGCTGGCACCCTTTATAAAAAGGAATTTTTTCATAAAGATGTAATGGATGAGGCTACATATAAAGAGCTTTGCTTTCATACCGATGATTTATGGTGGCATGTTCAAAGTAAGCGAGTTGGAGTTAAAACTAAAAGGATGCCTGGATTTAGCGTATTAAATTTTATTGATGGGACTCAAGAAGATGGGTTATGGCGAAGTGGTAATCAAGATCGAAATGATCCAAACCTAAAGGGGTTATTAAAGAAGTACTCGATTAACCTTAAAGATTAATCGTCTTCTCCTTCGTTTTCATTCTCATTTCCGTTTTTATAACCTTTAATTTTCTTACCAGGAAGTTGAGTCTTACTTGCTTGCGCAATTGCATCTTTAGTGTTTGACACTGATTGTGGAGCAGAAGTCTGACTTGATGGTGCTGCTGCAGCAGCTGGTGAGGTGGTTTGAGTTGAAATCGAGGTATTTGACGCACCGGAGTTTGTATTTGGTAATTGAACAAACAATAAACCAAACACCAGTAACAGCGGCATTGTTAACAAAAATCGTCTCATATCAACTCCTCAAGTTGTTTAATAGTTAACAGTCTTAACTAGTTAACAGTGAGTTGATATGGATTTACCTGAGAATCCGATTTGAAAACTGGTGGCGGGTGAAGGATTTGAACCTTCGAAGGCAGAGCCGGGGGATTTACAGTCCCCTCCCATTGGCCGCTCGGGCAACCCGCCAAGGATTGTTAAGCGCGGTGAAGTCTAAAGCCTTTTTGTTTTTATGACAAAAGAGAGCGGTAGCAACTAGATGTGGCTACTAACAATCCAATTGACAACTTTTTCAAGCGGTGGAGTTGATAATAAATATTGTGAGCTACCAAGGCTATCTAATTCCTCAAATTGATTAGGCACAGATGAATATCCAATTGCAAAAGATTTTGCCACTGGATTCCAAGCGTTGTATGGAAGCATAGAGTTTCTAACTCTAAGCATTCGAGTGGAGTCAGGTTTGATTGGAGTTGGGGTTAAAACATCAGGATTCTTTGCTTCAACCTGTTTTTTTATTTGATCTAACGTAGGTCTTGAAACAGCGTATGCAGCTCTAACGCCAGTTTTTGCAGAAACTATTCTTAACGCTTCGCCGGCAGAGCGATGATGAGGGTGAGTATCTAATGTAGACATACTCCAGTGAGTTGCGTCTGGATAATTAGCAACCATTTGTTCAATCACAGCAGTTGTAGGTGTAATTGGTAATTCATTTTCTTCCAATAAATCAAAAGTGTAAGTATTACCTTTTTTAACTCCAAGCTCTGCGGCTGCGGATTTAAATTCAATAGTTCTAGCTTTGCCAATATCTGCTTGGGTAAGCGGTAGGTATCCAGAATTATTTGGATCTCGCACTCCCTTAAATGCAAATCGTGTTCCGTTACCAGGAGATGACAACTCGCCATTAATAAGCTTTATTGCAACTGTGGTTGATCCAGCAGTTAGTAAAACAAAAATTAATTCATGCCCTAATGCATATAACTCAGATGCGATAGGACCAAATGATAAGACTTCATCATCCGGGTGTGGAGAATAAAAAACAGCTTGCTTAGAAGGTGAGGTAAGAACTGAAGGATTTAAAGTTGAAGGCATATTTTCTTCAAGATGCGCTTTTTTAGTCTTAGTAGTTTTTGATTTAGTCGCTACTGCTGATTTAGAGGCCGCAAAACTTTTATCATTTGAACCCAAAACGCCCGCAACAAATAAGGCAGAAAAAGCAGATACAAATCTACGGCGCGAAAGCATTAGAGAACTTTACTTTATGAAAGTGGTGAAGTTCTGCTTCGCCACTTTAGCGAACGTTATTAAATTATTTGTCGGAGTATCTTGCGATGAATCTCACATGTTCAGGATTTAATTCTGAAATAGTTCGTGCACCAAGTAATTTCATTGTTCTCATGATCTGCATCCGCATGATTTCTAAGGCCCGATCAACTCCTGGTTTTCCACCTGCCATTAGGCCATATAGATAGGCTCTGCCAATCCAAGTAAATTTGGCACCACTTGCAAGAGAGGCCACAACATCTTGGCCATGCATGATTCCAGTATCAACATGAACCTCGGCTTTGTTACCAATTGCTTTAACAACCTCAGGTAAAAGATGAAGTGGAACTGGTGCCCGATCTAACTGCCGACCACCATGATTGGAAAGAATAATTGCATCAGCGCCTACTTCAACTGACTTGACCGCATCATCAACATTTTGAATTCCTTTAACTACAAGATTTCCCTGCCATTGTCCCCGGATCCACTTTAGATCTTCATATGTAACTGTTGGATCAAACATTGAATCTAGTAATTCTGCCACGGTGCCATTCCAAGAATCTAATGATGCAAACTTAAGTGGATCAGTTGTTAAAAAGTTAATCCACCAAGCAGGCCTTGGGATCGCATTCAAAATAGTTTTAGATGTTAAAGAAGGCGGGATCGTCATACCATTTCGAACATCACGTAATCTTGCACCAGCTACTGGAACATCAACTGTCAAAACTAAGGTGTCAAAACCGGCAGATTTTGCTCTTTCAACTAGAGCCATACTGCGATCTCGATCTTTCCACATATAAAGTTGAAACCAGTTTCGACCATTTGGTGCTGCTTTTGCAACATCTTCAATTGATCTTGTTCCCATGGTGGAAAGTGTGTATGGAATTCCAGCATCACTGGCAGCACAGGCTCCGGCATACTCGCCTTCGGTCTGCATCATTCTGGTAAAACCAGTTGGTGCGATACCTAACGGCATCTTCATTGTCTTTCCAAGCATGTTTACCGAAAGATCAACATCCTTAACATTTAGCAATATTTTTGGCTGAAATTCGATTTTTTCGTATGCAAGCCGAGCTCTACTCAAACTTGATTCAGTATCTGCTCCGCCATCGGTGTAATCAAACGGTGCTTGTGGTGTTCTTCTTTTTGCAATATCTCGTAAATCATAAATTGTTAGCGCTCGAGTTAATCTACGTTTACGCGGACTAAGAATTACTTTTCTAAATTTAAGTAATTGGGCAAGATCTTTAGGGCTAGGTATCCGTCGCTTCACCTTAACCTGGCTCATATGCGCTCCAATCGATTTAACTAGTAAAGTATAGACATGGCTGACAGTAGTTTTGATATCGTCTCAAAGATTGATCAAATGGAGTTAGATAACGCCTTCAATCAATGTGACCGTGAAATTGCCACCCGGTTTGACTTCAAAAATACCGGAGCAAAAATTGAAAAAACGGCCTTAAAGGTCACTCTCGAAGCTGATACTGAAGAACGGGTAAAAGCAATCTTAGATGTATTAAAAGATAAATTAATCAAGCGAAATGTTTCACTTAAGCACCTAGATGCAAGTGAGCCAACATTGAGTGGAAAAACTTATAGAATTAATTGTGAATTTAAGGAAGGTATCTCTACTGAAAATGCAAAAAAGATTGCAAAATTTTTGAAAGAGAGTGGTCCGAAATCTCTTAAGACTCAGATTCAGGGAGAAGAGTTAAGAGTTTCAAGCAAAAGTAGAGATGATTTACAAACTGCAATTGCGCAGGTTAAGAAAGAAGCTTGGGATTTTGCTGTTCAATTTACAAACTACCGCTAGAAATATTCAAGAAGGGTTAAATTGAACCGCAACGGCTCTGGCATTGCTTATGGTGTTGGCGCATATGTAATTTGGGGCTTACTACCAATTTACTGGCGTTGGTTAGACCGTGCCTCTGCATTTGAGATTTTGGCCCACCGTGCAATCTGGTCTCTACTTTTTTGTATTTTATTTCTTACCTCCCAAAAGCAATTACGTACAACCTTCGCATTACTTAAAAACCCTCGAACTTTTTCTTTACTAGCCCTTACTTCACTTTTGTTATCTGCTAATTGGGGAATTTATATCTGGTCAGTCTCAGTTGATCGGGTTGTTGAAGCTGCGCTTGGTTACTACATAACACCATTGGTCGCAGTAACTTTTGGAGTCTTAGTATTAAAAGAAAAACTTCGTAAATTACAAATTGTTTCTGTTTCTCTGGCGACTATCGGCGTAGTTATTTTGACAGTAGCTTATGGACATGTTCCTCTCATTGCTTTAGGTCTTGCAGTCAGCTGGGGCTCATATAGTTTGATTAAAAAGCGATTAAATGCCGGAGCACTTGAGACATTATCTATTGAAACTTTAGTTGCTTTTATTCCTAATTTTGCCTTTTTAATTCACTTAATAAACAAGCATGAGGCCCAATTTGGTCAAGATCTAGGATTTTCACTGTCATTATTCTCTGCCGGACTATTTACCGTTATTCCATTACTTATGTTTAATGCCGCTACAACTCGACTTCCACTTACCGTTACAGGCTTACTGCAATATATTACGCCAAGTATTATGTTTTTGGTTGGAATTGTTGCTTTTCATGAGCCACTTCCGCTCTCAAAAATTATCGGATTTTTATTTATCTGGGTTGCACTTACTTTTTTGGGAACTGACTTAGTTAAATCAAGTAGATCGATTAACCAGCGCAAAGGTTAAATTCTTAAGTGCTTCCTTTGCTACTCCTTCGGGTAAATCTGTAAGCAAACTATTTGCTTCTTTAGCAACATTTGCTAAGTATTCTTTAACCTCTGTTAGTGCTTTATGTAAGCGTAGTTGTGTTATAACTCCTGGCAGATCACTTTCTGGAATCGGTCCATTTAATTTTGCTATCAATTCTTTATCAGCTGGATTATCTGCAGCAATGACATAAAGGGTTACCAACGTTGGTACGCCCTCTTTTAAATCAGTACCTGGCGTCTTTCCTGAAGCTGTCTCATCACTTGTGATATCAAGAAGATCATCTGCAACTTGGAAAGCAACACCAATTTTTTCACCAAACTTAGTTAGTGCTTCTACGGTTTGAGCATTTGCACCAGAAAGTAGTGCCCCAAATCTTGCGCTTGTGGCAATTAGTGAACCAGTTTTATCAGCAACTACCTTCATGTAGTGATCGATTTGGGAAAGACCATCGCTCTTTCCTTGCGTCTCTTTTATCTGACCAATGACTAAACGTTCAAAAGTTTTTGCCTGTAACTTAACCGCTTCAGGTCCTATATCTGCCAACATATCTGAGACCTTTGAAAACAAATAATCACCAGTCAAAATTGCTACAGCGTTATCCCATTTCTTATTAGCACTAATTACTCCCCGTCTTAATACTGCATCATCCATTACATCATCGTGATAAAGCGTTGCAAGGTGAGTAAGTTCGCAACAAACTGCAGCCTTGATAATGTCATAATTACTTGGATCACCAAATTGTGCAGCTAATAATGTCAATAAGGGTCTGAGGCGTTTTCCACCAGCTTCAACTAAGTGACGGGATGTTTCAATCACTAGTGGGTAATCACCTTTAATATGAGAGCGCATTAACTCTTCCACCCTCGCCATGTCGGCAAGAAGTGAAGCCTCTAATGCTTTATCTAAGTTGGGTATCCCGACTTGATTTTTCATTTAATAAAATTGGCATAGGTGGTTGCAGGATTAAGCAGCAGTGATGGCATAACTCCTAGGACAACTGAAATTACTGTCGCAAGGATAATTGCAATTCGACTTTTGACAGATGGGATGATTACTGAAACTGAATCATTAATTGGGTCGGTAAAGAACATCATGATAATTACTCTGATATAGAAGAAAGCTGCAATGGCGCTTGAAAGCACACCGACAACTACAAGTGAAATATTTCCGGATTTATACGCTGCCGAAAATATTGCAAACTTTCCAATAAAGCCAGAGGTTAATGGAATACCTGCAAAACTTAACAAGATAAATGAGAATGCAGCTGCAACTAATGGTGATTTCTTACCAAGACCAGTCCACCTATTTAAATCACTTACCTCACCAGAAGAATCTTTAACAAGAGTAACAATTCCAAATGCGGCTAATGTGGTTAGGCCATAGGCAAATAGATAGAACAGTGAAGCTGCTAAGCCATCCTTATTTAACGCAATTACACCGGATAATAAGAAACCAGCATGGGCAATGGATGAGTAAGCCAACATACGTTTAACATCCCGCTGTGCAATTGCAACTAATGAGCCCAATAGCATCGTGATAATTGCTATTACTGTAATCAGTGGACGCCAAAGTGCTTGCTCTTCTGCAAAACCAATATAAAAGATTCTAAGTAATGCACCAAATGCCGCTACCTTTGTAGATGCAGCCATAAATCCGGTAATTGGTGTTGGCGCTCCCTGATACACATCAGGTGTCCAAGCGTGAAATGGCACTGCACCAACCTTAAACAATAAGCCAACTGATACGAAAACTATTCCTATTAGTAGGAAGACGTTGTTGGCACTTCCAACTGCAGTGCTAATGCCTGAAATTGAAATTGTTCCGGAGTATCCATATAGGAAAGCTGCACCAAATAAGAAAAATGCTGAAGAGTAGGCACCGAGCAAGAAATATTTAAGTGCTGACTCCTGTGACAACAACCGTCTGCGCCTAGATAAACCGGCTAATAAATAAAGTGGTAGAGAAAATACTTCTAAGGCGACAAATAATGTAATTAGATCCGCAGCAACTGGAAATAGCATCATTCCTGCAACAGCAAATAAGAAGAGTGGAAAAATTTCAGTTTGTTGACTCTTCTCCTGCAATGAGCTTTTTTCTTCATTTGAACCAGGAACAGCAGATGCTTGAGCAACAAAATTGTCTTGGTCGGCAATTAATAAAACTGCAACTAGCGCAAGTACAACTACAGTGGCTTGTAAAAATATTCCAGCCTTATCAATTGTCACAGAATTAACTGCAGCGGTAGTAGATGATAAATCTCTAATTCGCCATAATTGTTGTAGTGCTAATAGAAGCGTTCCAATACTTATTGTTAGTTGAACCGCTGCCCGGTGGGCTCGGCCTAAAAATGCTTCAACTAAAACCCCAATTAAAGCCCCACCCAGGACTATCAGAATTGGTGAGATAAGTGAGTATGTAAGTGACGGTGCGGTTAACATTATTTGCCCATCTTTGCGATTGGATCAGTAAACCCAGCATTTACAACAATTTTTTCTGCTGTTGGATTAATAAGATCCAATACAGGTTTTGGATAAAAACCCATTACAACAATTATTAAAATAACAGGTGAAATTGCAATTTTTTCACGCAAACTTAAATCTTTTAGATTTTCATTTCCACTACTTGTTGGACCGTGAAGTGTTTTTTGGATCGGTATTAATATATAAAGAGCTGCTAAAACAATTCCAAGTGTTCCAATTACAGCCGCAACTGGGTAGCGGGTATATGTCCCAACTAAAACTAAGAATTCACTTACAAAGCTAGATAGTCCAGGTAATGCCAAGCCTGACATTCCTGCAATAAAGAATGTCCAAGCCATTACTGGCGTCACTCTTTGCAGGCCACCAAAATCAGTAATAGTTGATGAGCCTCTGCGCATCATCATCCAGCCAGCAACTAAAAATAGTGCTGCGGTAGAAAAGCCATGATTAACCATATATAAATTAGCACCAGACATTCCCTGTGAAGTCATAGCAAAAATTCCCATAGTTATAAACCCAAAGTGTGAGATGGACGTAAATGCAATTAATCCCTTAATATCTTTTTGCCCAATCGCCATAAATGCACCGTAAATAATTGATATCACCGCTAACGTAATAATTATTGGCGTAAAGGTTTTACTCGCATCTGGAAATAACGCAATACAAAATCTGATCATTCCGTATGTTCCAACTTTATCTAATACACCTAATAGCAAAACTGATGTGCCAGGTGTTGCAGCCTTTGCTGCATCTGGAAGCCAAGTATGAAATGGCCAAAGTGGCGCCTTTATTGCAAAGGCTATAAAGAAGCCAAGGAATAAAAGATTCTCGGTTGTATTATCAATTTGAAGGGTTGCAAGTTTAGTTAAATCAAATGTTGCCCCAATTTGATTACCAGCGATTACATAAATTCCAATAACTGATGCCAGCATTAATAAGCCACCAAATAAGCTATATAGAAGGAACTTAACTGCAGCAGCGGATCTGTTGCCAGTGCCATAGCCACCTATTAAGAAGTAAACCGGTATTAACATTGCCTCAAAGAAAACATAGAATAAAAACAGATCTGTAGCTGCAAAGACACCAATCATCATGGTCTCTAAAACCAAAATAAGAATATAAAAACTCTTAGTACCCCATCTACCAACATCTGATTCATGCCAGGTAGCTAATATGACTATTGGCACCAAGATAGTTGATAACAAAATGAGAACTAATGAAATTCCATCAATACCTACTGCATAATTAATATTAAAAGCAGCTATCCAAGCATTGCTTTGAACATATTGCATTCCGGTAATACTTTTATCAAACCCAGTTGCTAAGAGAATAGAAGCTACAGCTATTGCTAAGGTGGCACCAAAAGCTACTCGTTTAATTTGCTCAGAACTTTTACTTGGAATAAGTGCCACGATAAGTGCACCTAAAAGTGGAAGTCCACCAACAATTGTTAATAAACTCATGCCGTCACCACCCAGATTGCTGCGATAAGTGCTAGCGCTCCAATTAACATTAGTAATGCATAACTTCTAACATAACCATTTTGGAGAGACCTTAAGCGACTGCCAGCGGTTAAAGAAACACTTCCCACTGCTCGTACTAAACCGTCAATTACTATGTAATCAATATTCAATATGTTCTTAACTACTGACTGACCCGGACGCATAAACACTGTCTCATTGAAATCATCTTGGAATAAATCACGGCGGGCAGCTCTAGTAAGTGCAGATACCTTTTCTGGTGCTTGAGCTAATTGATCCCCACGATATTTAGACACCGCGACAAATATTCCAATTGCCACTACCGCTAATGTCATTAGCGAAATTACTGCAGCTGGCAAAAACTCTTCGTGGTGCTCTTTAAGTGGATTAACCACAGGCTCTAGCCAATTAACCAAACCTTGACCCTTCGATAAAATAAATCCAGACGCAATAGAACCAATTGAAAGTAAACCAACAGGAATGAGCATTAATGCCGGGCTTTCATGTGGTTCATCTTTATGACCCCATCTTTCATTTCCAAAAAAGGTCAAGATCACAACTCTGGTCATATAGAAGGCGGTAATCATCGCGCCAAGTAATGTTGCAACACCAAGTGCAACACCCTTTAGGCCGCCAGCATTAAAAGCTGTTTCAATAATTTTGTCTTTTGAATAAAAGCCAGCAAATGGTGGAACACCAATAATTGCTAAATAGCCAAGTCCAAATGTGAGTGCAGTAATCGGCATAAACTTTCCAATACCGCCATACTTTCTCATATTAACTTCATCTTTCATGCCATGCATTACAGAACCTGCTCCGAGAAACATGCTTGCCTTAAAGAAACCATGAGTAAGTAAATGCATAATTGCAAATGCGTAACCGATTGGACCTAATCCAGTTGCCAGAATCATGTAGCCAATTTGTGACATGGTTGATGCAGCAAGTGCCTTCTTAATATCATCTTTAGCTGTGCCAATTATCGCTCCAAACAATAAAGTGACTCCACCGACAATAAGAACCATTAATTGCGCAATTGGTGCTTGATCAAAAATAAAGTTTGATCTTGTAATTAAATAAACGCCGGCAGTAACCATCGTTGCGGCATGAATAAGAGCAGATACTGGAGTTGGGCCAGCCATTGCATCTCCCAGCCAAGATTGCAGAGGAAATTGTGCAGACTTTCCGCAAGCAGCTAGTAACAACATCAAACCAATAGCGGTTAATTGTGTTGAAGAGGCGTGCTCTGTATGTTCTTTAATTCCAGCAAATGAAACATCGCCAAAGGTCGCAAACGCAATCATGATTGCTAGTGATAAACCAACGTCGCCAACTCGGTTTGCTACAAATGCCTTTTTTGCAGCTGTTGCATAGGCAGGTTTTTGGTTCCAAAATCCAATAAGCAAATAAGAGGCAAGTCCAACACCTTCCCAGCCCACATAAAGATTTAAATATGAGTCTCCTAGAACTAATAAAAGCATGGCTGCGATAAATAGATTTAGGTATGCAAAAAATCTACGACGATCAAGATCATGCGACATATAAGCAATTGAATAGATGTGAATTAATGTACCCACGCCAGTGATTAATAGCACGAAACAAATAGAGAGCTGATCAAGAAGTAGTGATGCATTAACATTAAATGAGCCGACCGAGATCCAAGTAAATAGATTTTGTGTAACTGCTCGATTTTCACCTGTTCTTGATTGCATTGCGAAAAATTCAACGACTCCAATAGTGAAGGCTGAGGCTGAAACTATTGTTGCCATTACATGGCCCCAAGAATTAGCTCGCTTGCCAATTAATAAAAGAATTGCAGAACTAAATAATGGCAGTGCGATTAACCAAACTAGATTTGCTGATGTTTGCATGGTTATCTCTTAAGCAAACTTGCATCATCAACTGATGCAGATCGACGGGAGCGGTAAATAGTCACAATGATCGCAAGACCAACCACTACTTCACAGGCAGCAACAACCATAGTGAAGAAAGCAACGACCTGTCCTTGAAGATTTCCATTTATTCGAGCAAAGGTTACAAATGCAAGATTTGCAGCATTTAGCATTAACTCAATACACATAAAAACAACTATTGCGTTACGTCGAACAACAACTCCGATTGCACCAATTGTAAAAAGAATTGCAGAAAGGTAAAGATAATTAGCGATTGCCATTACTTCTCTTCCTCTTCCTGATGTAGTTCAAATTTAGAACTTTCAATCATGTCGCCACGGGCTTCAAGTACTGCAGATATTGATGTTGGTGCTGCTTTGCCAGTTGGCAGTAGCGCTGGTACATCAACTGCGTTATGAAGAGCATAAACACCAGAACCAGGAAGACCAGCTGCATCTTTTAACTTATCTTTTCTAAACCGAGCGATTGAAAGATCGCGTTGTGCAAATGGAGATCTAGTTTTTTGACTATGAGCTAAAACCATTGCGCCAAGGGCTGCGGTAATTAAAAGCGCTGAAACAACCTCAAATGCAAATACATATTTAGTAAATAGCTCCTCTGCTAATCCATTCGCATTTCCGTTGGAGTTTGCAGAAGCTAAACCAGTAATCGGTCTATTAAATGTTGCCCGGCCAATTAAAGTTATTAATAATCCACCAAATCCAATTGCTGCTGTTATCGCTACTGGCCTGAGCCCACGAATAGTTTCAACAAAAGAATCTGAGGTATCAACGCCAACTAACATCAAAATAAATAAGAAGAGCATCATTACTGCGCCGGTATAAACAACAATTTGAACAATTCCTAAGAAAAGTGCATCTTGGGCAATATAAAAAATTGCTAATGAAATCATTATCCAAGCAAGCAATAAAGCTGAATGAACCGCTTTTTTTACAATTAACATTCCAAGCCCTGCTAATACTGTAAGTGGTGCTAGAAAATAAAATAATGCGGCTTCTGGGGAAGCGGTTTTTCCTATATCTAATGCAAGGTTAATCATTTTTAGCTACACCTTGAGATGGGTGAGATTCAGTTACTTCCCCACGGTAATAGTTACCATCATCAGTGTTTGGATACATTGGATGTGGTGGTGGAACCATTCCAGCACGAAGTGGACCAAGTAGGTCATCTTTTTCAAAGATTAATTTTCCACGAGTGCTGTCTGCTAATTCATATTCGTTTGTCATTGTTAAGGCTCGGGTTGGACATGCTTCAATACAAAGACCACAGAAAATACAGCGAAGATAATTAATTTGGTAAACCTTGCCATAACGCTCACCGGGAGAAAATTGTGCACCTTCTTTATTGTCAGCACCTTCAACATAAATAGCATCTGCCGGGCATGCCCAAGCACATAATTCACATCCAATACATTTCTCTAGCCCATCTGGATGGCGGTTTAGTTGATGGCGTCCATGAAATCTTTCTGCAGTTGGCTCTTTAACCTCTGGGTATTGAACTGTATTCACTTTTTTAAACATAGTTTTAAAAGTTACCCAAAAACCAAGTAGTTGCTTGCTAAAGCTTGCACTCTCATGGTTTGTGATTGGTGCTTTTGATTGATCCGCTTTGGCTAAGCCAAAATCGTCAGAACGAGGCGTTAATTCATCAGCCATTTAATTGCTCCGCTCTTGTATTTGGAATTGTTGGCACCGGAAAATTAGGTTCACTAGAGTTTGTAACCTTAGCGGCTTTTGCAAGATTAACTTTATTACGATCAATTAGGGAGGTGACTGCAATATAAATTAATGCTATTGAAAATATAAAGGCAACAATTAATACTCTTGGTGCCTGTTGCTGAGACATTACTCGAAGTGTTGAAACCACCATAATCCAAGCAAGTGAGAATGGAATTAAAACTTTCCAACCAAACTTCATAAATTGGTCATAACGCAGGCGAGGCAATGTGCCACGTAACCAAACAAAGACAAAGAAAAATCCTAAAATCTTTATAAAGAACCAAACTAATGTAAACCAGCCACCGAGCCATTGTTCGGTGAAACCCAAACCAGGAAGTGCATGGTAACCACCAAGGAACAATGTGGTCGCAAGTGCTGAAACCGCAATAATGTTTACATACTCCGATAAGAAAAATAGGGCGAACTTAAGTGATGAATACTCGGTATGGAATCCACCAACTAATTCACCTTCAGCTTCCGCTAAATCAAATGGTGCTCGATTAGTTTCACCAACCATAGAAATTGTGTAGATAATAAAAGAAGGGAAAAGAATTACTGCATACCACCACTTATCTTGAGCTGCCACTATCTCGGATGTAGACATTGAGCCAGCGTAAATAAATACCGCAACTAAAGATAACCCCATCGCAACTTCATATGAAATTACTTGAGCAGAAGAACGAAGACCACCCAGAAGTGGATAAGTTGATCCAGAAGACCAACCCGCTAGCACAATTCCATAAACTCCAACGGATGCAATTGCTAATACATAAAGCACACCAACTGAAATGTCAGTTAATTGCATAACTGTTCTATGGCCAAAGAAATTTACTTCACCAGTGAGTGGAATAACTGCAAATGACATAAAGCAAGCAGTTGTACTTATTACCGGAGCAAGAACGAAAACAATTCGATCAGCTGCCTTTGGAATTAAATCTTCTTTAAGCGCCAACTTCACACCATCAACTAGAGCTTGTAATAAACCAAATTTTCCAACTCTATTTGGTCCACTTCGTTGTTGCATTCTGGCGACTATTCGTCTTTCTGCCCAAACCGACATAATTGTTAGAAATACGCATGCAGCAAAGATTAATAAACCTTTTAGAGCAATAATCCAACCTGGATCTTGGCCAATTAATTCTGCATTACTCATGCTTTGGCCACCTTCACAATTGAATTACTTACCGTTGCTAAATTTCTAATTAGTTGGCTGCTTTGAGAGTTACGTGGAAGCCAAACAGATGATTCTTCAATATCACTAATAGAACATGGCAAAGTAATCGCACCATATTCATTTGAAACTCTCACTAAATCACTTTCATTTACGCCAAGAGATTTAGCTCGTGCAGGGCTAATAACAACAATTGATTTACGGGCAGTTCCAGCAAGATTATCTTCACCATCTTGAAGCGAACCTTTATCCAGCAAATTACGCCAAGAATTTAAAACCGCTTCATCACCAGTTGCACTCTTGCTAGGGTGTCCAGGAATTAACTTCATTGCACTCCTTGAACCATCCCAATTTCCGATTGACTCAAACTCATTTCTGGCACTTTTTACAGTTGCTAAATTAATTGGTTTACCAATTTCATCTGCAAGCATTGAAAGAATTCGTACATCACTTCGGTTTAGTGATTGGTCAACTGCTGCATCAAAATTACGTGTACTTCCTTGCCAATCCATAAATGAACCACTCTTTTCAACCACTGCAGCTACCGGCAATACTACTGAAGCAATATCAGTGATATCACTTTGTCTAATTTCAAGTGAAACCACAAACTTCTTCGAAAGTTTTACCTTTGCATCTGCTGAAATATCCATTGGATCTACCCCGCCGATCAAGACTGACTGTAGATCTGAGTTAATGATTTCAGCAGAACTCAGTCCCAACTCACTTGGTAGTGAATCAGCATTCCATGCTGTTGCAATATCTACTCTGGCTGATGCATCACTTATTGGGCGATTGCCTGGCAGTAAGGTTGGAAGTGCGCCAGCTGCAACTGCACCCTTCTCACCGGCTCTGCGTGGAATCCAACCTAATTTTGCGCCACTTTCACTTACTAATTTAATTACGGCAGATAGTGCGCCAGTTGTTTCAGATGCTCGCTCGCCAACTAAAACGACAGATTTAGTTGTTAATCCAGTCAGTGCTGACATTGCTGCTACTTCATTACCGGTTGCGGTTTTGATTAATTTTGCATTTAACTTTTGAGTACCCCGACTTGCAAATGGAGCAATACTTGTTACTTTGATTGCCCGTTTATGAGTCTGCTTATAAATTCGCAGGAAAACTATTGGCGACTCATCCTCTGGCTCAAAACTAATAAGTACTACCTGATCTGCTTTATCAATATCTTTATATGTTGCATTAAGTGATGCCGATGCTAAGAAATCTAACTCTTCACCGCTATGGCTGCGAGCGCGGAAATCAATATTGTTTGTATTAAGAGTTATTCGAGCAAATTTGCTATATCCGTAAGCATCTTCAACAGTTGCACGCCCACCAACTAACACGCCAGCCCTAGCATTTTTTAATCCGGCTGCTGCAGCTGCTAATGCCTCAGGCCAAGACGCTTCTTGTAATTGTCCATTTGCATCTCTAATCATTGGTACGGTAATTCGATTCTTAGCTACCTCATACTTAAATGCCCATCGGCCCTTATCGCAATTCCACTCTTCATTTACATCTGCATCTTCTCCGGCAAGTCTGCGTAAGGTCTTGCCTCTGCGAACATCGGTGCGCATTGAGCAACCAGATGCACAGTGTTCACATGAAGTATTAGTAGAGACTAAATCAAATGGTCGAGCTCGGAATCGATATGAGGTGCCAGTTAATGCTCCAACCGGACATATCTGCACCGTGTTTCCAGAGTAATAAGAATCAAATGGTTCATCCTCATAGATGCCAACCTGTTGAAGTGCGCCACGTTCATTTAAAGTTATAAATGGATCACCGGCAATTTGTTCTGAGAATCTTGTGCAGCGAGCGCAAAGCACACACCGCTCTCGATCTAATAAAACCTGAGATGAGATCGCAACTGGTTTTTCAAATGTTCGCTTAACTCCTTCAAATCTACTTTCACCTCTGCCAGATGACATCGCCTGATTTTGTAATGGGCACTCACCACCCTTATCGCAGACTGGGCAATCAAGTGGGTGGTTAATTAACAACAACTCCATAACTCCTTTTTGAGCTTTATCAGCAACTGGTGAAGTTAATTGAGTTTTAACAATCATGCCGTTTTCAACTGGAATAGTGCAAGAGGCTTGTGGTTTTGGAAATGCTCGGCCATTTATTTCAATATCTACTAAACACTGCCTACACGCACCAGCTGGT
>Ga0209829_10001982_pt1 | contig 15961 bp, 14 predicted proteins | sample C_140205_EF_Meta_FD_187311 | JGI IMG/M metagenome (GOLD analysis project Ga0209829, IMG submission 187311) | Freshwater microbial communities from Lake Croche, Canada to study carbon cycling - C_140205_EF_MetaG (SPAdes) (version 2) | ecosystem: Environmental > Aquatic > Freshwater > Lake...
TGCCTTCTTAACGTCGTGCGCTCCCCAAACATTTCGCCCAACTACTGCGCCTTTTGCTCCTGCATCTATCGCATCTCGAGTGCTATTTAGTGCGGCTCCGAGAGTTGGTTCTTTTGGTCCGCCAGCAATTACGATTGGAGTTGGGCAAGAATTTACAATGTCAATGAATGCTTTTTTATCTCCAGGATATCCAACCTTAATTACATCTACTCCGGTTTCGATTCCGCACCGAACTGCCCATGCAATCTCATCAGGAGTGAATACGATTTCAACATCGCCACTCTTTGAATAAACTCGTGGATAAATGTGGGCAACGATTGGCATATTAAATTCAGTTGCTTCACGGACTGAGTCAGTTAACCAACGAAGATACTTTCCTTCACTTGGCCCACGGACTGGAATTGCAACAGCAAGCGCGTCTGCGCCAAGTCGAACTGCGTCAATTGGTTTTGTGATCAATTCTGAAATTCGGTCATCTGCAGTAAAACATCCACCTTGAACAATGAGCGCGGCTTTACCAGCATATGGAACCCACAAATTCTTGGCAGTGCCCGGCTGGATTGTTACGGAGTCTGGATTTCCTTCCATAGTTAGTGCGAGCGCTTTAGGTAGGTTCGCGAGTCCGCCGCTAACCGCATTTCCATAACCGACAAAGTGGTCAATGGCCACACCGAAAAGATTTCCGGTTGGATTAGAAAAAATTCTCTTAAGTCTTACTTCGCGACCAATGCTCATTTCGATCCTCACCCCAAGTTAATTAATTTTTTCTGATTAAAAATTTTTTTGAAGTCTACAGTCCGAGGTAAGCCAATTGGAAGCGTGGGGAGGCCGACTGAACTCCTATCCAATGCCAAAAGCGCCTTCCTTCAAATCTCGCTATTTGGAGCGTAATTGGCGACTAATAAGATGGTAACGATTTGATAACAATTGATTTTTTCCCAGAAAAACCTTGAATAATGGCCAAAAGAAGTAAAGAATGTCACTGATCGTAACTCTCTACTAGGAGGAAATATGCAGAAAGTCTTTACGCGTCGCGCAATGACTGCTGTTGCTCTTGCTGGTGTCGCGGCTTTGCTATTAACAGCTGGCCCAACATCACAAGCAACAGCGGCTTCAAAGAAGGTCGGTGTTTCACTGATCCTTAAGAACCTTACAAACCCATTCTTTATCGCAATGACAAAGGGTGCAAAAGCAAAGGCAAAGGCTCTGGGTATGAACCTAAGCGTTGCTGCTGGTAAGGATGAGACAGATGATGCTGCTCAAATCACAGCAATTGAAAACGCAGTATCAAAGAAAGATGCGGGAATTTTAATTACTCCCATATCTCCAGGAGTTTATTCTGCAATCACTAAGGCCCGTAAAGCTGGTCTATTCGTAATTGCTCTAGATACTCCAACTGATCCAGCATCAATCGTTGACATTACATATGCAACTGATAACTGCTTAGCTGGAGAATTAATTGGTAAGTGGGCAGCTGCAAAGATGGACGGCAAGAAAGCCGTTATCGCACTTCTTGACATCTTTGATGACAAGAACGTAACAACTGACTACTGCCGAGACAATGGATTCCTTAAGGGATTCGGCGTTCCACTAGGAAATCCAAAGCTTCTTGCTGATGAACCAAAGACAGGTAAGTACACAGGCGGAAAGGGTGGCGATTACGAGATTGTTGGAAACGTAGCGACACTTGGCGCTGAAGAAGGTGGACGTACCGGTATGGAGAAGCTCCTTGCTAAGAATCCAAACGTTAACCTCGTTTACACACTTAACGAGCCTGCTGCTGCTGGTGCGAACGCTGCACTAAAGGCTGCTGGTAAGAAGGCTGTAATCGTTTCTGTTGACGGTGGGCGTGCTGGTGTTGAGAACGTGAAGGCCGGAGTTATCGGTGCAACTTCACAGCAATACCCACTTCTAATGGCTTCACTCGGAGTTCAATCAATCTTTGACCTCATCACAAAGAAGATCAAGCCTAAGACAACCGCGGGTCTTGACTTCTACAACACTGGAGTCATCTTGATTACTGATGACCCACAGCCAGGTGTTCCATCTAAGTCAGTTGCGTACGGCTTAGCTAACGCTTGGGGTTAAAAACTAGCTGACAGCTTTATAGCTGCTAGTTAATGCATTAAGGGATTAGAGCGGTTGAGTAAAATCATCCGCTCTAATCTTTATTAAAGTCGTAAAAACTATTTATAATCGGATAGCCTTTCAATCCAGGCAATCCAGGCAATCCAGGCAATCCAGACAATTTAGATAAAGTGAGGATTTGAATGACAAACACCGAGGTTGTACACGACGCAGCGGCCGAGTTCATGAATCGATCGACTAAGACTCAAAAAGTCCAAGCCGTTCTTCACAAATTCCCATGGCTAAGTTCAGCGGTTGTACTGATTATTTCTGTTATTACTTTTAGTTTTTTCAATGAAAACTTTATGACCCCGAATAATTTGTCACTAATTCTTCAGCAAGTGGCAATCATTGGTGCAGTAGCTGCCGGGCAAACAATTATTATTATGACTGCTGGAATCGATCTTTCCTGTGGTGCTATCGCAATTTTTGCTTCAATGGTTATGGCGAAGACATCTTTTGTTAATGGCTGGCCAGCATGGGCTTCATTCGCTCTTGGAATTATTGTTGGCACAGGCGCTGGTGCATTTAACGGCTACCTGGTAACAAAAGTTAGGCTTCCTCCGTTCATCGTTACTCTTGGAACGCTAAATATTTTCCTAGCTTTAACTCTGTTCTATGCAACAGGTCGCACAATCATGGATCAAGAGCTTGATCCTTTCTATCTAAAACTTGGTTATTTAATTAATATCGGTGCATTCAAGGTAACAACGGGTGTTCTGGTTATGTTATTAATGTATGCCTTGCTGGCATTCGCACTCAGGTATACCGGCTGGGGACGCCACGTTTATGCAGTTGGTGACGACATCGAAGCGGCGCGCTTGGCAGGAATTCAAGTTAATCGAGTTCTATTGAGCGTCTACATGACAGCAGGATTTATCTTTTCAATTACCGCTTGGATCGTTATCGGTCGTGTAGCAGCAGCTAGCCCAAATACCGGTTCGACTCTAAATATGGACTCAATTACCGCTGTTGTAATCGGTGGAACGAGCCTCTTTGGTGGCCGCGGCGCAGTATTTGGATCTCTTCTTGGAGCGGTAATCGTGGGTGTCTTTAGAAATGGACTCTCTCTGGCTGGCGTTGATCTTTACTATCAGACCTTCGCAGTTGGAGTTTTAATTATTGTCGCAGTTTCAGTTGACCAATGGATTAGAAGGGCTCGAAAATGACATCAACAGTTGCGCCGATTCTAGAGGCTAAGAACCTTGTAAAAACTTATGGTCGCGTTGTTGCCGTTGATGGCGCAAGCCTGAAACTCTATCCGGGTGAAGTTCTTGCAGTCGTTGGAGATAACGGTGCTGGAAAATCAACTCTAATTAAATGTCTCTCTGGAGCAGAAATTCCAGATGATGGATCTATTGAACTCGATGGTAAAGAAATTTCATTCCGTCGTCCGCAAGACAGTCGTGAAGCAGGAATCGAAACTGTGTACCAGAATCTTGCAATCTCACCTGCTCTTGATATTGCATCTAACCTCTTCCTTGGAAGAGAGATTCGCAAGAAGGGGCCGTTGGGTTCAATCTTTAGAATGTTAGATGGTTCTGGAATGAAGAAAATTGCGAAAGAACAAATCGCACTTCTTGGAATTGGAACTATCCAAAATATCGGTCAGGCTGCGGAAACACTCTCTGGTGGCCAGCGCCAAGCCGTATCAGTTGCGAGAGCTGCTGCATTCGGACAGAAGTTAATTATTTTGGATGAGCCAACCGCGGCACTTGGAGTTCGTGAATCCAAGCAAGTACTTAAGTTGGTTGAGAATCTTCGTGATCGTGGGCTTCCAGTAATTCTGATCAGCCACAACATGCCTCAGGTTTTTGAAGTTGCTGATCGAATTCACATCCAACGTTTAGGTAAGCGCGTTGCAGTAGTAACACCTAAAAGCCACACAATGAACGATGTTGTGGCAGTTATGACAGGCGCACTTGAAATTGATGAGAAAGACCAATCATTAGGGCCAGTTCGCTAAATCTTAAATAAGGTTTAAAGAACTTTCGCTAGTGCATCTCGCATTACACCGGCATCAGCAGTGATGCCGGTCCAATATTTAACACCTAAAATTCCTTGATTTACAATCATCCCGAGTCCGTCAATTACCTTGCATCCTTTAGCTTTTGCATCACTCAAAAGGTGCGTATTTGGTGGATTAACAATCACATCAGCCACAACTAGATTTGCTCTAAGGCTCTCTACATCTAAATTTATTCGCTCATCATCATGTGGAGCCATTCCAACAGAGGTCGCATTTACCAGAATATCGATATTAGATGGCACTTTAAATGGCGAATCCCACTTAAAGAAATGACCTTTTGTTTTCGTCTTTCCATTTATTAATTCAACTAATTCATTACCGCGGTTTGGATCTCGATTAGCAATCGTAATTTCAGTTGCCCCTGCGAGCGCCAGTTCAATTGCAATTGCTCTTGCCGCCCCACCAGCTCCCAGAATCACAATGTTCTTATCCTTTGGATCGACAACAACCTTAAGTGATTCAAGAAATCCTTTGCCGTCTGTATTTTCTCCGATGTATTTGCCATCTCGTCGAACCACACAATTAACTGCGCCCATTAAAGCTGCGGACTCACCCAGTCCGTCCAAGTACTTAATAACTTCAACTTTATGTGGCTGGGAACAGTTAAATCCGGCCCAACTCATCGCTCTTGCGCCTTTAACAGCATCAGCAAGTTGCTCTGGGGTGATCTCACAATTTATATATCTGTAATCTAATTTGTGGTGGCGATAAGCCGCCTCAACCATCTCAACAGTCGGATTACTAGCTGAGTTCTGTGAGAAACTTCCCGTTAGTTCACTTAAGAAATTCATGCCATCTCCTCTAATAATCTTTCAATAACTCTACCTTTGTCATACCTAATTCGCTAGGCTTGAAGTCGATCAGATGGGATCAATTATTAATGGATAATCAATTTGATGTTGTCATTGTTGGTTCTGGAATGGGCGGTGCCACAACTGCATATGCTCTTGCCTTGAAAGGCAAAAAAGTATTAGTACTTGAACGTGGCTCAAGAGTGCCTAAGGAAATTCAAAACTGGTCACCAAAAGATATTTTTATCAAGAAGAGATACAGATCTGATGAAGTTTGGGTCGATAAGAATAATAAAGAGTTTGCTCCTGGTGTTCACTACATTGTTGGTGGTAACACAAAGCTCTATGGCGCATCTCTCCCAAGGTTTAAAGAATGTGACTTTGGCGAAATAAAGCATCATGAAGGAGTTTCGCCTGCTTGGCCATTTAGCTATTCAGATATCGAACCCTTTTACTATGAGGCAGAAAAGCTTTATAAAGTACATGGAACTGTTGAGCCCGATCCAAGTGGTCCTTGGCGCGCTAATCCCTTTCCATATCCAGCAATGGAGCACGAACCATATATCCAAGATTTAGCAGAACGTCTGCGCAAAGTTGGAGTAACACCAATTGCTAACTCGATGGGTATAGATATCGGTCCTGGTGGTAATTGCATTCGCTGTAATACTTGTGATGGTTTTATTTGTAAGTTGGATGCAAAGAGTGATGCGGAAATTAATGCCCTAAACCCAGCGATTGCGACTGGAAATGTTGAACTTCGTACTGAATCTCGAGTGATGAAAGTTGTCTTAACCTCTGATGGAAAATCCGTCGATCACCTCCTGGTCCATGGACCTTCCGGTGAGTACAAAGTTACTGGTAAGAAATTTGTGATATCAACTGGCGCAGTAAACACATCTGCACTGTTATTGAAATCTAAGTCAGATTTAGCACCAAACGGTGTTGCAAATTCTTCCGATCAAGTTGGCCGAAACTTCATGATGCACAACAACTCTCATATTGTTGTATTTGATTGGAAGCGCAAGAACGATGTAACTTTCCAGAAGACACTCTCATTCTCAGATTGGTATTCAGATGGTGGCGATGGCTATCCACTTGGAACCGTTCAGCTAATCGGTAAAGTCCAAGGAATTATGATGAGGACTGTTGCTAAGAGAGTTCCACTCCCAATATTGAACTATATCGCCAACCGAAGCGTTGAGTTCCTCGTGATGGCCGAAGATCTTCCGCATAAAGATAACCGAGTTACGGTTAATTCAAATGGACAAATTAAGACTTCGAGAACTGCCGTTGGAGTTTCAACACATCAAACACTTATGCGAAGAACTAAGAAGGTTCTACTCAAGGCCGGATACACCGCAATCTTTGTTCAGGGATATGACATTTCAATCAATGCCCACCAATGCGGCACCACAGTCGCAGGCCATGACCCAAAGACAAGTGTTGTTGATCAATACTGTAAAACTCATGACTTAACGAATCTCTATCTGATTGATGGTGGATTCTTTCCTTCATCCGGTGCTATGAATCCAGCACTAACAATCGCTGCTCAAGCCCTTCGAGTTGTTGCGCAATCTGATTTAGGCAATTAATTATTTAGCTAATGATGCAAGACCCATAGCGCAGACTTCATTTGCTATGAGTGCATCTTCAACGGTCGCAAGATCTGGATTTAAGGTGCCAGTTTTAACTTCTTGAATCCAGGCCTTTAGCTCCTCGATGTAGGAAGGCTCGAATCGAACCATCCAGTTCGAAGCCATTGGGCCACCTTTTGTGGCACCTCCAACACCATTTACTTGAGTAATTACATCACCATGAGTTCCAATTTGAATCGAGCCTTTCTCACAAACAACTTCAACTCGACAGTCGTACCCATAATTATTGTAAGCAACAATGTCAGCAACCATGGTGATACCACTTTTTAACTTTCCAATTAGCACTAGGGGGTCGTCTAAGCCTTCTGGGGACAAAGATGAGCGCCTTGGATAGAAACTATGTATCGATTCCCATTCATCGCTAAATAGCCATCGATAAATATCGAAATCATGAATAGCAATATTTGTAAATAACCCAGTAGAGGTTGCTCCAAGAGATGAAACATTTCGGCTTACCGTTCTGAAAAATAATGGGGCACCAAATTTTCCAGTAGCCATGAGGCGCCGTACCTCCTGATAGCAGGGATCAAAGCGGCGCATAAACCCAAAATTAATCATTTTCTTTCCCACGCGGGATTGATATGCGCGTATTTCTTCACTGATCATTCGTGCATCTTCTAGGGTGGTAGCAATTGGTTTTTCGCATAATATTTGTTTCCCAGATGCAATAGCCAATTTTAAATGTGGAACATGCAGTGGATCTGGAGATGCAATGATGACTGCATCGACCCTTGGATCGTTCATTAATTCTTCGGGATTGGCTGTTGAAAAAAGCACAGAACCAAGCTCGGCTGAAAGTTCAGAAATTTTCTTTGGATCTATGTCAGAAAGTGCAACCACACTTGCGTCAGGCACATGCTCTTTTATATATCTTGCATGGCCAGCGCCCATAATTCCGGTGCCGATAATTCCAACATTAACCATTAGATTCCCTTCCAGAAATTATGGCGATTAAAGCCAGATTAATCTTAGCTTTTTAAGCCATGAATAGGAATAGAACTACTCTTAAAGGGCTTCAAGTCAAAAGGATCTATGGAAATAAAAATAGTTTTTTCTACTAAGAAAACCGAATCGCTACTAAACTTCAATAATTCTTAAGATGAAGGAGCAGTTATGCGTTGGGCACTAATCGGAGCAAGTGATATTGCAGAGACTCGTGTGCTTCCAGCAATTCGAGCCAACGGGGATGAAGCAATAGTTGTCCGAACAGGAGACCTTGCGCATGGCGAGAAATGGGCCAAGCGGAATTCAATTAATGAAGTAGTTGCTGATTTAGACCTTGCGTTAAACCGCCCTGATATAGATGCCGTTTATGTTAGTTCGCTAAATTCGAAGCACTGCGAACATGTGAAGGCTGCGGCTAAGGCTGGTAAGCATGTTCTGTCCGAAAAGCCACTTGCCATGACTGTGGAAGATGCGAGAGAAATGGTGCAGGCATGTGAAAAAGCGGGAGTGGTTATGGCGACTAACCATCATTTACCAGCAAATCCAGTTCATCGAAAAATCAAAGAGATGATTAGCGCTGGAGAAATTGGGAAGGTTAAGGCAGTTCGTTTTCATACAGCAGTTCAACTTCCTGCACACTTAGTTGGATGGCGCACAGATTTGAAAGAACAAGGTGGAGTAATTCATGATGTAAGTGTTCACGCAGCGGCAGCAGTAGCAGCGCTACTTGGCTCTCGGGCAATTTCTTTAAATGCAATTGCTTTAAACCAAGATAATGATCCTACGGGTCCATTTGATGCGGTTATGACTAATATTTTATGGGAAGGTGGAGTGCTAGTTTCAACACACGAGGCATTTAATAATCCAAACTTACCCACAAGTCTGCATGTACTTGGTGAAACCGGTTCACTAGTTGGCGAGAATTGCAATACTGGTGATCCGGTAGGAACCCTCTCTCTTGTCCGAAACCACAAATATTCAGCAGTAGATTTGGATCAACCAGAAGATCTATATATTCGGACGGTACGCTTTTTTAAGAGTGCAGTTGAAGGTGTAGGTCAGCCAATAATCAATGGTGTAGATGGATTTAATTCTCTAGCAGTATCTGTCGCTATTCAAGAGTCGGTAATAACTGGCAAGCGTGTAGATGTGGCGAGACTATAACTAAAAACTGATTCCAATAAAGAAGAAGTGATGCGTTGTGCGCTTGAAGGGATTCGAACCCCTAACCTTCTGATCCGTAGTCAGATGCTCTATCCGTTGAGCTACAAGCGCCGGTGGTGCTAGGAAATCCTACCTGTTTGCTATCCCCGCCCCAAACTCATCAACTTCGCAATTGAGGTGGCTTTAATGCGTGGTTTGCCGAGAGCCTCGCCCGCTTTTACCTCAGCGGCATTGATCCGTGACCAAAAAGCCTGATCAACAATTTCATGCTCTGGCTTCAAAAGTTCGCGAATATCTTTAGATGACTTTGGTGCTTTCAAATCTTCGATCAAAAGTTTTACAACATCAGCCGCATCACTCTTATTTGTACCTATTACTCCTGAAGGTCCACGCTTAGCCCAGCCGACGGTATAAATGTTGGTTCCGAGCACTCGACCGTCCTCATTCTTTATCTTCCCTTTTTCGAAAGGAATGCCTGAAATTGGAAGTGACTCATAGCCAATCGCGGTAATGACTAAATCACATGCAATGGTTTTTTCGCCATCTGGAGTTTTAACAACAATTCCTTCAACTTTTCCGTTGCCTGTTATCTCTTGTGGCACATATTCGAATAAGAATTCCAGGGATTTTTCATTGCCAGACTTTTGGCTTTCAGCAACAAGGCGCATTGCTTCTAAGTTACTTGCAACATGCTTCTCGACTTCACCGGCGCGCTCGGCTCGGGTTTGTGCCAAATCTATAGCGTCCGGATTTATGTAAACATCAGTGTGTTCCAACTTTGGAAGCTCACGTAGTTCTGGTGCCGTGAATGCAGCAAATTCGGCGCCGCGACGGGCAAGTACATATACCTTTTTGATTTCACTCTCATGTAATTCTTCAAGGGCGTGATCTGCGGTGTCGGTATCATCTAATTCGCCCGCTTCAATTGCCAACATGCGAGCGCAATCCATCGAAACATTTCCGGCGCCAATGACAACTGCAACCTTGCCTGATAGATCAACTTTAAAATCAGCATAATCTGGATGTCCGTTATACCAAGGGACAAAATCAGCGGCCGAGATTGAGTTGCTTAAATCTTCACCTGGAATCCCAAGTTTCTTGCCAACGTGACTTCCGGTGCACATAACAACAGCGTCATATCTATCTTTTAGGTCTTCGACCGTTATATCAACCCCGAGTTCAACATTTGCATAGAGAGTAAAATTTAACTCTGCCGCAACCTTTTCAAATACCTTTGCAACAGTCTTAATCTTTGGATGATCTGGTGCCACACCGCTTCGTACCAAGCCCCAAGGGGTCGGCAAACGTTCGATCATATCTACTTGAAATTTAAGTTCATCACTCTGAGAATTTTGAAGAGCTTGCGCAGTGAAATAGCCTGCGGGGCCAGCGCCAACAATTGCAATCTTGAATTGTGGCATTGGGCTCCTAACGTAACGGTGTGGCGGAGACGAGGAGATTTGAACTCCTGAAGGGTTTAACCCCTTACCTCGTTAGCAGTGAGGCGCACTCGACCGGGCTATGCGACGTCTCCAAGTGGTGGGTGCAGTTTACATCCTCAAAGCCACCCACCTAATCGGATGAGATAGGAGGTTTGATAGCGATTCTCTTTAAAACAAGGCAAAAGCCCTAGAGCTTTATGCTCCTAGTTGCCAGTGAAACTGTTCTGGCAACAGTTTGCGCATTTCGCTCGTCGCTTCCATATGTCCAAAAATCTGCTTCTTCTTGCGTGTGACCGTGATGTAAGTGGCGGATAATCAAACGTTCCAACCTAACTTTCTCTTCTGGAGCCAAGTACCAACATTCCGTTAGCATTGGGAAAACTCCCGCCCATGGCGGATCTTGCAAGAGTAAGTAATTGCCCTCGGTGAGAACCAATCTGGTTCCTGCTCTTACAACACCTTCAGCGCCATAAGATTCTTCAAACTCTCGGTGAAAGACTGGAAAATAAATATCTTGATCTATATTTTCTTTGACTCGCGTAAGTAGAGCTATATAACCAAGGGCGTCAAATGTATCCGGGGCTCCCTTACGATCACGGGAATTATGTTCGTGCAAAATTTTATTACTGAGGTGATATCCATCCATTGGTACCAAAGATGCGATGCCAGGTTCTAGATTCTTCAAAATATGATCGGTGACTGTCGATTTACCGGCGCCAGGCTTACCAACAATTCCAAGAATGATTCGTCCTGGTTGGGTATCCAGCAAAATCTTAACCTCAGTTAGGATGCTATCCATTGAAGTAATATCAGGTTTCACGAAAGAATCTCAATTCTCATACGCGTAATATATCTGGGCTGCTTTCCCCTATGTCAACAATCCGATATCAATATTGGATTCCATCAAAATCCAGCCCATATGCTTGGAAGGAAAATTAAATGGCCCAAACAACTAGAACGAGCCAAGCTAAAGAGTTAGGCTTTCTGGATGAACGATAAAAAGGATGGCACGCGCTCTTACGATGCGCCTAACGCTGATGCGCTAGCCGCCTTCATGAAGATTGGCTGGGCGCCTTCGCCACTTGAAGGTGTCACACAATCTCGAGCAGCCACTTTCGCCGCAGTAAGGAGAAAAATTCTTTCAAAAACTTATCCAGAAATTCGAATGGTAATTCCGGCAGGTGGTTTTAAGGTTCGAAGCAATGACACTGACTATCGATTCCGCCCAATCTCGGCCTACGCATATTTAACTGGAATTACTGGCATTGACGCGGTGCCAGATTCAGTACTGGTACTAGAACCGTTGGCTGATGGTAGTCATGAGGCCTTGTTATTTATCCACCCAAGAAGTCCACGGGATAGTGAAGAGTTTTACCGAAATGTCCGCCATGGTGAATTTTGGATTGGCCGGCGAATGACGCTACAAGAAACGCAAACTAAATTTGGAATAACTGTTCGACATATCTCTACTCTTTCAAGCTTTCTAGATGAAGAGAAAAAAACGTTGATAATTCGCGGTGAAGATGCACTTGTTGATTCTAAAGTTGAAAAGCGCAAGAAGAAAGAGGCTGAGTTTGCCACTTTCTTATCTGAGATGCGATTACTAAAAGATGAATTTGAAATCGGTGAGTTGCAAAACGCAGTAAATTCCACTGCACGAGGTTTTGCCGACATGATTAAGGTATTTCAAGCGGCAACCGAGGTCCCTAAAGGTGAACGCGTTATTGAAGCTGCGTTCTTCGGTCGTGCCCGGGTTGAAGGAAATGAATTGGGTTATGACACTATCGCTGCATCTGGTTCGCACGCTTGTGTTTTGCATTGGATAAGAAATGATGGCGCTGTTGTGCCAGGTGATCTAATTCTGATTGATGCGGGTATCGAAATGGATTCGCTTTACACCGCTGATATCACTCGTACCTTGCCGATCAATGGAAAATTTAGCGAAGCCCAACGAAAGATTTATATGTTGGTCTATGAAGCACAAAAAGCTGGGTTTGCTGCGCTAAAGCCAGGAGCGGCATTCAAAGATATCAACCGAGCTTCACAAGAAGTCTTGGCGCAAGGCTTAGCGCAAATGGGTGTACTTCCGGTCTCTGCTGAAGAGTCCATGAAACCAGATGTTGGGTTGCACAGACGCTGGACAGTGCACGGAGTAAGTCACATGCTTGGTATGGATGTGCATGATTGTTCGCAAGCGAGAAATGAAGAATATTCCGATGGTGTACTAAAAGCTGGCATGGTTTTAACGGTTGAACCCGGACTCTACATTCAGCCAGATGATGAACTATTTCCACCGGAGTATCGCGGTATTGGTGTTCGAATTGAAGATGATGTTCTAATTACCGAAACTGGATACCGGGTACTTTCTGGAAATATTCCAAGTCATCCTGATGAGGTCGAGGTTTGGATGGCTAACTTAACTCGTTAGCTTTACACCAATCGCAGCAGCGCCTACTCCTAAAATCAAGGTCAGTGCCAGATAAGCCCAAGCCTTTGCTCTGTGTTTATGATCGAATAAGTGATGCGTTTCTACTGCAAAGGTGGACCAAGTAGTAAATGCTCCAGCAAATCCGGTTCCGATAATCAGTGCAATATTTCTATCTGATCTGATGGTTAATCCGAGGACGAAAGATCCCACGGTATTTATGGCAAGTGTTTCAAGCGGAATAAGTGATCTATGAATCTTCTTAACTTCTTTATCTATGAGGTAGCGCGCAGGTGCGCCAATACCTGCACCAAGTGCAATTAGAAGAGCTCTCATTTTGCCCACTTAGTTTTAAAGAATTCGTTTGTGGCAAATACTAAGATGTAAGTACCGACTAAAGACGCAAGAGCGTAGATAACAGCCGTGCTTACTTTTCCATCATTAAAGTACTGCTCAATCTTTAGTGAAAACGCTGAGTATGTTGTAAAACCACCACAGAATCCGGCGCCCAGTGCTGGTCGCCACCACCACTTCGGAGATTTATGGTGGTTGGAATAGAGAACCAGAATCATTAGCAAAACTGAACCGCTGTAGTTCACGAGCAAAGTTGCCCAAGGAAATCCACGATCAACTATTGCAAGTGAGACAACCCACCTTGAAAGCGATCCAGCTATCCCGCCAAGGGAGACAACTAGAACTTTCTTCACGTCTTAAAGAATACCCTCGCGCTTTCGAATTACTGAGCCTAACCAGCGAAGTGGGTCATATTTAACGTCAACAACGCGCTCTTTCATTGGAATGATTGCGTTATCGGTAATTCGGATGTGTTCTGGGCAGACTTCAGTACAGCACTTGGTGATGTTACACATTCCAAGACCATGCTCTTCTTGGGCCTTCTGCTTGCGATTACGCAACATATCGAGTGGATGCATATCAAGTTCTGCGATCCGAATAAAGAATCGTGGGCCAGCAAATGATTTCTTATTCTCTTCGTGGTCGCGAATTACGTGGCAAGTATCTTGGCACAAGAAACATTCAATACATTTTCTGAACTCTTGGCTGCGTTCTACATCAACCTGAGCCATACGTGGTTCACCCGGCTTCATACCAACTGGTGGAACAAACGCTGGAATTTCCATAGCCTTCTTATAGTTAAATGAAACATCAGTAACAAGATCTTTTATAACTGGGAAGGCGCGAAGTGGCGTAATAGTTATCTCTTGATCTTCTGGGAAGGAAGCAACTTGGGTCATGCAAGCAAGACGTGGCTTGCCATTAATCTCCATAGAGCAAGAGCCACATTTTCCAGCTTTACAGTTCCAACGAACTGCAAGATCGTTCATCTGCTCGGCTTGGACACGATGAATAACATCTAGGACTACCTCGCCTTCATTGGCTTCAACTTCTACGCTTTGCAGCCCACCGTCTGCGCTATTTCCGCGCCAGATCCGTAATTTAAGTTTGTGTGCCATTAGTTGGAACCACCTTTCGCTGCTGCCATTTCTTCAGGTGACATGTACTTCTCTAATTCGTGTGGGTCAAAAAGATCAAATAGTTCTTTAGGAATCTTTGGAAGCGCTTGTTGGCGAATAACAACTTCACTGCCGTTAAACGACGAAATGTTATTCAATTGGCGCCACTTGGTACTCATGGTTGGGAAGTCGTCGCGAGTGTGACCACCACGTGATTCTTCTCTTACAACTGCAGACTTTGCTGAGCTTTCTGCGATCAACAGCATATTGTCAAGATCGAAAGATAAGTGGAAGCCAGGGTTGAATTCCCGCCCGCCAGTGACGGTTACGTTCTGAATCCGCTTGCGAATATCAGCAATTTTTAAAATGGCATCATCGAGTTCGGTCTTGGTTCGAATAATTCCAACAAGGTTATGCGTGATCTCTTGAAGTTCTTGGTGCAACTTGTATGGATTCTCGCCCCCGGTACGGGTAAATGGCGCTTGAATTCGGCTCGCAGCAGCAGCGATATTTGCTTCACTAACTGAAACCGATCCGGCGCTCTTAACATATGACGCAGCGCCGATTCCAGCGCGACGACCAAATACAAGCAGATCTGAAAGTGAATTTCCGCCCAGGCGGTTTGATCCATGCATTCCGCCCGCGCATTCACCGGCCGCAAAGAGTCCAGGGACTCCAACTGCGGCGGCCGTATCTGGTTCTACCTCAACGCCACCCATTACATAATGACAAGTAGGACCAACTTCCATCGCCTCTTTCGTAATATCAACGCCAGCTAATTCGTAGAACTGATGCCACATTGATGGCAGGCGCTTCTTAATTACTTCAGCAGAGATTCGCTTTGAAACATCTAGGAATACGCCACCGTGTTCACTACCGCGGCCAGATTTAACTTCAGTATTAATCGCACGCGCAACTTCATCGCGCGGCAATAGTTCTGGTGGGCGGCGGTTGTTATCTTGATCTAGATACCAGCGGTCGGCTTCCTCAGGATTATCTGCATACTTATCTTTAAAAACATCTGGAATATATTTGAACATAAACCGTTCGCCAACATTGTTTGTGAGAATTCCACCTTCACCACGAACAGATTCAGTAACCAGAATTCCACGAACTGATGGTGGCCAGACCATGCCAGTTGGGTGGAATTGCAAAAATTCCATATCTACTAAATTGCCACCGGTTTTTAGTGCGAGCGCATGACCATCGCCCGTACCTTCCCAAGAGTTAGAAGTAATTTTGAAAGTCTTGCCAACACCACCTGTTGCCAAAATTACGGCTGGGGCTTCAAACAAAACTTCGCTGCCAGTTTCGCGCCAGTAACCGTAGGCGCCAGCAACTTTTCCATTCTCTTTTAAAATTTCGGTAATTGTCAATTCGGCAAAGACTTTTATATGGCTTTCAGCGTCACCATGATCACGGGCATCTTGTTGTTGAAGCGCAACGATACGTTGTTGCATGGTACGAATTAATTCCAGACCAGTGCGATCTCCTACGTGAGCCAAGCGCGGATACTCGTGGCCACCAAAATTGCGCTGTGAGATCTTGCCTTCTTTGGTGCGATCAAAGAGCGCGCCCCACATTTCGAGTTCCCAGATGCGATCTGGTGACTCTTTAGCGTGCAGTTCCGCCATTCGATAATGGTTTAGGAACTTACCGCCGCGCATGGTGTCACGAAAGTGAACCATCCAATTGTCATTGTCATTCAAGTTACCCATCGATGCTGCAGCGCCACCTTCAGCCATAACGGTGTGGGCCTTACCAAATAGCGATTTACAGATGATTGCAACACGCAAACCAGCTTCGCGTGCTTCAACTGCAGCACGAAGACCAGCGCCACCGGCTCCGATGACGAGGATGTCGTACTTATGACGTTCTAGTTGGCTAGTCATGTGTCTCGCTTAAAAGAAG
>Ga0209829_10001983_pt1 | contig 15960 bp, 12 predicted proteins | sample C_140205_EF_Meta_FD_187311 | JGI IMG/M metagenome (GOLD analysis project Ga0209829, IMG submission 187311) | Freshwater microbial communities from Lake Croche, Canada to study carbon cycling - C_140205_EF_MetaG (SPAdes) (version 2) | ecosystem: Environmental > Aquatic > Freshwater > Lake...
ATCTTGAGCAGACGGGCGAGCGCGACCTTGGTGGGCGGCTTCTTTTCGGCACTTTGCGATGATTTCATGGAAGTTAAGTTATCAGAGTCACTCCCGCACTAGAAGTCTGAGTGACGGTGTTAAATTTCACGCGAAATCATGCCCTACCTGAATCATCACCCCATCCAACAACTCATTCGCGCAATTCCCGTCGCCGAACATTCGGTCGAGGTGGAAGCCGCTTTTTGGCTCCCGTTCTGCGCAGCCGCGGTCCGCCTCGGCGAGCATCACGCGCTCTTCGCCGGACAGGCGACCGTCCGCATATCTCGTCAATGGTTGCACGGCGCACCGCAGATGTCGGTGACGACGCGGTGTCTGGCGATTTTAATGTGGGGCTACCCCGCGGGAGCGCGGGGTGACCTGCATCGCGGCTGGTTGAAAAACCTGCCGCAGATCGCCGCATCGGCAAGCCAACAGGGACTGGCGTGGGCGGACTATTACATGCAGCTCCACGCCATCGGAGGCTTGGGCATTTCGACGATTTCAAAGCTGGCGTGCTTTTTCGGGCAGAGTTTTGCCGGCAGCCCGGCACTAGTCCTAGATTTGCGAATCATGCGGGTGATCGCAGGCGGGCGGTGGGTCGAACTGGGGCCGTTGCACGGGCTGACCTACAACACCGCGCATCTGCGCTACTTGGACTATCTCGCGACGATGGCGGCGATTGGCGCAGCGGGCGGAATGTCGGTTGAGCAGATCGAGTTTTTCCTCTTCGCGCTCGGCGAAGCCTTTTGAGCGATTGAAAAAAATGAACGCGATGAAACTAATGCGGTGGGCGGTTGGGCTGACGCTCGTGCTCGTGGGCTGCGCGCACCCACAAAGTGAGCGGGTGTCGGGTGCGGAGCCCAACGAAGGGATCGTCACCGAGAAAGTCGTCTATCGGGATTACCACGATCCGATGGTGCTCGAATTGACCGATGGGCGGCAGCTTCAGGTAGCACCGCCGGGATTTGCGTTTGAACGCGTGAATCGGTGGAGCACCGGGCGCGCGCTCTTGGTTGCATACTCGGCCCAGCGCGGGGCGGTAGTGATCGACTCCGAAACGGGATCGCACCTGGCGGTGCTGGCGGGATTCGGTGAACGCCATCCGTTGGACCTGCTGCTGGAACGAAGCTTGAGGCTGGCCGTCAACCAGCTCGATCACGTCGAAGCCTACGACGTAAGTGCGCGGCATTGGGATGCGGAAACGAAGCGGATCGAAGACTTCATTTTGTGCGACGAGCGGGTGCATGAAGCGGGCCAGCGCGCAGTGCGTAGGGCGCGGCAGGCGTGGGCGGCCTATCGGAAAGAACAGCGCGGAATGGTTCGCCAACTTTACACTTTGCCGGGCGGGACGATATGGACTCTCTACGCAGCCCAGCACCAGCATCAGGTGGCGAGGGATCACGCCCGGGAGTGGATGGAACTGGTGGACGTGGTGATTTCGGCGGATAGCGAACGGCGATGAAGGTCAGCCCCACCGTGCGAGAGCTCGGGCAGTTGGGTCCGTTGGAGGACCGAAAGCACGGGCTGAAGCTCCGTGCTACGGGCGTCCGCCGGAGTTCCGCGCGTCCGCCGCCGGCGGTTCCCAGGGCGTCGCGCCGCCGCGTTGGATGTGCAGCCGGAGGGCGGTTTGAAGTTCGCGCGCGATCTTTTGGTTCTTCGCGAAGAGGTTCGTTTTCTCCTGCGGGTCGTCCTTCAAATTGTAGAGTTCGAGCGGCTCGTAGGAGCTGTTTTGCATGAGCTTCCAATCGCCTTTGATGATCGCTTCGTAACTCTTTCCTCCGTAGGCCGGACCGCCTTCGCGGCGGACGAAATACAACTCCCGCGGCTCGCTCGACATCGCCGAGCCGCGCAAGACCGGCAGCAGGCTCACGGCATCAACCGTCGCGGGCCGTGCCACTCCGGCGATTTCGAGCGCCGTCGCGAAAATATCGAAGGTCAGGCCCGCGTAGTCGCTCGTCGTGCCGGGGGCGACTTGGCCGGGCCAACGCACGGCGAACGGAATCCGCAGCCCGCCGTCGTAGTGGCTCTGTTTTCCGTCGCGCCAGGGGTCGTTGTTTTGGAAATGCGGGAGCGAGCCGCCGTTGTCGGAGGTGAGCACGACGAGGGTGTTTTGATCGAGACCGGTTTCCTTGAGTGTCGCCATGACGCGGCCGACGGCATCGTCGAAATGCTCGATGAGGCCGACACTCAGCGCGCGATCCGCACTCATCCCGGGCACGCGTTTTTTCACTCGCTCCAACCACTCGGCGGGTGGCTGCATCGGGAAGTGCGGGGCATTGAAAGCGAGGTAGAGAAAGAAGGGCGACTTCGCGGCGGCGCGTTCGCGCAGGTAGTCGCTCGCCCATGTCGTGAAAATATCCGTGGCGTGGCCGACCGGCGTGATGACCTCGCGGTTGCGGCGCATGTAATTGTGCCCTTGGCGAAGATGCGTGGTGTAGCTGTCCATCATGTCGTCGAGGAAGCCGTGGAAAAAATCGAAGCCGCGGTCGTTGGGTGTGCCCGGCGCGGTAAGGCCGAGATTCCATTTACCGACGATCGCCGTGTGGTAGCCGGCGCTGTGCAGGTGATTCGCGAGCGTCGGGACCTTCGGATCGAAGTAGCCCCACGTGTTCGTCGGTTCCGTGCGGATGAGACCGGGCACGCCCACGCGGTCCGCGTAACATCCGCTCATCAAGGCCGCGCGTGTCGGCGAGCACACGGTGGCGTTGGCGCGCATCCGCGTGAAGCGCATGCCCTCGGCAGCGAGGCGATCCAAGTGCGGCGTCTGCACATCGGCACCCGGGCGGTAGGCCGACATGTCGCCGATGCCGAGGTCATCGGCGAGGATGACGATGATGTTAGGCTTCGTCGGCGGGGCGGCGGGCAGGGATGCGACGAAGGCGCCGAGCGCCAGCAGGACAACACCGCTGCGAAGTAGGCAAGACACGCGAGTCATGAGGTTAACCCGTCACATTGCCCACCGGGATGGATCGGTCCACCCTAGAGTGCAGCCGCCACACGCCCGGCGGGAACACCGCCCCGAGACCATCCTTCGTGCCTCGGCGCAAACGGCCTCAACGCTCCCGATTCAGTTGCTCCGTGCGCTTTAAGCCGAGGAGCACCAGCTCCGGCACGATTTCCTCGAACAGTTTTTCCTCCTCAAACAATCGCGCAAAGCCGCCCGTCCCGACGACGTGGGGCCGTTGGCCGCCGAAGACTTCGCGCGTGAGCTCGCCGAGGAGACGCTGAATCGCACCGACGTGCCCGTGGTAGACGCCGGCCTGAATGCTCTCGACGGTCGACCGTCCGAGTGCCGTCGCCGGACGCATGATTTCAACCGTCGGCAAACGAGCGGTTTTCCCGGCGAGTGCATCCACCGAAATGCCCACCCCCGGAAGGATTGCACCGCCGAGGTAGTCACCCTCGGCCGTGACGACGTCGAAGGTCGTAGCCGTGCCGCAGTCGACGACGATGAGCGGCGTGGCCGGCCGACGGAACGCAGCGGCCACGGCGCCCGCGATACGGTCAGCGCCCACCTCATGTGGATTGCGATAGCGGACCTTGAGTCCGGTCTTCACGCCGGCCTGCAATACAAACGGTTCACAGTGGAAATATTTCACACACGCGGCGCGCACCGAGTAGTGCGCTTGTGGCACCACCGAGCAGATCGCGGTGCGATGCACGGCCTTCGGGTCCACCTCATTTTCGCGCAGCACGGCAGACAAAAATACGCCCACCTCGTCCGAGGAACCGAGCGGATGCGTGGTCTTGCGAAACTGACAGCGCAAGACATCGCCGTCGAAGACGCCGGCGTGGATTTGGGAATTACCGATATCGAGACAGAGCAACATAAAGTTATTTCCCTCCCGCTGGCAGATGGTCCGCGAGCAGTTTTTCCAACGTCTCCGCCAAGACCGTGCGGTCGGCGCAGGGCGTGACGGCCGTTCCGCCGCGATGCCAGATGTCCGCCGGAAACGCGCCGTCCACGAGCGTGCGAGCTGCGAGGTCGTTGTAGACCACGAGATCCACGCTGCTGCGGGCGAACAACGTCGCCACCGCCGCTTGGGACTCGGCCGCCGTCGCGCCCTGCGTGAGTTTGAACGCGACCACGCAGAGCGCGGGGTTGCGACTGCGCGCACGCAACGTGTCGAGGAGTTTCGGATTTCGCCGCAGTCGGAGCAGCGGCGCCGCGTCCGAACCGAGCTTGGCGCCACCGGGCGGTTGCACGACCCCGTCGACGAGAATGGCATCGACCGCGAAATCGCTCACGGCCGCCGCGTGAATCACCGCGTCGAAGGATTGGCCGCCGAGCAACCGGGTGAGCGCGGCGTCGAGTTCGGCAAACGCGCCAAACGTCTCTTCGCGCGTGCCTGCTTCGGCGGCGCGGGCCGAGGTCGCCCGCAGCAGCGTGACGTCGTGACCACAGCGCGTGAAGTGCGCGGCCAACTGCGCGGCGGTCGCGCCGGTGCTGGTGTTCGAAAGCACGCGCACACCGTCGACCGGCTCGGCCGTGCCGCCGCCCGTCACGAGGACGCGCAGTCGACGCGCCGGTCGGGCAAGGGCAGCTTCGATCGCGGCCACGATCTGCGCGGGCTCGGCGAGTCGCCCCTCGCCGACTTCACCACAGGCCGTGCGGCCTTCGCCGACTGCCACAAAGCGCGCGCCCCACCCGCGCAGGCGTTCGACGGCTGCGACGGTTGCCGGATGCGACCACATCGCGGGGTTCATCGCAGGAGCAAAGAGCAGGGGTTTCTTCCCATCGTGGGCGAGGAGCAACGCCCCGGCGAGATCGTCGCCGAGTCCGGCCGCCGCACGATTGAGCGTATGAGCCGTCGCCGGACAAACGATGGTGAGATCCGCCCAGCGAGTGAGATTGATATGCTCGAGCGCGCCACCGGCGGCAAACAGGTCTGTGGCCACCGGAGCGCCGGTGAGACCTTCGAGCGTGGCGGAGCCGACGAAGCGCAGCGCGGCGGCGGTCGCGACGGTGCGCACGCGATGGCCGCGTTGCACGAGGCGCGAGACCACGTCGCAGGCTTTGTAGCACGCGATGGAGCCGGAGAAAACGAAGAGGATATTAGAGCGGGACATTGTCGATTAATCGCACGCCTTCCACGTGTACCGCCCCGAGCCGCACACCGTCGCGGTCCTCGACGTAATCCACTTCGAACCCCTGTGCGCGCAACATCGCCGTCGCCGCTCCCGCGGTCAGTGCGGCGCGCAGTGCGCGCGGAAAAGCCGCCGCGAGCGTTCGCGCCGGTGGAGAGAGTCGGCGGTTGCGCGAGCTCAACGCGAGGCCGTCGGGGTCGCGTGCGGTTGCACACGGCACGATTTCCACCGGCAACAACAGCGCGTCGACCATCCCGCGCACGAGTTGAAGTTGCTGCCAGTCCTTCTCGCCGAAATAGGCGCGGTGAGGCTGCACCACGTTGAGCAGTTTGAGCACGACGGTGAGGACGCCGTCGAAGTGCCCGGGACGATGGGCGCCTTCGAGCTGCGTGCTGAGCGAAGCTTCCGTGACGCGGTAGCGGTAGCCATCCGGATAAAATTCCTCCGCCGGCGGCGCGAGCACCGCATCGACATAAGGGCGCGCCAGCGCGAGGTCCGCCTCCAGCGTGCGCGGATAACGCGCGAGGTCAGTCGGGTCGTTAAACTGCGTCGGGTTGACGAACACGCTGAGCACCACGCGTTCGTTTTCGGCGCGAGCCCGCGCGAGCAGGGCGGCGTGTCCCGCGTGGAGCGCGCCCATCGTCGGCACGAAACCCACGGTGCGACCGGCCCAGTCAGGCGAGCCACGGAGGGCGCGCCAGTCGGCGAGGTGAGTGCAGGTTTTCATCAGGCCAAAACCTCCTCGCGGGCGGGAAACCGGGCGCCGCGCACGTCGCGTGAAAACGCATTCACCGCATCGCGCACGAGCACATGTCCCTCAGCGTAGCGGCGCACAAATCGCGGTTGAAACTGGCCATCGAGCCCGAGCAGATCGGACAACACCAAGACTTGGCCAGAGGTGCCACCCCCGGCGCCGATCCCGATGGTCGGGATCGCTCGCTCTTCGGTGATCTGCGTGGCCACCGCCGCGGGCACACACTCCAACACGCAGGAGAACGCCCCGAGCTCCTCTAGTTTTTGGGCGTCACGACGGAGCCGTTCCGCCGCAGCGGGGGCACGGCCTTGCACGCGATAGCCACCCAATTGATTCACGGATTGCGGAGTGAGCCCGAGGTGGCCCATCACCGGAATCCCACTGCCGACGAGGTGCGCGACGACGTCTTCGTGGCCCGGGAGGCCTTCGAGTTTCACGGCGGAGGCGCCGGCTTGCATGAGCGCACCGGCGGCATCCGTCGCGGCGACGAGGCCGCGACGCACGCTGAGAAACGGCAGATCAGCCACGACGAAAATATCCGGCGCGCCCCGGCGCACGGCGGCGACGTGCGTGCCCATCATTTCCAGGGTCGCGTGCACCGTAGACGGGTAGCCGTGGACGACCATCGCAACGCTGTCGCCGACGAGAATAGCATCGGCCTCGCTGGCGGCGACGATCCGCGCCATCAGCGCATCGTAGGCCGCGATCAAGACGATCGGATGGAGCTCGCGCCGCGCGCGGGCGAAGTCGGTGACGTTTTTCACGGCGCCTCCGCAGTTTTCAGACGGGAGAAAACCTGCCGGCAGGCGGCGAGGGACAGAAGTGCTTTTCGCATGGCGATGAAGCCTCGGGGTCCGAGGGACTGAGGGATGTGGTTGGCTGGCATGTCCGGTCGCGATCGTGTTCGCGCCAGACCCCTCGACGTTCACCGGATGGGTAGCCGGAGCAAACCAATTTTGTGTCACAAAAAACCGCACGCAGAGCTCAGCGACACGGCCAGACCCTGGGGATCACGAGCATGGCGACGACGAAGCAGAGGGCGTTCGGCGGCACGCCGATTTTCACAAAGTCGCCGAAGCGGTAGCCGCCGATGCCCGAGCGGACGCAATCTAGGGAACTTCGTAGGCTTCGACGAGCACCGTGCCGGTCGTACCGCCCGCCCCGGTAGCTTGCAACGTGTAGGCGCCGGGCGGCAGCGTCACCAGCAGGGCGGAATCGGGGGACGTCCCGCCCACCAAAGCAAACGCGCCGACGCGCTCAAATGCTGTCTTCAGTCGCGCCGTATCCGTGGTCGTCCAGTCTTCGTTGCTGGCGACGACGGTGTTGGCCCGATACAACGTGAGGACCGGTCGGGCTACCGCGTCCGTCACTCCAAATGCCGCGAGCGTTGGGCCCACTGCGCGCGCGAGGACATTGCGGGAGGTGGTGCCGCCGATGACAAAGCCGACGATCACCGGCTCATCGGCGTTCACGATTCGCCCGCGCGTGGAAACATTAACGAAAGCGCGGTCGGTGCCGCCTACCGGGCCCGAGACGCCCGTCGGCACGATGCCCGTCGTGGAGGCGGCAAATTGAAAAACCAGTTTAGCGCCTTCACCCACGCGCTTCCCGGTGAAGCGGCATTGGATATTCGGCCCGCCGTTATCGGTAATTTCGAGCAGTCCATACTGGCCCGTCCCCAAGATGGGGCCGGCAGCATAGGGTCCGCCTTTGGGCTCGCCGAGACGCGTCAAAGGCGCCGCTTGCAACACGACGAGCGGAGCGCCACCGCCGAGCGCGTAGTCGGAATTGGCCCCGTTATCATAGGCGAGCGCGTGCATATCGCCGGACAACACGACCAAGTTTTTAATGAGGTTGTCTTTGAAAAAATCCGCGAGCTCGCTGCGCTCGGTGGAATAGCCCGCCCAGGTGTCCGCCCCGAGCGTCGGCGCACCGATCCACGGCGTGGTGCTCACCCAAAGAATGAGGGGAAACCCCACATCGCGGGCGGTGATCAACTCCTGTTTGAACCATGCCTTCTGTGCAGCGCCAAGCCGGGTCTTGGCGGCCGACTCAGCGGTCGTGGCCGGCGTGGCTGCGCTGTGCAGGTCCGTCATGATTACGCGCACGCGCCCGACCGTGAATGATTGGCCGATCGTACCACCGGTGACATTGATCGGATAATGCGGCACCGTATCGCGATAAACCGTGCGAGCCGCCGCAGTGCCAATCGCCGTGCCGTTGCTGTCATCGCCCGCGAAATCATGGTCGTCCCACATATAGGCAAGCGCCACTCCGCGATAGAGCGCCCCCTGATTACGGTGATTCAGGACACTGTCGTAATTGCGCCGATAGTCGTCGGTGAGGATGCTATTGGTGTCGCTGTAGTGAAAGTCTCCCATGTGCAAAAAAAGGAGCGGCTGCTCGGCGAGCATGGCATCGTAGACCCGTTGATCGGCATCGCGATAGTCTCCGCAGGAGGCGAAGGCCAAACGAAAAGACGACGCCCCCTGGGGAAACGTGCGAAACTTCCCCCGTGAGTTGAACTCGGTTCGCAGCACTCCGCCCACCTCGATGCCGTAGTCATAATCAGTCGCGGGCTGGAGACCTTGAATATCCAGCACGACCGTATTCCCCGAGCCAGCGGCGCTGGCGATCACCTGGGAGAACACCGCCGGTGTCAGCCGATCATTCGTGCTGACCACCAAGCGCGCACGGAGGCCGGCCGCGTTCAGGCGGACCGAAACCGACGCACTCGTGGGGGTGACATTGCCAGACCAAACTCCGCTCACAAACGGCGACACGGCTTGAGCCCGCATCATCGGCAGCCCAGCCAGCAAACCGGCAACCAAGACCCATCCCCCGCGGATCGTGTGAAAAAAGGCCACTGGTCGTAACGTGTTCGTGACCTCCGCCGAGGCAAGTGCCAAGGCCCGGTTGCGCCAGCGAGTCACACGAACAAATTGGAAGCAAATGCGAACGAGAGATTGCCGAACAGGGTCCGGCATGTTTGCATCGCGCGCACGATGCGCCACCCCACTTTCATCACGCGGGCTTTGCTCCCGCTCGTCCTCACCCTCGGCTCGGTCGGCGAAATCCATGCCGATCCGGTCATCAGCGAATTTCTCGCCGCGAACACGAAAACCCTCGTCGACGACGATGGGAAATATTCCGACTGGATCGAGCTCTACAATCCGGATGCGACCCCCGCCAATCTCAACGGCTGGTTTCTCACCGATACCGCCACAATTAAGAACAAGTGGCAGTTCCCTGCCGTCACGATTCCTGCGGGCGGCTACCTGATCGTTTGGGCTTCCGGCCAAGACCGAAGGGACCCGGCAAAAAAACTCCACACCAATTTTTCGCTCAACGCCGACGGCGACTACCTCGCACTGGTCAAGGCCGACGGCAAGACGGTCGTGACCGAGTTCGCGCCGACCTTTCCGCCGCAGTGGGAGGACATCTCCTACGGAATTACCCAACCGACTGCCGCCGGCGAGGCGCCCGTCCGGGGTTTCTTCCGCACGCCGACTCCCGGCGCCCGCAACGGCGGCTCATCCACGCTCCTGCTCACCGAGCGCGTCACGTTTTCCCGGGCCCCGGGTCCGTTCACTGATGCGGCCACCGTCACTTTGAGCGGCGCGGCCGCCGGTCAAAAAATCCGCTATACGATTACCACGCCGACGGCCAATGGTGGCGTGATCGCCGAACCAGGACCCACCGCGACTGAATATACCGTCCCACTCGTCATCGGCGCCTCATCGATTGTGCGCGCATCGGTCTATGCCGCGGACAACATTGCCCACGGTTACCCGGCCACGGCCCACTACGTGCGCCTCGCAAACAGCGGCGCCGCGCGGCTCGATACGTTTTCCAGTCAGCTCCCCATTCTCGTCGTCGACACCCACGGCACCGGCGCCCTCGTGAAAGACAATATCGAGCGGCCCGCTTGGATCTACACCTGGCCAAAACCCGCGACGACCAACACCGCGCTCTCCGCCGCTCCCGCCGCCTTCAGTTCCGGCACCACCAACGTGCGCGGCGCTTCGTCGGCGGATTTCCCAAAGAAAAGCTACAGTCTCAAGACCGACGATACGCTCGGCAACAGTAAGTCCATCTCGCTCTTTGGCTCGCCAACCTTCGACAACTGGGCGCTCGTCGGCCCGTGGAACTACGACCGCACCTTCATCTACAACGCGTTCATCTACTCCCTGAGCAATCGCCTCGGCCGCTGGGCTCCGCGCACGCAATTGGTCGAGGTGTTCTTCAACGCCAACGGCGGCGACCTCGATTACAATGACTACGCCGGCATCTACGTTCTCACCGACGCGATGCGGATCAATTCCAACCGGATCGATCTCGCCAATCTCAAACCCAGCGATCTCGGCCCGAGCGGAATCACCGGCGGCTACCTGCTAAAAATCGATCTGCCCGATCCTGACGAATACAGCTTCCAACTCAAACGGGCATTTCCCCCCTCGCCCTTTGCTCTCACGGTCGGCGAACCCAAACTCGCCGATCTCGCCGTCGGGCAACGCGACTACATCAAGAACTTTCTTCAGACCTTCGACGACAAACTCTTTGCCAATTACGCCGCGCGTTGGACGGACCGCACCTACCTCGACTCCATCGACCTCCCCTCGTTCGTGGATCACCATATCATGAACGTGCTCGCCATGAACATCGACGGCCTGACCCGGAGCGCCTACATGACGAAAAACCGCGACGGCCGTCTCGTCGCCGGGCCCGTGTGGGATTTCGACCGTTCGATGGGTGGTGGTGACGTCCGCGCGCAAAACCCGACGATCTGGAGCGGTCCAAATGGAGCGACGGACTATTGGGGCTATGGCTGGTGGGGCGCCTTTGCGCAGGAACCAGAATTCGTCCAAGCGTGGATCGACCGCTGGCAAAAACTTCGTCGCAGCGAGCTCGCGACCAGCGCTCTCGGGACGTTGGTCGACTCAATCGCCGCCCAAATCGGCTCTGCCGCCGCCGCTCGCGACGCCGCCCGCTGGCCGGACGATGTCTCTCGTTTTGCCGGAGGCTGGCAGGGCGAAATCGACAATATGAAATCGTGGCTCTCCCGGCGCGCGGCGTGGATCGACACGCAATTTACCGCGGAGCCCACACTCACGGCGGCCGCCGGCACGATCACCGTCACGCCTGCGCCGGGCACGCAGCTCGCCTACACGACCGACGGCACCGATCCCCGCGGCTTCGGCGGCGTCACCGCCCACGCGGTGCGACTCTCCGCGACGCCGGTGACAGTCCCCGACACGACGAATCTCCAAGCCCGCAGCTACCAGGCCAACTTTAGCAGCGTCGCGGCGCCCGCCAGCGGATGGAGCGGCGCCATCGGCGGCTCGCGTTCCTCCGTGCTAAACCCCCGCCCGCGTCTTGCCAACCTTTCCAGCCGCAGCTTCATCGGCACCGGCGATAACCTCATGATCACCGGCGTGGTCGTCAACGACACGGCCGGCAAGCAATACCTCGCCCGCGCCGTCGGTCCCGCCCTCACCGCCTTCGGCGTCCCCGGTGCGCTGGCCCAGCCCGTCCTCAAAATCCTCGACGACAAAGGCAAGGAAATCGCCCGCAACGCCGGTTGGGAAACCGGTCCGGACGCCGATGATATTCCCGATCTCACCAAGGCCGTTGGCGCATTCCCCTTCCTCAAGGGCAGTAAAGATTCGGCGCTGCTCGCGCGTCTGCCCACCGGCCAATTCACGCTGCAGGTCTCCAGCGCCAACACCGGCACGGGGGTCGGCCTTGCCGAGCTCTACGAAATCGATCCCGGTGTCGGCCGCACGCTGAACCTTTCCACCCGCGGGCTCGTGCGCGCCGGCGATGAAGTGCTCATCGGCGGCGTGGTCGTGCGCGGCCCCGGGCCGAAACGCCTCTTGATCCGCGCCATCGGGCCGACGCTCGGCGGCTTCGGCGTGGCCGGCACCCTGCCCGATCCGGTGCTGACGCTCTTCAATAGCGACAACAAGGAAGTCGCCACGAACGACGATTGGAGCACTCGCACCGGCGCGGCGGCAGTGGCGACCGCAACGGAGGTCTCCGCAGCGTCAGCGGCTGTCGGAGCGTTCGCCCTTGTCAGCGGCAGCAAGGATGCCGTCCTCCTACTCACTTTACCCGAAGGTGCCTATACCGCGAAGATCGCCGGCAAGGCCGCGGCCTCGGGCGTTATCTTGCTCGAAATTTACGAACTGCCGTAAGCGGCGCGCGACCCCATCAGCGCACGATCACGTCGACGTGCTCGCCTGGCTTCAATGAAAGCCCAGCTGGCAGCGCAAACTCCAACCGCACCGCCGTCTCGGGCGTCGGTGTCGGGGGCAGGCGCATGGCAGCCAGAACGGACGGAGAAATCGTTTCCAACGCTGCTCCCACTTGAGCAATCGTCGTGACCGCGACCTTAACCGGAGTGCCCCGCGTACGAATTTCGGCCGTCATCCCGGGTTTCGGCTCGAACGGCAGAGGCTGGCGCAAATAGCCGGTCAAGCGCTCGGGCTTCGGTGAGGTGACGCGCAAGACCGCCTCGCCCGCGACCACTCCCTCACCTTCGCGGCGCAACACCACCGAGACCTCGCCATCGATTGGCGCGACCAGCGGCACGGGCGAAAGCTGCGCCTCGGCCAGCTGTAATTTGGCATCCTGCACTTTGATCGCAGCCGCGAGTGCCGAATCGCCAGACAGGCCAGCGGCCTTCGGATCGGACTTGGTGATGGCCGTCAACGCTGGTTCGAGCCGCGCGATCAATCGGCTCTTCTCTTCGAGTTGGGCCGCGATGCTTTCGCGGGTGATTTTCATCTGGGCAAAACTGGCTTCGGTGATCAGGCCCGCCCGGTGCAACGGTTGCGCACGCGCCAAGTCCGACTCAACTTGCTGCAGGCGACCCTGCAGCGCCGCCCGGTCCACCCGGTGATTCATCCAATCGAGTTGCATGCGCTCCAGATCCAGCGCGATTTTCTGCCGGTCGGTGGCGCCCGCCATGGTGGCGGTCAACATGCCGACTTCGGCGCGGATCACGGCGAGTGTCGCGTCGAGCAACCGCGGGTTCGACCCTGCGATAAATCCGATCACTTCCCCTGCCCGGACTTTTTGGTGCAAGGCCACTTTCAAGCCTGCGACCACTCCGGCTTGGGTCGCGCGCGCATCGGCGCCAAGGACTTCGGCTTCGGCCACCAGCGTCGCGGGGGCAACGGCGTCGCCCCACATGAATGCCACCAATAGGATGGCGGCGACAAACATCGCACGGGGCAAATAGAGGAGCCGCACTTCGCGCCAGCGCTGCGCGGGCGGTGTGGGAATCGGCGAAAGCAGGCGTGGGTCCATGGGATTAAATTTCTGATTCGTCCGCCGCTTGAACACTCGACACACGGTCGACTCCGGGCAGCTCGGCCAGTTCGCTTAACAACTCCGCCGCGCGCGCCGGATCACGCAACAATACGCGGTAAGAAAGATTGGCCGCATCGGTGCCCTTGCCAAAATGTTGGTTGGCGACGTGCACCCGGAGGCTGTGGCGCGTGAGCAACTGGCTCACCGCCGGCAATTCCGAGGCCGGGCGCGTCCAGCGCAGATTGAGGATCAAATCGAAGCGGTGACGCGTGCCCGACGCCGTCATCCACAGGAAGACGAACAGGCCCGATACCGCGAGCGCGCCGACGATGGCCGAGGAGAATTTCTGCGTGCCACAGGCGGTGCCGAGGATAATCACCGCGAGCACGTAACAGGTGTCCAAGGTATCACGCAGCACGTTGCGGAAACGCACGACGGCAAAGACGGCGATCAGGCCGAACGCCGTGATGAGGTTGTTCGCCATCACGATCAGCACGAGTGACACCAGCACCGGCAGCACGATCAGCGACACGACGAACGAGCGTGAATAGGAGACGCCCGAATGTGTGAACACATAGACCCAGGCAATCATCTGACCAAAAAGATAGGCCAGCGTAAGCGCGATGATCAGCGATTGAAAACTGGTGGGGGCAGAGGCGTGGTCGCCGAGGAGGAGGGTATTCATTGACGGTTTGGACCGAGAGCGCCGCGAACAGCGGCAGAAGCATCAAGCCACGGAGCACTCGTGGCGGTGGAAGTAACTGCATTGCCCCATTCGAAACCGACGCGGCGGCGGGCCACGCGTTGTTCACCAAGCAAGGCAACTCCCTGGACATATTTGGCGGCCCCGGAACTCTTCAGTTCGAAGCCCCGCACCATTTCAATCAGCCACGTCGGCATACGTTCGGTGAATTTTAGCTCGAGCACCACGAAACCGCCAAAGACCTCGACGCCTTCGTCAAGCTCGACCCCCAGTTCGCCGCCAAATTCTGGGCAGATCTGGATCGCCCGGTCCATTGTCACCCGCACCGACGCGTCCTCATTGACGTAGGCCTCGCGTTGGTAGGCGTTGTGCGCCCGCGGTGCAGCCTGGAGCCGCTCCACCAACTGCCAAAAATCGAGCAGATCCGACCAATGCTGGGGGTTCCACTTGAAGAGATGCTGCGGCGTCGGGCTTTCGCCGGCCATCAATGAATAGACCGCGTCGCGTTGAACCCGCGCCCGCTGTTTAACGATGCCCTCATTGATCCGGCGCTTGATCTCGAAAAACACCGGCGACCACGAATTTTGATCGTAGTAGCGAATCCGCAGCTTAAACCGATTGCGCTCCCCACAATTTGCCGAGTGATAGGTCGCGAGCCGATTCGAATCCAAGTAAAGTGAGTGGACGGTATAGGAGTTATCCGGTTTCCCGGCCGCAAATTCATCGGGCTCCAAATGGCTGCTGAGGTAGCTGCGGATCGCAAGGGCCTCCTCCTCACGGATCATATACTTGATTTCACGCCGCTGGCGTTGGGCCCGATCGATTGACATCGCGGTGGCATATTTCGCGGGGGGCGCGCACTCACGCAACCGCAAAATGTTTCGACCGGAAATGAATTCGACTTGTCTGCGCCGACGGCAATAACACGACGAATGCTCCGCCGCCTCCGCTGTCCTTTCGCGCTCGTGTGCCTCGCCGTTGCGTCCGTCGCCCCCCTGCCAGTCGCCGCGCAAACGGTGAGCATCGGTGGCACGACGATCGCCCAAAAAGGGCTCGTCGGGGTCGGCCGCATCGCCGCCTCTGACCGCGACAAATTTGGGGAGACGTTTGGCTCTCATTCCGGACTCGCGATCGACCTCCGCACCTGGCGGAAAAGCGCGGACGGCACCTACAGCGGCACCCTTTACTCGCTTCCAGACCGCGGGATCACCCGCAGCGGGGCGGCGACGAACTACGCACCGCGCATCCACCGGCTCGACCTCTCCTTCACGCCCGCCCCGAACGGCGCCGCCAACCAAATCCAGCTCGGCATGTCGCTCGTCGACACGACTCGACTCACCGAGTCCAACGGCACGCTCCTCACCTCGCTCGATCCCGCCACCACCACCGCCGGCCTCGGCACACGCCCCGGGTTTCCCGTGTTACCCCAAGCCTCCACCGGGCGCCTCGCGATCGACCCCGAAGGACTCGTTCTGCTACCCGACGGCACCTTCTTCGTTGCGGATGAATACGGCCCTTACCTTTACCGGTTTTCCGCCGCCGGCGTATTGCTCGGCGCGATCCGTCCGCCCGAGGCGTTGATTCCGAAGCGCGGCGGCCGCGACTCGTTCTCCGCCGACAACGCCGCCGCCGGCCAACCCTCCCCCAACCCCAGTGAACCGACGACAGGCCGCGAAAATAACCAGGGCTTCGAGGGTCTCGCCGCTTCCGCCGACGGCCGCACGCTCTACGCGCTGATGCAATCCGCCACCCGGCAGGACGGCGGCGCCGGCGGCAGTAGTCTACGGCGCCACACCCGCCTGCTCGCCTACGATATCACCAACCCCGCTGCCGCCACGCTCAAGGGCGAATGGATCTTGCCCCTACCCCTCTACACACAGAGCGGACTGCAACAGGTCGCTTCGGTCGGTGATTTCGTGGTCCTAAGCAGCCGCCAATTCCTTGTCCTCGCCCGCGATGGCAACGGCCGCGGCTCCAGTTCCACCGCCTCGCTGTATCGCGCCGTGCTCGTCTACGACCTGACCGGCGCCACGAACATCGCGGGCACGGCGTTCGACACGGTCGGCACGGCCGTCGC
>Ga0209829_10001988_pt1 | contig 15943 bp, 13 predicted proteins | sample C_140205_EF_Meta_FD_187311 | JGI IMG/M metagenome (GOLD analysis project Ga0209829, IMG submission 187311) | Freshwater microbial communities from Lake Croche, Canada to study carbon cycling - C_140205_EF_MetaG (SPAdes) (version 2) | ecosystem: Environmental > Aquatic > Freshwater > Lake...
TAAAATGTCTTTTCCTTTTCCAGTGCCATCTCCATCACGGAAATATTCTGCAATGGTCAAACCACTTAAAGCCACACGCGCACGTGCTCCTGGAGGTTCGTTCATTTGTCCAAATACGAAAGTAGCTTTTGATTCTTTTAAGTCCTTTAAATTTACTTTACTCAAATCCCATCCACCTGCTTCCATGCTATGTTTGAAATCTTCACCATATTTCATGATGCCTGCTTCAATCATCTCACGCAATAAATCATTTCCCTCACGTGTTCTTTCACCTACACCCGCAAATACGGATAATCCACCATGTCCTTTTGCGATATTGTTAATCAATTCTTGAATCAATACTGTTTTACCTACACCCGCACCACCAAATAATCCAATTTTTCCACCCTTTGCATAAGGCTCAATAAGATCGATTACTTTAATACCTGTAAACAATACTTCTGTTGCAGTACTTAAGTCTTCGAACTTTGGAGGATTCGCGTGGATAGGACGACCATTAGATTTATCTAATTGAGGTAAGCCATCAATGGCATCTCCAGTTACATTAAACAAACGACCATAGATGTCATCACCAATAGGCATTGAAATGGGCTTGCCGGTATCGGTTACCACCATGCCTCTTACCAATCCTTCGGTACCGTCCATGGCAATGGCTCGCACACTGTCTTCTCCTAAGTGTTGTTGCACTTCAAGAATCAATTTTTCACCGTTGGGTTTTGTAATGTAAATGGCATTGTAAATTTCTGGAAGTGCATTCTGATTAGGAAATTGCACATCCACTACAGCGCCAATAATTTGTTTGATTTTACCTGTTGTTACCATAATATACTATTTCGGCTGCAAAGGTAAGGCATTGTCACTTTATTGCAAAAATTGTACGTAGATAATCGCAGCTAAAATTCCCCCCACAATGGGGCCGATAACAGGCACAGCGGCATAAGCCCAATCGCTGCTTCCTTTTCCCTTGATAGGAAGGACAAAATGCATGATTCTAGGCCCTAAATCCCTGGCTGGATTAATGGCCCAACCGGTGGGTCCGCCAAGGCCAAAGCCTATTCCCCCTACTAATAAGGATACCGGTAAGGCAGATAAGGCGCCTAAATCGGAGCTTGCGGGTTTGATGAAAAAGATGCCTAACAAAAAGACCAAGGTGGCCAAGGTTTCAACGATAAAGTTTTGTGGTAAATTTCGAATAGATGGCCCTGTTGAAAAAACAGCCAATTGGGCTGCCTGATCTTTGGACTCATTGAAATGATCTTTGTACATCATCCAAACAATGAGTGCGCCCAACATGGCGCCCAAAATCTGTGCTAAAATATAAGAAGGTACCAGGGCCCAACTAAATTTTCCAGCGGCCGCAAAAGCAATGGTCACAGCAGGATTTAAATGTCCGCCGCTGATGCCACTGGTAGCATAGACCCCAATAAAAACTGCAATGACCCAGCCAAGTACAATGGTAATTAATCCACCATTCGCACCTTTGGTATTAGGTAATATATTGTTGGCTACTACGCCATCTCCAATGGTGACCACCAAGGCGGTGCCTAAAAATTCAGCTACAAAAGGTGTCATGTGTTTATATTTTGGTCAATTAAAAAATTAAGTTAAAGAAAATAATGATAGTAAATGAGATGCGTTTTTGATTACCAATTGTTGGTGGCCTTGATGGCCCTTTCCCAACCCTTGATCCACTCCGATCTTTGTTCTTCTTTGATGGCTGGTTCAAAAATTTGATCTATCTGCCATTTGGTTCTTAATTCTTCGATGTCTTTCCAAAAGCCAACGGCCAATCCGGCTAAGTAAGCTGCACCTAAGGCTGTAGTTTCGACCATCGTTGGTCGAACCACTTTGGTATGGACGATATCAGATTGAAATTGCATCAATAGATTATTATGCGTAGCGCCACCATCTACCCTTAATTCAGCAATAGGTATACCCGAATCTGCTTCCATGGCTTTGAGTAAATCATAACTTTGAAAAGCAATACTTTCTAAAGCAGCGCGTGCAATATGTGCCGATGTTGTGCCTCTCGTGATACCCACAATGGTTCCTCTAGCATGTTGATTCCAATAAGGCGCACCTAAGCCTGCAAAGGCGGGTACTAAATAAACACCATCGGTTGTGGCTACTTCTTTGGCCAAGGCTTCTACTTCGGAAGAATTTCTAATTAAGTGTAATCCATCTCTTAACCATTGAACTACGGCACCTCCAATAAATACGCTGCCTTCCAAAGCATAATAGGTATGTCCATTAATTTGCAAAGCAATGGTGGTTAATAAATTATTTTTTGAACGCACTGCTTTTTCTCCCGTATGCATTAACATAAAACAGCCGGTACCATAAGTATTTTTAACCATGCCAGCTGATGTACACATTTGGCCAAACAATGCCGACTGTTGATCGCCCGCAATACCAGCAATTGGAATTTCATGCTGCGCAAACAATTGTGTCGTGTGGCCATACACTTCACTGCTACTTTTTACTTGAGGCAACATTGATAAGGGAACGTCTAAGATTTTTAACAACGCTGTATCCCATTCTAAAGTATGAATATTAAATAACATGGTACGTGATGCATTGGTCACATCTGTCACATGCACTTTACCATTGGTTAATTTCCATACCAACCAAGTATCAATGGTGCCAAATAATAATTCTCCCTTATTCGCTAAGGTACGCGCACCCGCTACATTGTCAAGTATCCATTTAATTTTTGATCCAGAAAAATAAGCATCTATGACGAGTCCTGTTTTTTCTTGAATCAATTCGGCCTTTCCTTGATTTTTTAAAGCATCACAAAAATCAGCAGTACGTCGGTCCTGCCATACAATGGCATTGTAAACTGGTTGCCCTGTAGTTTTATTCCAAACTACAGTGGTTTCTCTTTGATTGGTAATGCCAATGGCTGCAATATCATTGCTGTTTAAACCTTTTGAACTAATCGCTTCGGTAGCCACACCCATTTGCGTGCTCCATATTTCTAAGGGATCATGCTCTACCCAGCCTGGCTTAGGAAAAATTTGTTTGAATTCTTTTTGTGCAGTAGCGTGAATGTGACCTTGATGATCAAATAAAATGGCACGACTACTGGTGGTACCTTGATCAAAGGATAAGATATATTTTGACATAACAATCTGTTAATAGATTGTAATATAAAAAAAGAATCGCAAAATTTATCTTCTATTTTTCAACCAATTTTCGGGATCTAAGAAAATGCCTTTCTCATTGCTTATCATTAACAATAAAGCCCCTTCCCCATCTAAATTGATGCCAGATTTTCCTAGTAAAGTGCCTGCTCTAACTTCCTGGCCCACACTTACATTGATGCTGCTTAAATGGGTATAAGTAGAAAAATATTTTCCATGTTGCACAAAGACGGTTAAATCACCATTGATGTCTCCTGTATATTTTACAATCCCATTGGCCAAACTTTTGACAGAAGTCCCCTTAGGCAAGGCCAATTCAATACCATCACTTTTTCGGTTCAATTTCGTGCCCGGAATATTCTCTACGCCAAAATGTATATACACATTTCCCTTATCCACTGGCCAAGGTAAACTTCCTTTATTGTTTTCAAAAGAGATGGAAGCCTCTCTACCTTCTTCGGTGGTTTCCAATGCCGAATAAGGACGATTGTCGGTGGTACTGGTTAATCCACCATCCGCATTAATTTCCTTTTTGTTTTTAACAGTTGACTTTGCTGGCGCAGGGGTCTCTCCATTGGCTTTGGCATTGGCTTTGGCCGCATCACTTGCTGCTTTCGCCTTGGCCAATCTTTCCTTTTCTTTTCTTTCTGCTTCTGCTGTTTCTCTTTTAATAATGTTCAATAAAGCAGATTGCATTTTTCTTCTTTGTGCTTCTTTTTGACGCACTTGGGCGCTAATTTCTTGTTCTTTATTTTTTAATTGATTGACAATTTTATCTTGCTCCTTACGATCATCTACCAAAACTTTTAACTGATCACTTTGCACAGTTAAAGTTTTCAATCTATCTTTTTTATTGGACCCCAATTGTGTGATTTTGCCATTTAAATCTTGTTGAGACAAATCAATAGCATTGGCTTGGGCTTCTCTGTTTTGTCTGTAGCTTTTTAAATAAGTGATTCTCTTCACCGCATCATTAAAGCTATTCGCAGAAAATAAAAAATTAAGGTACTCATACCCACTTCTGCTTTTGTAAGCAAATACAATACTCTTTTGGTATTTGGATTTTAAAGTATCTAAATCCTTATTTAATCTTTGAACATCAAGTTGATTGGCGTAAATGGCATTGTCCAATATTTTCACCTGCTTGGCAATGCCTTTAATTAGGGCTTCTCTTTTGGCAATCTTACTTTGAATCACCGCCAATTGACCCAAGGAGTTTTTCTTGTTCTTTTTAGTTTGCTCTAATAATAAATTTAATTCTTCTATTTCTTTACGAATGGATTGTGTTTCTTTTTGCAAATCTTCACGAGACAAATTATCCTGCGCCTTGGCAGGTATGGATAGCATGGCCAATAAAAAAATAAATAGCGTTAACCTTTTAATCATCATCTTTAATTAATTATTTTCTTTTACCTAGTTTGGGTATCCCAAAGGTATATTTTAAAGGTTCATTAAAATTAAATTCCTTCATTTCCATATGCACTTCCAAACGAGATTGTGCAGATATAATTAGCTCCCTGTTCAAAGGAAATTGGTATTGATTGACCGTCACGTGATTGCTATAGGAAATAGCACAGGTGCGATGTTGAGCAATATCAATATCATCTAATTTTAGTTGTAGCACTTTATTATGATCTTCATTGAGTACAATTAAATTTTTAAACAAGCCACCAATCAAACCTAGTTCAAACTTATTGTTGTTGACTTTATAGGATACCAACTTAGTATTGTCCATGAATATCGGATTGCCAATCAATAAATCCTGAAGGGTAGTAAAAGTGAAAGGTATTTTTAGTACTTCTTGCAAATAGCTTAAAGACTTATGCTCTATATTTTTATTTTTTCGTAAAGGGTAAATTAAAACCACACTATCCTTATTCACTAATGCTTTTAATCCAATCACTCCCATGGCACCTCGAATGGTAATATAAATGGCAGAATCTTTAACTAAGCTTAAGTTGACAATATAATTGTCTGCATTGTTGGCCGATTCGTAATCCACTTTCAAACGCGCATTCATGGTTTTAAAATCAATCTTTGTTTGCTCCAATTTGTCCAAAATACTTTTGACAATAGCAGAAGAATCCACTTTAGATTTTTCTGAAATCAATTGAACTGCAGTAGTATCTTTTTTAGAAAGCGCTTCTTTGAGCACTTGCACTTTTTTAAAAGTGCTACAGGAAGCCACTAAGACAATCGAAGCAACAAAGAAGATAATTTTTTTCATGCTAAGTTTATTGTTTGCCAGTGTGGCCAAAGCCTCCTGCGCCTCTATCTGTGGTAGCTAATTCAATGACAGTTTCAAAAATGACTTGTTCTACGGCACAAAAAACCATTTGTGCAATGCGGTCACCGTCGTTGATGGTTTGTGTTTCTTTGGATAAATTAATTAAAATCACTTTGATTTCCCCACGGTAATCTGCATCAATGGTGCCTGGCGTATTTAAACAAGTAAGCCCTTGCTTGATGGCTAGTCCACTTCTGGGCCTAATTTGTGCTTCAAAATTTTCTGGAATGGCTAAAAATAAACCAGTGGGTACCAAGACGCGATCCATGGGTTCAAGTAAAATTGGCGTATCTAAATTAGCCCTTAAGTCCATACCTGAAGCGCCTGTAGTAGCATACTGCGGCAATGGATGATGACTTTTGTTTACAATTTGGATCGCAATAGACATGGTCAACAAAAATAGGTAAATTAGAACTAGAAGTAAAATATACTACCAAAACGAATGGTATTGGAAAGTGGATTTTTGGTGATACCTCCACCAGAAGGAACCAAATAGGAAATATTGAACTTAGACTGCTGGTATTGGAAACTAGCCCCAATGGTAAAATATTGCATGTTACCTAGGTTCTTATTGTTGTCGAGGTAATAGCCTGCTCTTAAATAAAATCGGTTGATGTAATTGTATTCCAAACCGGTTGATGCTTTGATGGATTCTCCTATGGGCATTCCATCTTTTCCATTAAAAGAATTGAACCAACTTGAAACCACGGACTGTGAAAAATAATGATTCACCGATTCGGCATCTGAATTATTGGGACTTACGGGCACCATCAAACGATTTACATCTACCCCAAATTCTATAGAATTTTCTGCATCTAATTTATTTAAATAACCAATCCCCAATCCCATATTCGCTGGAATAAAATATTTTTTTGAATTATCGGTATAACTAATCTTACCGCCTAAATTAGAAAGCAATAAACCTGCATGAAATCCTTGTAAGTTTTCATTTTGTTTATAAAACAAACTAATATCTCCAGCCAATGTATTGCCTGCTCTATAATTGACAGGATTATTGATAAAGGATCCTGTGACTAACTTAGAATGTATGTACCTTAAAGTGACGCCCATGCTAAGCTTGTCTGTGAGTAAAATACTGTAACCAAAATCATAACTATACTCAGAGGGCCTTTGAGAAGGAAGTGAAGTGTTACCAGATTCATCTGTAAAATCAATATTACCTAAACTAAAAAAACGCAAGGAACTATTGATGGCACTGATGTTGTTTAATTTTTTATAATACCCCGCACTGGCCAAATACACATCGGTCAATCCCAAATCTTTCAACCAGGGTGTATAGTTAATTAAGAAGCCTTGCTTTTCTTCCATGTAAGGTAGCTTTGCCGTGTTCCCAAAAAGATCATTGGACTCCGGAGACATAGCCAATGATAAATTACCCATTCCACCTGAACGAGCATCTGGGGAAATAAGCATGAAAGGAACCGCCGTACTTTGAATATTAATTTGCGCCCAAGTTGATGGAGCTAAAAATAATGCCATCAATAAAAACACATAAACTTTAAACTTGGACTGCATCATACGATTATTTGAACTTGAGAAATTAAAGGTACTAATTTCATTTAAAGGACTCGTTAAAATTTGACTAATTTATTGGTCAAGACCTTGGTCTGTTTGCCATTGGACAAGGTGATTTTATAAAAGTAGGTACCTGGATTTAAGAAGCCCCCGCTAGCGCTGGCCCCATCCCAATAAGAAATAACTCTATTGGCTTTATATTCAGCACTTAAAGGCCTGGTAAATAATAGTTGGCCATTGTTGTTATAGACATTTAGATTAACCTCTAAAGAATTGCCCAATTGATTTTGTTCGAAACTAAAATAAGTAAATTGTGTAAATGGATTCGGGAAATTGCTCACTTTATTCAAAAGTAAATTGGAAGTGTCCGGTACAATAAAATTGAGTGTGTCTTTATTTGAATTACCCAATAGGTCCCAAGCCTTGACCACTATTTGATGTGCACCTAAAGACAAATTGGGCAAAGCAAATTGAACGCTACCCGTTTGATAAGTATTGATGGCTGCTGTATAATAATTGTTCAATAGAATTTCATTTTTGGTATCTCCATCGACAAGTAAACTAAGGTCATGGCCTAAAGAATTGCCCGAAGTTTGAATGCCCGCATCATCTTTTAAACGTACCAACAAAGTTGAATTGGCTGGAGCCCATCCACCATTGATAAAATTGGTGTCATTTAAAAACAATTGCATCGCAGGTCCAATCGTATCTGAAAATTTTTGAGTCATTGCTGACTTGGAAAATAATTGTGTATAAATACCCATGGCATCTGCGCTGTCATTGTAAGCGTTCAATTGCAATTTTAATGCCCCTTGATTAAGGGTCACTTCTTTAGGCAATATAAAATCTATATTGAATTTTCCAGCATTCACAGTGGCCGTACCCTTGAATAAAATATTTTCTTGTACGCTTACATTCACCGGTATGCTCGCTGGAATATTACCCAATGTTTTTTTAAGATTGGCCGCATCATAAAGGGTCATTTCTATCAAGCCTTTAAAATTATTTTTTGTTTGCCCATTGGATTGCACCAATCCGCTCATGGTATATTTACCTCCAGCCTCTAAACTATCCTTACCCATAAATGTTTTTCCATTGATGGCCGTTAACACTACTTGGTCATTGGGTTTGGCTAAATACATAGCGGGATCGCCTAGTAAAGTAAACTTAAAAGTATTGACATGATCTTCGCCTTGCGCCCATGCAGCCATCTTGGCTTTCTGCAATGCCCATCCAATGCTTAGAAAACGACCCGCACTGTCTGGCACCAATAATTTTTGTATGAATTGATCGTTGATTTGTTTGTTGCTATAGGCGTCTACCAATCTACTGGCTGCCACCAAGGCCACTACCCCTTTTGAATTTTTTAATAGGGCATCAAAACCAATCGGACTTAATTGGGGTTGATCATAGGGTGCAAAATCGCAGGAAGCAGTGATCATTAAAGGCAATTTCCCTGCATTGTTCCATTGTTGAATATCGGGTTGTGTAATCACCGCTTCTTCGGTGAGTCTTAAATAATTACCGTGGCCGGTATAATTTAAAATTAAGGTCCCATTGTTGACCGCTTGATTGATGTTGGCATTTACTAAAGGATAAGTGTTGCCTGCAATATTTTTGGTGACTGGATATAAATCTAAATATATTTTTTTCTGATTCCATGCAGACACCTTCTTCTGTAAATTAGTTGAAATGTCTTCCGCGTCTTGCAAATGCAAATTGTAATCGCCATCATCTGCCACCCAAGTCAACTGATTTTTCCAAGCACCCCCATGATTGATTTTTTGGTAATTGATGATTTTGTCCACTACAGTATCTGCTTCTGCCGCAGTTCTTACTGGTAGTCTTCCGATGGCCAAAGAAAGTTGCCTAATGGCATTAGGTGCGTTAATGTCGTCACCTACATTTAATATATTGTAATAATCATCTGCTGGATAGGAGTTTAAAATACCTGTGGAGGCTGCACTTTCAAAAACCGGAATTTGACTGGCGCTATTGTAGTTTTTGTAACTATAGTTTGCCATGCCCATCAACAATAAATATTTGGGTCCAGCTTGATTTTTTAAAGCAGCTTGTGTAAATAAATATTGAATGAAATTTCTAATGCCTGTGGCAGTTGCTTGTCCACCAGAAAATTCATTAAAAATTTCATTTACATTGTACACTTGTCCTTTTAAGCCATGGTTGGTTTCGTGAAAACTGCTTAATTTTTTTGCTGCATTTAAAAAATTTGTGGCGGCAATAATGATGTAATCGGGCCCAGTAGTTCCCACCAAATTTTGCTTGTCTATATTGGCCACAAAAACGGGCGTTTCATAGCTTGCTTGTTTAAGGGCAAAAAATTCACGAAGCGTATCTGCCGTTTGAATAAAATTTCCTGTATTTGAACTTTGAAAATTAAGGGGCATTAACAAAGGTGCTTCTGGACGAGTGACATCCCATACCATGGTCGTTGTATCTAAATTTTGCAATTGATATTGGGTGGGTAGCCCAGTTTTTGCCATAGAGAAATTTCTAAAACTAAACGCATTGGTACCCCAAAAACCAATTTTCCTTTTCGCATTGATTTCAATAAAATCTATCCAACCAGTTGCTGTGGAATTTTCACTTGAAAATGCAATCGTAAAATTTACAGGACTAGTCAAATTAGTATTGGCATTCCATGTATAAGAAAAATTGTCACTAATTATATTTGCCGACTCCTGGTACAAAAGCCCGGACACAGGATCTACCGAACTGGTCCTAACCAAATTGGTATTGATCAATAAATTAAAATTGGCCTTGCTTTGATAAGCGGTGGCTGCATATTGGCTTATTATTTTTAAAGGGCTGCTCAACAATAAACCATCCATAGCAAAAGAATAATTTAGTTGTGCCTGCTTTCCTGTTCCCTGCCCCATGGGTGTTCCCAATAATAATTTTCCACTGTTCAAAAGCGAAACGCTGTCTTTTTCGATCAACCATCTGTCATCAAAATTATCTGTGCTTTGTTGTGCAGCATTTATTTTAACTGCAGGTAAAATTCTTTTTCCATTGCTACCTTGGGTGGTGATAAAATAAAAAATAGAATCGGAGCTTGCATTTTTATAATGCACCGGCAATGTTTTTGTTTCCTCATATTTCCATTGAATAGGGCCTTCGCTGTAAAACAATAAATAATCTTTTTCATCAAATTGATTGTCCCCCCCATCATTTACTTGAATGGAATTTTCGACCAGCCCTGTCAAAGGATTGGCTACTACTTTATCATTAAGATTAGACAAATTATAATTAAACAATTGTGCCTGACTAGAAGGAAAAGGCAAACTAAATCCCATGGCTTTTAGCTGGGTGCCACTGAGCTGATAAATTCCTTGTTTGGCTACCGCAATTTTGACCCATTTTCCATTGAATAATGGGGAGTTTTGCCCATTAACACAGAAGGGTAAAAACACGATACTAAAAAAATAGAGGAGCAAGCGCCTTATCATACACTAAAATTAGGGTTTTACTAACATAAGAATATAATTACAAGTGAATAAATGATTAAAAAACAAGCTATATTCGCACTATCACTTAACCCCATTTTTGTATAAATAATTACTATGCATTTTATAAATAGTATTTTACTGTTTTTTGCGCTACTGTTAGTAGGGCCAGCTTTATTGTCTACTTCCCATCAGAAAGCAACAAAATTTATTAGAGTGGAGGCGAAAACCACTGACCCATATGCCGAAACAGTGTTGATTCGTGGGGGTACTTTTGCCATGGGTATGAACCAAGAAAACGTCATGGGCGATTGGAACAATAACTTAAGAAGAGTGACCGTGAGTTCTTTTAGAATAGATCAATTTGAAGTTAGCAATAAGAAATACCGCAGTTATATTCATTGGTTAGAAAAAATATTTATTCCAATTGGTAGAGACTCCATTGTGCGTGCTGCATTACCAGACACTACGGTTTGGAAAACAGATTTATCTTACAACGACCCCATGGTTGAAGGTTATTTTAGATCTGCCGTTTTCAATGATTATCCTGTGGTGGGTGTTACTTGGGAACAAGCCAATGATTATTGCAGATGGAAAACAGACCGCTCCAATGAACAAACTTTATTAAAATACAATTTGATCGATCCCAAAAAACCCTATGTAGGAAAAATGGGCATCATCAATGAATTATCAGATGCCTCCAATGCAAAAGGGGTTACATCCACCTCCAGTGCTACTGGATTCAATAGATCAAAAAATATTGATGATTATGTAATGATTCCTGATTTTAGATTACCCACAGAAGCAGAATGGGAATATGCAGCAAAAGTATCTAGCGGAAAAAATTACATCTCTAATTTTAATCTTCCCAAATCAGGAAGTAATTCAAAACATCCCAATGCAAGTGTGGTGACCTCTGATAGTCCTTATCCTTGGAGCTCCAATGGCAACGATGGTTTAAGAAATGCAACCACTAGTAAAAAGAAAGGATCTAAAGGAATGTTCTTAGCCAATTTTAAAAATGGAAGTGGTGATTATATGGGTATGGTGGGTTATTCCAATGATGGTGCTGGCTTCCCTTCTAAAGTAAATAGTTTTTTACAAAATCAAATTGGTTTGTATAATATTAGTGGCAATGTGAATGAGTGGGTGGCCGATTTGTATCGACCAATGAACTCCGTTGATATGGACGATTTTAATCCCTACAGACGCAACAACAGTTTAGATGGAGATGACAATAATACTTCAAGTTATGAATCTGGTACCAATACTTTAATTTCTAATAAATCTAGAGTTTACAAAGGTGGAAGTTGGAAAGACCGCCCCTATTGGTTAAACCCAGGCACCAGAAGATTTTTAGACCAGGATAAATCTTCCAACACCATTGGATTTAGATGTGCTGTATCTGCCTTTGGTATTGACACGCCTGCTGCATCAGAAGAAAAAAAGCATTGGTGGAATCCATTTAACTTATTTAAATAATAAGTGGAATGAAACTACGCATTGGCTCAGGTATCGATTTTCATCAATTAGTAGAAGGCCGAGACCTATGGATTGGTGGAATTAAAATTCCTCATACCAAGGGCGCCTTGGGGCATAGCGATGCAGATGTTTTATTACATGCTATTTGCGATGCCTTATTAGGTGCTTTAAGTTTAGGGGATATCGGTACCCATTTTCCAGATACAGATGCGGCTTACAAAAATATTGACAGTAAAATTTTACTGCAAAAAACATACGAACTCATTACTGCCCAAGGGTATCAAATTGTAAACATAGATGCTACATTGTGTTTAGAAGCACCGAAAATAAAACCTTATGTGCTGGCCATGCAAGAATGCATAGCAGGTATTTTACACATAGGAAATAAAGATATTTCTATCAAAGCAACCACTACTGAAACCATGGGCTTCACTGGAAGAGGAGAAGGTTTAGTTGCCCTGGCCACTTGTTTGTTAAGTTCGTCAAATAGTTAAAACTGCTACCTTATGAAGCAGCTTGATTCCATTTCTTCTTTATACGAAATTTTTCAGTTGCACCCAAAAGTGCAAACCGATACCAGAAAATTACAGAAAGGTGATTTATATTTTGCATTGAAAGGACCCAATTTCAATGGCAATGAATTTGCCATCAAGGCATTGGAAATGGGCGCTGCTTATTCCATTGTAGATGAACCCATTCAAGCCAATGCAGCATTACTTGAAAGAATTATTTTAGTGGAAGATGTCTTGACTAGTTTACAAGCATTGGCCAAATACCATCGCGAACAATTTACCATTCCATTTATTGCCATTACTGGCAGCAATGGAAAAACCACTACCAAGGAATTAGTAGCTTCCGTATTAAGTAGTCATTACAAAACCTATACTACACAAGGAAATTTAAACAACCATATTGGCGTACCCCTTACTTTATTAAGTATAAAAAAAGACGCGCAATACGCCATCATCGAAATGGGTGCCAATCATTTGCATGAAATAGAAAGTTATTGCAGTTATACTTTACCCACCCATGGCTTGATCAATAATTGTGGTAAGGCCCATTTAGAAGGCTTTGGTGGAGAAGAAGGCGTAAAAAAAGGCAAGGGAGAATTGTTTGAATATTTAAAACAAAATCAAGGCAGCGCTTTTATCAATAGTGATTTAGACTATTTAGTGGAGATGAGTAAGGGCATTGTAAACATCATCAGTTATGGAATATCGACTGGCCAATTACAAGGAAAAGAAGCTAAGCAAGATGGTGGCTTATTACAAGTAAACATTACAAAGTGTACCAATAATTTTTTACAAAATAAAACTATCCAAACTCAATTGGTAGGCGCCTACAATTTACCCAATGTACTAGCCGCCATAAGTATTGGATTAGCATTTGAAGTGCCCGCAGAAAAAATAATTGCTGCGATAGAAAATTATGCCCCCAGCAATAGCAGGTCTCAATTAATTAGTTGGAAACAGAACCAAGTAATATTAGATGCCTACAATGCCAATCCAAGTAGTATGAAAGTAGCCGTTGAAAATTTTGCGCGTATAGAAACCAAATCAAAAATTTTATGTTTGGGTGGCATGAGAGAATTAGGTACAAGCAGCCAGCAAGAACATCAAGCCTTAATTGAAATTATTAAAGCCTATGCTTTCGAACAAGTTGTTTTAGTAGGCAAAGAATTTGAAAATTGCAAACATTCATTTAACTATTTTGAAACTACACAGGCTGCCAAGGCCTGGTTGGATCAACAAAATTATACTGCCCATTATTTTTTAATCAAGGGTTCTAGAGGCATTCAGATGGAAAAGCTAATTGCAGCAGAATAGCATTTATTTGATACCTTTGCACCATGGCAACTAATTATTTGTGGAGTACGGTCACTAATCGATGTCCAAGGTGCAGAGAAGGAAAATTATTCATGTCCAGCAATCCTTACAATTTATCTGCAATTACTAAGATGAATGAATATTGTCCAGTTTGCGGACAACCTACAGAAATAGAATTGGGATTTTATTATGGTACAGGCTATGTGAGTTATGCTTTAACCGTGGCCTATTTTGTATCCACTTTTGTGGCTTGGAAAGTATTGATAGGTATGACCTTTGGCTTGGACGACAACCGAATTTTTTATTGGATGGGCTCCGCCATTGTACTATTACTCTTTATACAACCCTTAATCATGCGTTTATCCAGATCTATTTGGTTGGGCTGGTTTGTTTCCTACAATAAGCACTGGAAAAACGAGCCATTGGAATACAATGAGCGCATGGATCATAACAGAAAAGAGCTATAATCGCACTCAAAATCAAGTATTTATTTTAACTTCGCTGCCCCAATAGAGAGGTGTCCGAGTGGTTTAAGGAGCACGCTTGGAAAGCGTGTATACGGCAACGTATCGGGGGTTCGAATCCCTTCCTCTCTGCAAAATAGAAATAAATTAAAACGTCCCGAAAATTCGGGACGTTTTTTGTAGTAGGTAACAAGAGATGAAACTTGTTTCAATCTCGCCGTTGGCTGCTACAAAACTATGGGCTTCAAAAAAGCCCATAGTTTAATTTATTTTATTTTCATACCCCCCGGGATGCCGACGAACGAAGTGAAGTCGGCCATCCGCGAAGCGCGCTCAGGGTTGCACTTTTATTTTCATACCCCCCGGGATGCCGGAGCAAAGCGACGGCATCCCCCTCCACAAATAACGATAAATGCACATATAAAATAGTTATAATATACATATAAATTATATCTTTACCCTACCCCCATTCAGCTACATCTAGCTGTCTAAAATGAATTAACTCAAATAATCCATATGGGAAACTATTTACAAAAGTTGGCAGGTTTATTATTTTTAGCCGCTATTTTATCCATCAACAATTTACAAGCTCAAACTACATTTGGCTTGAAAGGTGGTGTTAATTTTCCTTCTTGGCAAGTATCTATAAATGGTATAGATATTAATACTTCAAAATCAACGAAATTTTTAGTAGGAGGTTTTTTAAATTACCCTTTAAATGAAAGTGTTTCAATTCAACCTGAATTACTTTATCAAGTAATGGGCACTAAAACAGATACTTCTAGTATAGAACAAAACTATCTTACTATTCCACTTTTATTTAAATTTGCTTTAACTGATCTTTTAAGTATTGAGGCTGGACCACAATTAGGAATATTATTAGGGGCGGCCTCTAAAACAGACACTACCCTTAGCAAGAAAGATTTTAAAGCAACTGACTTCCAATTTGTATTTGGAGGCGGAATTAATCTGACAGAAAAAATTCATGCTGGATTTAGATATGGATATGGATTATCTAATATAATGAGTAATAGCAATACCTTCTTATTTGAAGGAGCTGGTTTAAATTCGAGTATTAAGAATAATTCATTTAGTATCATTTTAAGTTATACTTTTTAATATGAAAATAAAATATTTCTCAACTTTAGTTTTATTTTTTCTAACAATAATAACCTATGGGCAAGATCTTATAACAAAAAAAAATGGTGAAGATATAAAAGCTAAGGTATTAGAGGTAACACTTTCTGAAATAAAATATAAAAAGTATGAAAATATAGATGGTCCTATTTACTCCTTATTAACAAAAGAATTATTGATCATTAGGTATGAAAATGGCACAAAAGACTTATTCAACCAGCGCAGTCCAACCATATCTAATTTTGATCAAGGTCAAATAGATGCATCAAAATTTTATTATGTCTCAAAATCAGATGAATCATTGGTTTTCACTACAACGTCATTGCTAACTCCAGTCGTTGGTGGAATTGCCGCTACCATTATTAATAGTAAAGAAATAAAAGAGGAAAATTTAAATTATTTAAATAAAACGCTTATTGAAAATTTAGAATATAAGAATGGATATAAACAAATGGCATATAAAATGCGGAAAAAGAAAATTCTAGAAAAGTTTTTTATAGGGACTGGTTTCAATATCGCAATTATTTTATTTTTTTTATCAAGCAATAATTAATCTAATTAAGAATTAAATTAAGCAATGCTATTTTCTATGAATTAT